>Ga0307513_10002245_pt1 | contig 26967 bp, 26 predicted proteins | sample 15_EM_MG_FD_202174 | JGI IMG/M metagenome (GOLD analysis project Ga0307513, IMG submission 202174) | Populus trichocarpa ectomycorrhiza microbial communities from riparian zone in the Pacific Northwest, United States - 15_EM | ecosystem: Host-associated > Plants > Roots > Unclassified | place...
AAGCCCTGTGAGGTCAGGCTTTGGAGGGCCTTGATGACTTGCAGGTTGGGGACATCGAGCTCCTCGTGTTTCGGCGCGTTGAAGTCCTTTTTGGCAACAAGGACACCCTCTACAATGCAGGACGTAATCAATCGCCTGTAAACCAACATTGGTTCCAAACGCACCCTTGAAAAGGTTCTCGTAGATAATACGCCTGTTTTGCTTAGGAATGATCATGCTGGGCCGATAGGTTTATTGATACGGAAGCTGGAAATGGCGCAAAAGATGGATTTTAGGGATATTTCTTGGGTTAGGATGACCTGGACGTACTGCGATGCTGGATTCGCACTGATTTCCGGCTACAAGGTAAACATGGGTCAGCCCGACATCCAAAGAGTTTGGTATCCATCCACCCAATTCTCCCCATTTCAACGGCCAAAAAGGAGGTTTTATAGGTTCTAGGGATGCTGAGAAACAATTCGACAGACTTACAGCACGGATTTTGAGGAAGGTCTTGCGGGAGGTCTGGACGTTGACGAGCGAGGCGGCGGCGACAGTAAGTTTGGGGCGTAGGTGTTTGGCTCTAGTTGGCAACAGCCTCCGGCTTTCTCACCGGACGCGGCATCCTGGACCCAGCCTGGACCGGTCCATCATTGCCACAGCTCTCCGCTCTGTTGAAATCAAATCGGTAAGCGCACATTGTGACGTTACAATGTACCTTATATTATGATACAAGGAATGTAAACAGTGTATCATATGATAAGGCATCAAGGAATTCCTTTAACCCTTCTATAATGCAGGGTCTAGTCAGGGACATTCAATGAAATCATTGAACACATATTATATGATACACTGTATGTCCCTCGGCTCACGAAGACATCAGCAAAACTGGGAAAAGCAGGTAAGGGTAGACATAGGATTACCATGTCCACAATTCATCATAATCTAGACATGCTCCCGTGTGATTGGCAATCGACCAAAATGCCTTACCCGGAAGCAAATATTATGTAACCAATGTGCAACCATCACCAGGTTTGCGAAATTCATAATCCTTGTGCTGGTTGCCATGGACCACAAACCAATAAATACCCATCCTGAGAAAACACTTTCTATCAGGCCCACTGTCACCTTTATCATTTGCAATGCCAATGGTGGCGGGAATACGGTCACAGAATTTCTTATTGAGGCAAATGTTTGATGTGCCATCACCAAAACATTGCCAGTTGTTGTAATTAAATTATCATTATCAATGAGGGAAATCCTGCATTAAGGAATACTTTGATGCACCATCACCAATAGATGTCTAGTTATAGGTATTTTAGTCAACTGGAGGATTCCTGAGTAATGACTTGCTTCGAGCATATACCACTATGGGTTGTACTCTCAGTAATGTGCTAGGGCTGAATACATGAGTTTGTACAAGACCCCAAGAGCAAAATAAAACCAGAATTGATTGTGGTGCATTATCTAGGTTATTCCAGCATTCTGTAGCCAGTCTCTGAGCTTTTTACAAAGCTCTGAGAGGTGGAAACACCAGAGTCAATTGTAGGGCATTACATAGGTGTATTGGGACTGCTCCCAGGCTCTGGACCAGTTAAAAAAATAAAAAAACCGGTGATTGGCAAGCTACATAGTCCACTATATATTGCCCACATTCTGCAACCGGTCTCCGAGTTTTTGACAAAACTCCGAGAGGTTAAAACACCGGAGTCGATTGTAGGGCATTTTATAGGTGTATTGGGACTGCTACCAGGCTCCAGACCAGTTAAAAAATTAAAAAACCGGTGATTGGCAAGCTATATAGTCCACCATATATTGCCCACATTCTGCAACCGGTCTCTGAGTTTTTTACAAAACTCCGAGGGACAAAAACACCGGGTGTGATTGCAGTACATTATATAGGTGTATTGGCATTGCTTTAATGCTCTGGACCGGTTGAAAAAAAAAAAAAACCCGGTGATTGGCAAGCTACATAGTTCACCATATTGCCCACATTCTGCAACCGGTCTCCGAGTTTTTGACAAAACTCTGAGGGACAAAAACACCGGATTTGATTGCAGTACATTATATAGGTGTATTGACATTGCTTTAATGCTCTGGACTGGTTAAAAGAATCAAAAAACCAGTGATTGGCAAGCTACATAGTCCATCATATTGCCCACATTCTGCAACTGGTCTCCGAGTTTTTTTTACAAAACTCCAAGGGACAAAAACACCGGATTTGATTGCAGTACATTATATAGGTGCAATACTTTACCATGCCCCCTTATTCCACATGGATTCCATGTGGAACAGATTTATTCCATGTGGAATCCACATGGAATCCACATGGACTTATTCCACATGGAATCCAGGTGGAATCCAGGTGGAATCCATGTGGAATCCACCTAATATTCTCAAGTCAAATTCAAAATTTTAATTTCATACAATGGATTCCATGGATCATTCCACCTGAAAATCCATGGACTCAAATCAACACTTAAAAGCATAAGAAGTTAATAAAGAAATTAATATATTGAGTAGACTAAAAGTACACAAAGAGAGTGGTAATAAATAGGGTATATAGGAGGTCATTGCACTATGGAGGAGGGAGGGAAGGGGTACTTACCTAGGGATATATTGAGGTGGGGTGTTTGTCGTCGTCCCCCCCTGCTGTCACTGCCGCCACTGTCGTTGTCATATTCCTGTCGTTCTGTCGTTGGGTTTGTGGTCGTGGCTGAGTTCGCTGCCGCTGCTGCTGTTGTCGCATTCACCGCCATTGCCGCCCTTGTCATACTTGCCATCGCTGCCGTTGTTGTGCTTGCTGTCACCACCGTAGTCACATCCGCCACCGCCCCTGTTGTCGTTGTCATTGTCGTTTCACCGTTGGTTATCGTTTCACAGTTGGTTGTTGTCGTTGTCATCTCACCGTCGTTGTCATCTCGCCATCGTTGTCATCTCGCCGTCGTTGTCATCTCGCTGTCGTTGTCATCTCGCCGTCGTTGTCATCTCGCTGTCGTTGTCATCTCACTGTCGTTGTCATCTCGCCATCGTTGTCATCTCGCCGTCATTGTCATCTCGCCATCGTTGTCATCTCGCTGTCGTTGTCATCTCGCCGTTGTCGTCGGCTCGCTGTTGGGACCTCCCTTGGTCGTCGTTGTGCGCCTGCGCTTTCCCCATCCTTGTGGTGGTCTGGCCGTATTAAGGGGGGAGGGGTGCTGGGGGCTTGTTTCAAGAGCTCGATAGGGCGCGTTTGGGGTGCTAGTTGAGGGAGGGTCAGCATTCGGGGTGCAGTGGAATGGGCTCGTGGGGTGGGGGCTTACCTGCGTCCTCAGTCGTTGTGGTCATCTGCACTGGGGACTTCTTTACCCTCCCCCCTTTCTCGTCGTAGCCGTTTGGTCCCGTCTACGCCATTTTCATGGTGTTTGTGACGCTCACGGGGCTCGTTAGTGTGGATGATGCGGTGGGTGCTTATCGAGCCCGGTGACATGGCAGCCGTGTCCTGTCTGGTTTGTGGTGTTCAGTGAGGGAGGAGGGAGGACGCACAGGGTTACTCACCTGTGTGGGTGCTCATTGACGTGGTGACGAGGCGGGCTCGTTGATGCGGTGACGTGGCTGTTATTACCTATGGGGGTGTGTAGTCAGCGTGCACGGGGACGGGCTCATTGGGGTGCTTACCATGGGGCGTCGTCGTCATCGAACCTACAGGTGGTGGCGGTTATCGACGACGATGGTGGTGGGGCCCTTACCTGGGGCCCATTCTCTGTCGCGATTGGGCTCGCGATGGCCGCCGATGTCGCCCTAGTGGTCCTAAATGGGGTGATTGTCAGTAATCGCGGGTGGTGGGAGAGGTGGGGGAACTTACCTGGGTCGGTTGATGACGGTGGCAGTGGTTGGCAGTGGTGGTGGGGATGGGCAGTGTGCGGGATGCAGCGGGAACGCAATGGGTGTGGTGGGAGGAAGCAAAGCAGTGACGTGGCAGCATTGGAACTGAGGATTCCGGATTTGGGACGCCGCGGGCCGTGGGACCGGCAGGTGGTCACATAATCGCTTAAATATCCACCAATAATAACGCTGGCATGGTGCAGTGGACTCGAGTGCGTGCTTATGTGTGTGCTTGGTCCTCGGTTCAATTCGCATATGGTCCATTTTTTTTCTAGTACCAATAATATAATTAAATCATTACAACTACTGTTTTGTATTGATTTGTACTATTATTTCTATTATTCTAATATTGGTTGTTGGGGATTCCAGGTGGAATCCACATGGAATCCACATGGAAATGGGATGGAATTCATGTGGAACATTCCATATGGATTCCTAGTGGAAATTCCATGTGGAATGGTGGAATCCACATGGAATCCACAAGGAATCCACATGGAATATAGGTGGAAAGAAATCACCAAAATGGGTGAGATCTCAGCCAAAACATATTCCATGTGGAACAACATGGATTCCATATGGAATAAGGGGGCAGGGTAAAGACCTCCTTTGCAGGGCAATTCACTACTGTACCACCTAGTTTATGAGCATATTTATACTGTTTACGAGCCAAGACTTTACAAATGAACGTGAAATAAAATGGTAAACATGAAATAAGATGGAACGGAAATGGAGAAACAGGAACAATACAAAACGGTTATTGCGAGCATAGTTAACCGGTTCAATAGAATGGTTATTGGTATAGGCGTGCGGCTGTTGAACCCATGCGGGTATCTTTTGATCGGTTGCAATCATTATTTGTCTGATGTGATCCGTCTTCAACTTTTGGATCAATCATTGATTCTTGCGAGGTGCGCAACCTCTATTAGTGTAAAGGTGCGCCCGTTCTCTCCTTTACTTGATAACACATGCTATTGCTTGTGTAGAGCCGGTTCCTTAGTTTTAATCAAGGATCCATTTATCAGTCATCTCCTATTCAAACAGCCCCTAGGTCGCGCATATTAAGTACACTTGTCCAGACTTAGTAATAAGTCACGAATAAGTCCCTTTAGTGCTTGCAGTTTGTCATTATTGATGTACGCGTGTGTTCACTTGATCAACTAGTCTGGGTCTCACTAATGATCCTTATTAAGTCTTAGTTCTACTTGTAAGATCGTAAATAATAAGGTAAAATCACAAAGTTTCGTGTATGAACCAATACGACCCTTATCAATGCGAAATTATACTGAAGAGGATGAGCTGCACAGCCTTCTCCTTTGGCACCTTGGAGGTAGATGAGTGGCAGACATCGCTCACCAAGCACTTGGACTCCCATCTCTCAGCACCCTCCGTCGCCAAACTCTTATACCACACCTCACTCCCTCTTCTGGGCCACCAACACTAGAAGAGGTCATGCCAAATACAATGGCTTGCACTTCAATTATTGAAGGTGTCTTGAAAGCGAGTCATGTTGTGCACCAGGTGTTGATGTTTGATGAGATAAAAGTAGAAGAGCGGCCAAGGTGGGATGACAAAAGTAATAACATCATTGGGGTGTGCAGAGAACACAGCAAAAATGCTAGCCTCCAGTATACCTCAAAGGATGAAGTCGATCTCCTTTTCTCTCAAATTATCGATGAGAAAGTTCATCTCGTATCGAATGTATGTTCCTGAATCCTTTTCCTCAATCTTATCTCACTGCTTCTTTAGGCAACAGTTGGTGCAATCAGGATTATGAGTGAAGACCACTGTCTCTACAGTGCACTACCTGCCCTTGTATCTGGACAGTGTGGTCGAGAGACTGGTCACAAACATGCAGCCATTATACAGACAACCATCAATGGTATTGCCAAATCGAACCTCCACACAATTTCTATCACTTCAGATAGGGAGTCTCGCCATGGCAAAGCATTAGTTCAATTGACATTCAAAAAAGAACTTGAAGTATCATTGCCAATCTATCCAACCCTCTCTGTCCTTCTCCTGATGAACCTCAAAGTTGGTGATGATGATGTAACTGCAGATAAAGATTATAAGCACATTTTCAAACGGTGCTGAAATCTACTTTTACGAGACTGAGGAACCAAGGTTCACGGTGTGGATATCCTCCCATCCATGCTTCGGTCTCAGCTCCAGCAAAATGAGGTCTCAGCAACCCAGATTAATAATATTCTCAAGCCTGATGACAAGCAGGATGTTAAATTGGCGTATGATTTACTCTCACAAATCTGGGCCCTCCCATCACTCAACTCTGAGGATGCCTCTGCACGACCAGGATTTATGGAGACCTGGGAAGTGCTCCACACCCTTGGAAAGGTCTTCATGAATATACTTCTCCCTTACACTTGTGTCGAGTTATCACTATCCAAGCAGCTCACACTTCTCAGCATGGCAGCCCATATGCTTCTGGTGATGGCACATGAAGACAAGGCTGGAACAAAGCTTATGCCCTCACAGTTATATATCAACATCATGATTATGATCAAGAATGCATATTTCTGCATAGCAAAAGCCAAGGTCAACGATCCAATTGGGAAATTTTTCCTGATTTTTCTGGGAACAGATCACCTTGAAGACATCTTTGGAATACTATGAATTATGGTTGGGAATGACTCCACCCTTGACCTTCTTCGATTAATCTTGCGCCTTGGGGGTACGACTGAGGTTTCTGCCATTCTTGCCAATCATCCCAAATGGGACTGCTCTTCTCATTGACTCAAACTTCCAGCAGTCTCAAAGAATGGGATGGTGGTCCACAAGAATGTGGACCACATCAAACCTTTGGCATAGAAGGGGAATGTCTATGTTTGTGAGGTCAATCTCCAGTTGGATGTGAGGGCATCTGAATGTCAAGGAGATCCCTCACCTGGATGAAGTTCTCAACAAAATCAAAGCCGCAAATAACCCATCAGTTAATATTCTCCAGCCATTTGGAGTTGCTCAGCATGGGCTGCTGATGACTATGATGATACAGCTGAGGATTACAGTGACAACGTATTGGGAGCAACAAATTTAGCCGCTGCATCTTCCCAGCCATCTCATGCAATCAACACAGAGCTTGAAGATACAGCAATGGAAGAGGAAGAGGTCAAAAAATATGATCCATGCTTTGAGTTGGATGGTGCCCAGATCTGGAAAAGCCAGTACCTTAGTAACCATTTCAAAGAGCTCAGAAATCCTGGCTCTCGAGATCGACTTAAACTCTATGCTAATGTCTCTCATTATGCAATCAAGCAGAATTCACATCGAGACATTGTTGAGTCGGATCTCAGTGATGGACTCGACGGCCCTACGATTAAGATGGACTTCCCTGTTGCAACACTCTTGAAGTGTGAAGGGTGCTTATTTGTTTGTGTTGGGGAAACAAACAACATCACTTTCAATTCCAATAATATTGATTCTCTTTCAAGGACTTGCTCTCTGAACCTTCAGCATTTGTCTCCTTTCAGATGCTTCATCTCATCCCTGCCACAGTTGATGACAGTGCTGATCTCAAGTATAATTGGAAGTAGTCCCTATCAAGAGGTACAAGCCACCAAGTGCAAGGTCATTTAATCAAGGCAATTAATCCAGATATCTCAACACAACACATTGGAAAACCTTTTTATCTGTTTGAAAGCACACTTTTGCGGTCAATCGGAACACTGTTACTTGGATGACTAACATGGGAAAATGTGAATAACATCCCTCAGGTTAAGCAATCAGCTTATTTTCCCTACCATGAAGAGTCAGGTATGCAGAAACCAGAATTGAACTTCAGGCAATTACTAAATTTATTTATTATTCTAGGGAAAGTGTGTTTTGTATGCGAGGATGAGACAAAAGAAGTGGGACTACTTGGGAAAACACCATGCCCAGGCTGCGGTGGCAAACTTCCTGAGCAGCCGCAACATCAACTCGAACACATGGGTGCGCATGTTCTTTTTAATCCCAAAATTGATACAGAACTCGAGCCATGTGGGTTTTGTTTATGACCTGCACAATGTGTGTTTTACCTCAAGAAAGGAAGAGGAGTGCAGAATGGTCAGCAAATCAATTACAAGAATTCCAACTGTCCGAACATGGTGCAATTGACATACTCAATTGCAGAGAAATCCACAGCTGCATCCCCTTGTTCAAATGTGCCCCTAAGGTGCCCATGGTGTGTGGATGCAGCTCTGGCAGTATGGAGGTACAACATGAAAGACCACATCCAAGGGAAATATCCCTATATTCGCTTGCTCAACTACAAATCCCTGTGGAAGATCATAAATACAGAACAGAAGGCAATGAAGAAGAAATAGGATGATTGTAAGAAGGTGAAGCAGACAAGAAAATCGAAATTGAAGGCTGCCGCACCTTTGGTAGTCTCAGCTGCCCATAGCTCACATTTAACCCTAGCCGAACTGTACGTTCTTCCTCATTCTAATGCAGTGGTAACATTCTGATAAGATTTCCCTCTTCAGGGCCATGAATTCAATAGATGAGAAGGATGCTCTTGACGACGAGGCTGAAGATCTGGAAGAAGAGAAGTCAGAATCAGGTTTCTCTGACAATGATGAAAGAGATGACGATTTGGACAAACTGGAGGAGTTTCAACACTCAAATGCTGACTATGCTTCAGAAGATGTGATCTTTATTGATGATTCGGGGGAAACTATAGAGGGTGATGAAGCACCAGTGGAAACAGGCGCAGCCAACGCAAACAAGGATATGGCAAAAGGTGATAATAATGAAATCAAGGTAAAATAAGTTATACAGGAACTGGATTTTATGGACTCACTATGTTTGCAGCACTCTTTACCCTCCCTCGAACCTGCCCCAAATATTCTTGATCTTGAAGGAAGGGCAGTTGAAAACCCTAGTGTCGATATCGAGTTGGCTGCAAGTCCTTTGGTTCAACGAGTCTGCAAGCCAGAGCTTGCAGAAGTCCCAACTACAACAGAGGGCAGGGGCAATCGAAAGCAACATGGGAAGCACCCGACCACATTGTATGAGTGTGACTGCAGGGAAGTCATCTTGGATGGTGAAGTTGAGTGGAGTAAGGGTCTTATAGAATGTAACAAGGTGGGCTGTGAGACTGGATGGGTAAGTCCTCGCCTTCAATGTTGAAAAACTGGCCATTACTCACCATCCATGGGATAGTTTCATATGAAGTGTGTGCATCTTGACTTCAAGATACAGAATTGGGTTTGCGAATCATGTGTGGCATCTGATAGTTGTAAGAAACGGCAGAGGAGATGAGAAAGAGATGAAATTGAAGCTTTGCACAGACCGAATAAATTCATTTATCCTTATTTAGAAGTATATTCCCACACTCAGTTAGTTAGTCCCTCCCTCGAGCCCTTAAAAAAAATTTTGACATGATATCCATATTTTTTTTAGTGAAAACCTCTTGCTTCTGAACACTCTTAAAGCTCAGCTTCAATTTCCATCCTATTAATTGACCCTTTTCTGACGATTTGGAAACCCCATCTTTCGATTGCCTGTCAGAAGATACTCTGCTCATTTTTCTCATCACTGTCATGCAAGAACTGCCAGATTGCTTTTGAGTTCAATTGTAGGACCACATCGGCAAGCTGGAGCTTCATATCTGGGAGTATATTTATAGCCAGCGCAGTGAATCTAATAATATGGAACAGCTTCTTGTCCTGGCAATATTTCAAGCTAATTCAATTGCAGTTCGATTGCAATTCTCATTGTCAGTTGGCAACAAAGGTGAAATTTGGAGACTAGGATAGACCATAAGAAGAGTATCTTTCTCATGTTACTGCTTATTTTCTATTTTTGTCAGATTATTGAAAGTAGCAGCAAATTTAATTTTTGATCCATTCCAATTTAAAAAAGATATGTACTTGGACATTTTTCTGCAAGATGACTGCACCTCAATCTGCTGAGAAAAATGTGGTGTGATCAATGAAATATTGAGAATCATACAAGTAGATAGTGAAAATACAACAAGGTAGCTAAGACGACAAAAAAAGGACAATATCAGTAGCCAAAGTGTACATAAGGGACCCAAGTTAAGAATGCAGCATCATCATCTCCAAGATGCTCCCGAACCTTCCTCACAGCGTGATCCAAGGCATAGGCAGCCTGACTACTGTCCAATCCCTCTGACCCCTTCTTCATGAGCAAATACTTATAAAACTCTGTTGCAAACTCTGGCCCATGCATATCTGAAATGTCCCACATTGTACTGACCACTCCACGATAACCAGCAGCAAGCATGCCAGCAGCAAGATGCACAACTTCCTCTGACAATTTGATATCTCCTTTGCTTGTTTGGCATGCTGAAAGAAAGGCCAAGTCAGGGTTTGATATCTGCTGCTGCATAATCTCAAGAAGCTCAAGGCGACCATCATGAAGATGGACACCACTCTTCAGAGGCTTGTTCACATCCTGGATTCCATGGCATGCAAAGTGAACCCAATCACAAGCCTTCATTTCTGTCTTCACTTTATCTGTGGTGGCCTCAGCACCTTCCAGCAGCACCACATTGATGCCAGATCCACTCATCAGTGTTTTGATATCATGTGTCTCCTTTTGAGTTGAAGGTATTGACAAAAGACCTGGAGTGTTTGGTTGGCTGATAAGAAGAAGGCCAGGAGATTTGGAGAAGGTGGATGAAGTTTTGAATTTATTGTTAAGGGATTGAACAGTTGGTGTGTAGGATGAAACCACAAAATCAGAGACACATTGTCCTGTCTGATATGTGGAGTCATAAATACCTGCTGCATGAAGTGGAAGAAATGCAAGAGGGCCAGATGGGCACCACCATATACGATGGCGATCTGAGGAATTGGGACAAGACTCAGGCTGAAAGTGTAATAGTTCAGTACAATTTAATCAAGTTTAATGACCAACAGAACTTACAGAGTACCCTAGAGCTTCAAGAATTGGGTGGACAACTTTTTCCCACAGTTCTTTCAGAACAAACATAAAATGAAGGTTAGGGAAGACATGTGGGCGACCAGCACGATCTCCATCCTCCACCTTCCATTGCTTAGGAAGATTAGTTTGGAGCCTTGACCATAGTTTCTCAGCTTCAACAAGACTGAATTTCTCCAAAGGAATATGCAAGGACTTGTTAATCCCAGCAATAAGAGCCAGAGCATCACATCGTGTTTTGTCAATATTGAAGATAATAACTGGACCATCAGAAGGTAATGAGGAGAAGAGATAAGTGGCTTTAGGTGGTTGAAGAAAGTTATGAAAATCTGGAAGATCCCGAATCTCCTTGAGAAGTTGCTTATATTCTGCAGCAAAGATAGTATGATTGCGAGTCTTGTCTTGAACATGTATGTCTTCTGTTAGTGTAAAATCAGGAGAAATAACAGAGGAACCTAAGGAACGAGTTCCATAGGATTCCAAGGCTTTTGCAACATTTACAAAGCGATCAGCCAGAGGAGAATTTTGGATATAGAGATTGTCAATTGGTGTACGAAGTTGGTTGAGTTGATTCCACACCAAACACCGTCCTTGCTCAAGCCATTCAAGGGCAAGATCAGCTTGATCATATTGGAGAGCAGTAGCCACAGCAGATTGCACAAGGCCAGAATGATCATAAAGCATAGCATGACGGCGATGGATTGTTTGTTCCAATCCAGCAACTTCTGAGAGGAGATGAATAGTGAAAGAAAAGTCATCCAAGCAGTGAGGGCTATCATAGACAGAGGATTGACTAGCTGCACTTCTGGCAGCCTTCAGACGATAGAGTAAAATGCCATTTGCCTGAGCACCCTGTCGATATGAAACAAGGCTTTTCTGGATATCAGGGAGACAGTGGGTAAATTGAAAGCGATCTACATATGAATCTCCAAGATTGAGGAGCCAGTCTGGAAGGTCAGCATGGCCAGAAGGGGAGGATTCCACAGCTCTCTGGTGGTAGGAGATGGCATGGTCAAGATCCTGGAGATCATTATTGTGTTTGAAGCGATATGAGTATGAATTTCCAAGATTGCTTAACTGAGCTGAAAAATCAGCATGAGCAGAAGGAGTGGAATCCACAGAGCGCTGGTTGTAGGATATAGCAAGTTCAATATCCTCTAAGTCACCAGTGTGTTTGAAGCGATACAGATATGAATTTCCAAGGTTGCTTAACCAACCTGAAAGACTAGCATGACCAGAAGGTGTAGATTCCACAGCTCTCTGGAGATAGCATATAGCATGGTCAATATCCTGGAGATTACTAGTGTGTATGAAGCGATTTAAGTATGAAAATCCAAGGTTGCTTAATATGGCTGGAAAAGCAGCATGACCAGAAGGACTACATTGCATGGCTCTTTGGTGATAGAATATGGCATGATGAATATCCTCATGATTACCAGTGTGTCTGAGACGACCTGAGTATGAATTTCCAAGGTTGCTTAATAGAGCTAGAAGGTTGGCATGGCCAGAAGGAGTGGAATCCACAGCTCTTTGATGATAGGATATAGCATGGTTAATATCCTGGAGATCACCAGTGTATGTGAAGCGACTTGAGTATGAAGTTCCAAGATGGTTTAAAGAGGCTGGAAGGTTGGCATGGCCAGAAGGAGTAGATTCCATAGCCCTCTGGTGACAGGATATAGCATAATCAATGTCCTGGAGATTTCTAGTGTATGTGAAACGACTTAAATATGAATTTCCAAGGTGGCTTAACCAAGCTAGAATATTAGCATGATTAGAAGGAGTGGATTCCACAGCAGTCTGGTGGTAGGATATTGCAAGCTCATTGTCCTGGAGATCACCAGTGTGTTTGAAGCGACTTGAATAAGAATATCCAAGATTGTTTAACTGAGTTGGAAGATTAGCATGGCCAGAAAGAGTGGATTTCACAGCTCTTTGGTGGCAGGATATAGCATGTTCAATATCCTGAAGATTTCCAGTGTGTATAAAGCAGCATAAGTATGAATCTCCAAGAGTGCTTAACCAACTTGAAAGATCAGCATAGTGAGAAGGAGTGGATTCCACAGTCCTCTGGAGGTAGGATATGGCAAGCTCAATATCCTGGAAATTGCTAGTGTATTTGAAACGACTTAAGTATGCATTTCCAAGTTGGTTTAAGCAGGCTGGAAGACTGGCATAGCCAGATGGAGTGGATTTCACAGCTCTCTGGTGGCAGGATATAGCATGATCAACATCTTGGAGATTTCCAGTGTATATAAAGCAGTTTAAGTATGAATCTCCAAGAGTACTTAGCCAACTTGGAAGATCAGCATAGTGAGAAGAAGTTGATTCTACAGCCTTCTGGTGGTAGGATATGGCAAGCTCAATATCCTGGAATTCACCAGTGTGTTTGAAGCGGTTTGAGTAGGAATTTCCAAGGTAATTCAAATAGGCTGGAAGGCTGGCATGGCCAGAAGGAGTGGATTCCACAGCTCTTTGATGGCAAGATACAGCATAATCAATATCCTGGAGATTTCCAGTGTATGTGAAGTGACTTAAGTGTGAATTTCCAAGATTGCTTAAACAAGCTGAATAGCTAACATGACCAGAAGGGGTGGACTCCACAGTTTGCTGGTGATAGGATATGGCATGATGAATATCCTCAAGATTTCCAGTGTGTTTGAAGCGACTTAAGTATGAATCCCCAAGATTGTTTAACTGAGCTGGAAGATTGATATGATCAGAAGGAATGGATTCCATAGCTTTCTGATGGTGGGATATGGCATGATCAATATCTTGGAGATCCCCAATGTGTTTGAAGCGATATAAGTATGAATTTCCAAGGTTACTTAATACAACTGGAAGGCTAGTGTGGCCAGAAGAGATAGATTCCAGTGCTCTTTGGTTGTAGGACATAGCATGATCAACGCTGTCAAGATTTCCAGTGTGTATAAAGTGATACAAATATGAATCTCCAAGGTTGCTTAACCGCTCTGGAAGATTAGCATGGCCAGAAGGGCTGGACTCTACTGCTCTCTGGTGGTAGGATATAGCATGATCAATATCCTGGAGATCACTGGTGTGTCTAAAGCGAGCTATGTATGAATTTCCAAGGTTGCTCAACCAAGTTGGAAGGTTGGCATGTCCAGACTGAGTGGACTCTACAGCTCTCTGGTGGTAGGATAGAGCATGTTCCAAATCCTGGGGATTACCATTCTGTATGAAACGATTTAAGTATGAGTTTCCAAGGTTGCTTAACTGAGCTGGAAGATTGGCATGGCCAGAAGGTGTGGATTCCACAGCTCTCTGATGGTGGGATATAGCATGCCCAATATCCTGGAGATCACCAGTGTGTCTGAAGCGACTTGAGTATGAATCTCCAAGATTGCTTAAATAAACTGGAAAGTTCGTATGGCCAAAAGGAGTGGATTCCACAGATTTCTGGTGGTAGAAAATAGCATGCTCAACATTCTGGATATTTCCAGTGTGTATAAATTGATTTAAGTATGAATCTCCAAGGCTTCCAAAGCAAGCTGGAAGGTTGGCATGTCCAGAAGGAGTGGTTGCCACAGCTCTCTGGAGGTGGGATATGGCATGGTCAAGATCCTTGACATTATTAGTGTGTTTGAAGCGAATTAAGTATGAATTTCCAAGGTCCATTAACCAAGCTGACAGGTCAGCATGGACAGAAAGAGTAGATTCAATAGCCTTCTGGTTGTAGGATATAGCATGGTCAATATCCTGGAGATCACCAGTGTGTATAAAGCGCTTTGAGTATGAATTTCCAAGATTGCTTAATGCAGCTGGAAGATGCACATGGCCAGAAGGACTGCATTGCACAGCTTTCTGGTGGTAGCATATGGCATGGTCAAGATCCTGGACTTTACCTGTGTGTATGAAGTGATTGAGGTATGAAGTTCCAAGGTTGCTTAACCATCCAGGAAGATCAACGTGGCCAGAAGGACTGGATTCCACTGCTCTCTGCTGGTAGGATATGGCATGGTCAATATCCTGGGGATTACCAGTACATCTGAAGCGACTTGAGTATGCATTTCCAAGGCTGCTCAATGCAGCTGAAAAATCACTATGACCAGAAGGAGTGGATTCTATAGCTCTCTGCTGGTAGAATATGGCATATTCAACATCTTGGAGAGCTCCAGTGTGTATGAAGCAATACAAGTATGAATTTCCAAGGTTGTTTAATTGATCTGGAAGATCAGAATGGCCAGAAGGAGTGGATTCCACAGCTCTCTGATGGTGGGATATAGCCTCATGAATATTTTGGAGATCACCTGTATGTTTGAAGCGATGCACATACATATCTCCAAGGTAGCTTAACCAAGTTGGAAGATTAGCACAGCCAGCAGGAGTAGATTCTACTGCTTTCTGTTGGTAGGATATACTATGGTCAATATCCTGGAGATCTTCTGTGTGTTCAAAGCGAGACAAATATGAATTTCCAAGGTTGCTGAAGTAATCTGGAAGATGAGCATGACCAGATGGTGTGGATTCCACAGCTCTCTGGTGGTAGGATATGGCATAATCAATATCTTGGAGATCACCAGTATGTTCATAGTGATATAAATATGAATTTCCAAGATAGCTCAGGTAACCTGGAAGTTTGGCATGGCCAGAAGGAGTGGATTCCACAGCTCTCTGGTGCTGGGATATGGCATGGTTGACATCCTGAGGATTGCCAGTGTGTTCAAAGTGATCTAAATATGAATTTCCAAGGTTGTTGAGCAAACCTGGAAGATTGGCATGGCCAGAGGGAGTGGATTCCACAGCTCTTTGGTAATGGGATATGGCATGGTCAACATCCTGCAGATCACCACTCTGTTTAAAGCGATCTGAGTATGAAATCGCAAGATTGCTGAGGTAACTCGGGAGGTTCGCATGGCCGGAAGGAATAAAATCCACAGCTCTCTGGTGGTAAGATATGGCACGGTCAATATCTTGAAGACTTCCAGTGTCCTTAAAGCGATCTAAATACAAATTTCCAACCTTGTGTGAAATAAAGGCAACAATCTTCAATCCAAATGGTAGGTGCAGGAAAATATCTAAATCTCCCCATGAGCAGCGAAACACAAATTAAAATCAAACCCTACTCTTCAATGAACCCTTTCGCCTCTGTTGTTCGTTGTTGATGCATAAAGCTGTGTTCTTGATGTCCTCTGATTCTCCAGTAACCGCCAATGGCGGTGACTGGTGCGACGCGGCTTGTTCGTGGTCGGGGTCATTGCTGGTGGGTACTAGTTCATGTGCCAAATCATGCGCAGAGATAGAGATGGTCATGATTCCACCTGGCACTCCATGTGTTGAACTGGGCCCAAGGGTTGCTTTGGTTTCTGTCTCTTCAAGTACCGCTGCTTTAACGGATTTAGGCGCCGGACTTTCGAGGTGTTAGGGTGAGGTTGTACGCACTTCCAAAAGGTCCTTCACTCTGTGGGACGCCGATCACGCCTCGAACTTTGCGTTCACCGTCGACGAGTGTCATTGAGATTTCGAGTGATTGTTCAGAGTTTAAAACCATAGATCCCTGCTTCTGCAAAGAAACAGTCTCTGAGACAACGTCAAGTTCTGAATAGAAGCATAATAATAGAATAACGCGCCTGAGGTGTCTTTGATTGCGGGTTCGAGTGGCAGTTGTCCAGGACTTTCAGCTTTATTAAACATGGCCATTACTGTGATTGGAGCGACGGATAGAGTGAAAAGTTGTGTGTGGAAGAAGACAAAGACGTCGTACGTGGCAGGAAACGGCGTTAAGTGGGAAATTCCGAGTTTGTACACTGGTAGACCTATAATAGACACCGCCTCACGTTGGCTATCCACGTTGCGACGTGCGCGGAAGAAAGGTGGGTATTGGACATGCCGCATGGAATCATTACACTTATCGCACAGATAAGAGAATGAGATCAATTGGACACGGATGGATGGCATGGGAATTAATCCTTGGACAGGCGTATCTAAGAATATGATATAGGACGCACAAGGCTCGCTTCATCCCACCGTCTTAAGGTCATTCCCACCCGGATACAGCATTTGCGACAACCTGTACAAAGGGAACATTTACAAGGAGGAAGAAAAATTAATGTATCAGTTATGAGTCCTTATGTTTCCTCGACCTGGTATGTGATATCTGACGTTAGATGCACATCCCTCCACTGACCTTGCTTGCAGCCGGAACTCGTCGTGAGGTGAGCGCTTAAGCTGGCACCAGAACTGCGGGTTTCGGCACCGGGAAATCCCGTTTCGCAAGCCATGACATCCCCATTGACAACCTCTTCCGATCCCTACCAAATGTCAGTACTGCCCTTCTCGCACGGCCCTCTAGCACCCGTAACATTTAAATTATCTAGTCACGCTCAACCAAGCACCCCCCTCGAGCGCGAGAATTAACCTGTGCCCATCATTTACCACAAGTACTTGGTCTTCCTATTTCCCCTCGCCGCTTTCCAACGGATTTTACAATGCCATTGCTGTACGGCCCGTTGTCGCCGCCATAAAAGAAATGTTAACGCGTGGGCAACTCGGCGCTTTCTTCCTCAACACGGGAACACGGACCCAGATCTCATCACTGACGTGAATTCAGCGTACCTTGTCGGCGTATTCGCTGATGCAGGGCTGAGCGGGCCCGAAGGTGGAGGGGTGCTTGGTGACGGTGCCGTATCCTACATAGAAGGATTTGAATAGCGGAACCGGAGCGAGCGAGGGTGGAGAAAGTTGAACAGCAGGAGGAACCACAGACCGTGGAATCGCCGACACCGCCGTCCCCTTACGCGAAGAGACATCTTACGCAACGAATTTCCGGTATTTTTTTCTTCTTCTGATATTTCGAGAATTACTTTTTTCTCATCTTGGACACGCAGCTTCCATCCAAACGGCGGTTTTGCATCCCCACGTTCATGTCCGACATCATGTCGGTCTTCAAAGATATCGCCAGCTCAACCCCCTTTTCCGCGCCCAAATTTTCCATCAGGTTGCCGCGAACGCCTTTTCCATGTGCTTTTATACTGGAGAAGTCTAAGAACTCTAGGATGTGCCCGACCCCGTCGATGAGTTGATGACGACCGCTGTTGCAAGTCCTTCTCGTCCTCAAAAAGGAACTGAGCTGCAGTCCAGACTCTCTCAAGACGTGGATTCAAAAGTCACAAAGAGTATTGTTTGACGAGTAGTTCAAAGGGATCAAGAAGGGATCGGGGATGGAGAGCGATGGGAATAGGACAAGTTGGGAAGGATAGCTGATTGAAAGGGCGACGGGGTTGAAGATTCCTGAAGGCGCGAGGAAGGTGTTCCATGAGGAGCTGAGGAAGTTACAGGACTTGGAGCAGGCAGTGAGTGAGGCGAATGCCACGAGATTATCTGGATTGGTTGACTCAGGTTCGTTCATCAATTTTGTTGCGGTGTCGGAAATATATGAGATATATGAATACAGGTACCTTGGGGTTCATCACCCCTGCCACCTACTCCACCCCACACCCCAAAACGGTACTGAATGAGAATCATTACCGCTTGATCAACCTCAAATCCCGCATGTCTAAGTTCCTCCCGGGGGCATACTGTGCGGAACAGTCTAGGGCAAGATCCTTTTGTTAACCCGGTAAGACGAGCATCGGGAGGTAGGCTCAGATGTTGCGGAGATTAAGGCCCATAGACGGTGTACTCTTCATGTGTATCGCCAATGACCTCAGACGATCCGCGCTCCCTTTCTCGATCCCACGGAATTTCTTGGATATGTATTTGAAGGAGAAGGCCGTGATTGCACTGTTCTATCTGGGGTCTCAGCGGGAGGCGAGCGGGTTGAAAAGGCCAGACGTCGAGCTCGAGGAGGAGCTGTGGAAAGGGCGGCGCGATGAAGAATATTGAGGAAGTATGTTCCTTTCGTCCGTGTCGGGACGATATATTGAGGTGCTAAGAGGTTCTTTCTCGTTAGATTTATTGGAACGCAGGGCTGAAACTCGTTCATGACCTTGGTAAGGAGAAGCTACCGGAACTTCATACGCGCTCCTTCGATATCCGAACTCGTCGAAAAGGAACCGTCGATCTGGACTGCTTCTCTGTAACCTATTGAATCCTCCTCCCCCATCGAACCTCATACAACCTCAGTGATGCTGGGTGCCCCCTCACGACCAACACACCCCCGAGTCCCCGCCTCGTTCAACACTAGTGCATCATTCCGAATTCCTCAAGATAGACAGAGTTGCTCCATTTGCTCAATACATCCAATCACCTCATTTCATCCCAACGTATCTGGACTCCTATTTCTCCCTTCTCCGAACCACGGCGCTAGAATTGGTTTCGACTCAGCTTCGTCATCGCGGGTGGAGATTGCTCTATGGTCGATTCCGGTAATCAGACCTCCTACGAAATCTCGACGGAATACCAGCCAAACATGCCAATGGTAAAGACATTCGCTAGGCTCGATGGGACGCATTTCGCCCGCGTAGAATGGGAGCCCGTTCCGCTGGTAGAAAATCAACGACCGTCTCCCAGAAGGCGAGTAAAGATCTCTCAAGCCTTCTATTCATATTTCTAATATGTTGATATTCAATTAGCGTAAGGAAAATGGCGACAAACCGCGACGAATGTGTTCCGGAGCGTCATAGAGATACCCTTTACGTGCGTATACAGCACAAGTATTCGACTTCAAGGATTGACAGGTACCGGATCAGCGGGGCCCGTTTCTGTCTTAATGAAACACTGCCGCAGACTCGGTCCAAAGTTATACCTGTGACCATGTCTTACAGAAAGCCGTAATTACCTGGATCACTTTAAAGGACTAGCGGGCTGACGCTCCGAAAAAGAAGAACACAGCTATACAAGTATGGTGAACCTTGAGGCGCAAACCGTGTGCCAAGCTCGTCTTATTCTAATTGATCGTCTGCTTAGGTACAATACGCCTCTTTCTTTCCCCTCCTCCAACGTAATTTAAGAGCCCAAAGCTCCTGGCGCGATGCTCAGGAGGAAACAACAAATTGGATGCAAATACGATGGAAACTGATGTTGGTTTTCAATGGAACATCCCTTTATTGCTGATGGGAACCCATGCTTAAGCCATTCGAAGAAGGACAAAGAGCAATGTAATGCTTGCAATGGAGGGATGAAGCCCAGAGCTTGATGATTTTCGTGGGTGTGTTTATTGCGTAAAAGGCAAGCAGTTCGGAAATTTAAATGACTTCAAGGGGAGTCTCTTTTTTTGCGGTTGTAATCGCATTCCGGAATCCCATAAGACGCTGCTCGCAAATCCGCAAGACGCCATGGTCAATCTCTTCACTCACATAGCTAATCGTCCTGATAACAATGGCCCAACCCTCACCCCTGGATTCGTATCCAACACCATCGTTTACTCCGCGACCCTCTTCGGTTCGTGTCAATGCCTTCTGGTTCTGCAGTCTCATTCTCCAGACTGAATCTGACAACAATAGCGGTTGGTTGAACTGTTGCGATACGACCTAAGTCCTCGAAACAGAGTATTTAAAAGTACAATTTTTAGGGTACAATTCCTGACGACGAGACATTCAAACGATCTGCTTAACCTCGAGGAAAATGAGGATTGAGGATTAAAATCATACAGTGCAAACTTGACTTTACCTTCCCAGTGGTAACATCGTAGATCCACCCTGTCAGAGTGGTGTCTTCCAAGACAAGTGGGTTCTCCTTCAAAAACTTGACGTCGGCTTTGACGCTTTCCTCAAGTTGCGGGAAAGGCAGAAAGTCAATGTTATTTACTGCGTGGGCTACGACTTCATTTCCTGGGGCCACCGATTTGACTTTCTCCCGAAGGTGCTCGTTGGTGAAGGTGAGCATTCCACAGCCCGTGTGGTGAAAAATGGCAACTTCGCGCGTGCCAAGCAAACGCTGAGAAATTACGATGCTTCGCAATGCCTCTTTACTGTCGCAAAAAGAAAATCAACTTTCGGGGTATTTTGACTGGCTTCGAGAACATACGCGGATCCGCCGGCGTTGCGGATGACATGAGCCTCTCCGAGATTGATTCCAAGTTGTGAAGCAGGTCTAGAAATGTGATTTAATGTCTAACAAATCACACAAGGAAATTTGCTTTACTCGATACGAGCATCCATGCAAGTTACTAGACCCAAGAATTAGCCAAAAGCAGGGAACCATTCATTGTGATTAATCACCAACGATGAGACGCTTGGCTGGGGGAAGCGCAAGATGGCCTTTGTCGAATGAAGAGACATATTGCTCATTGTTGGGGACGAAGTCCTGGTGGGCAGACTGTGACATGGGTAGTGAATATCTGGGAAAGCAGATGGAATGTGGGGGCAATGAGAAACGGTGGGTATGATAATATATACACCTTGTGAGGTTGCAACAAATATGGATATCGAATCCGAGTCTTTGACAGCTCTGGCAAAAAGGCTCAGATGGCGCAATCGTGGCACCAGCGTGGGTCATCATCTAAGACCGATAAAGAATACTGTATTGCTTATGAGAGGTTACTATTCCGACCGTGAGATTACTCAGGCTGTGTGGCGGCAGTAGCGCCAGGCGCTTACCGTTATATGTACGGATGGATCCCGTCCGCATAGGGATCCGACCTACCATTTTGGACCTCATTCCGTCCGCATACGGGATCGCATATCTAATTTAGGTGATAATGTACAAACACTTCAAAATTTTCTACACAAGTTCCTGGCGGCCCTAAACTTGGCCCTAAATCAGCCATTTCATTGTTGCCAGTTGTCAAAGATGTCAGGCTTCTCTACTACCAGTTGTCCATCTTGTCACCGCCCGCAACCATGGTGAGAGCAATGTTCTCTCCCATCGAATTATCAGAATTGGAGAGTGGGCAGAACGCTACGCACCACCATTCAGCGCAGGGCAAGGAAAACCCCGTCGAATATTCGCCACCTGGATCCACAATCGGACCTGCCGACTTCCAGTCATCAAGGCAGTCAGGCGAGATCACTACTTTTTTGAGAGGGAGAGACAGACCGCCAGCATGGCATCCAAAACTCACGCTCTATCGATTACTGGTGATATCCTCTACAGTTGGGCTGGGTGCCGCAAAGGCGGTCACGTCGTGGTTGAATCTCACATATGCTTCGATTACGCTAGAATGGATTCTAAGTGTAGTGGTATTTGTCATGTGAGTATCCTTAATATATACTTAGCCGCGTTTTCTCGGCTAATTTTATCAGGTTACACACCATAGGCATATACGAAGTGGCCCACACCCGTCGAATGGCATGGTTATTTGAAGTTGATTATATGGATTATGTATGGAACTTCCTGCATAAGCTCACCCGTATCCAAAGACCCCATTACACAACTGACGAGGACGACTCGGAGCATATTTCTCCCAGCGGCCATCTTCCAATGACAGGTTACCCCCTCTTAGTCACTTCGATCGTCTTCATAGTCGGGATGACCAAATCGGCTCTCCTGTATGCGAATCTACAGACTGAGGCCACCACCGTAGAATGCGTCTTCGGAGCTTTTGTTGCTGCAGGGTGTGTCGCCTATTAGGACGCATGTTCAATCTCACTCATTATCTCTCAGATTATATTGGCTCGGACTCTACGAATCCAGCTCAACTAAAGTATATCCTGCTCTATTTCACGTCGACCACTCAGCGGGAGTATTCTACTGTATGTAATTTTGATTCAATCTACGATTAATGACTAATGAATCTTCTTCTAACATGATGTTAGTCGCGACAACTGGCCCTTGGTTCTGTCTCCATCTCATTGGAATATTGTTGGCTGCTGCGTTAGCTTACGCGTTCGCATGCTTCACGTATGCGGCTTATATAAGGGATTGGTCAATGCCAACCGATCCTGCGTTTTTTCAGCTTATGGATAATGCCCTCCACATAACCCTACCCATGATCGTTTGTGTCAGCGGTCTCGCATGCATGTTCTTGCTTCTTGAAAATTTGTACAAGCATCTTTTTTCGGGTCTGGCTATATTTAAACGGGTTCACGAGAAATATTTAATTAGACAAGGTTTGTTCTATTCTTGCATTCTGCTCCCTTTGCCGATCTCTGATGGGTTCAGCAGTGATCACATTCCTATTCTCTCTTTTTATGATCTCCGCAGCCTGCGTGATCGGCGCTTGGGTCGTCGCACAGTGTATTTTTCCCTGGGTGCTTATATTGAGGGCGCTCTTTGATTAATGGGTTGGCTACTGGGGTCTATAGTTGTAGTCCCTGCCATAAGATTTTATTCATATATTGTACGTTATGTGAGGAAGGATGGTAGATTAGACCAGCTTAATAATGGAGACGTCCCGGTGAAGTTGGAAAATAAAATAAAATCGGAAACTTGAAATTGTAATATGTTGCTTCTCCCCTTAGATTTAAAAGTTTACCACCAGACGCAATTTGGGGACCTGCCCTTCGGCAATTCTCCGTTCGTTCAACTTCCTTTCTCTGTCTGTCAGTCTAAACAATTCCCTTTCTGTGTACTTTGCATGAAGGATTACAACAAGGAGTCTTCAAATTTTTCTTCTGACCCCTGAAACTTTCGTCGCGGCGAGGATTCTCGGAGACCTGATAACCATGTGTAGGACTTCATCGGAGTTTCATGAACAAAAGAAGAAATGTCAATGCGCCCAATTTTCACCTTGATTGATAGTGTTTACAAAGCCAAGAGACCACTAGGAGGAATAATGAAACAGCGAAGTTAGGGTTGTAGGTGTAAGTTGGAACATCAGGAAAAGGCCACCTAGCTCTGGCTGTCTTTAGATGCTTTAGCTGCTCTAGGACATCCTAGGACATCCTAGGATATCTTGGGATGTCTCAGGATGCCCTAGGACAGCTAAAGCATCTAAAGACAGCCAGAGCTAGGTGGCCTTTTCCTGATGAAGTCCGTTTAGTATGCAAGTAGGAGTGAGGCAAATGTCGTGACCGGTGGCTGTGATATCTATTGAGTGTCCTAGAAAAGAGAGCAGTGAGTATGTACAAGTCTGAGCTCTCCGAGAAACTAGGTTGTGTGGCGGCGCTGCGGCGGTGGCGTCAGGCACTTACCATCACTGCGGTGACTGGGTTATTTTGCTGGGGAGGCAAAATTGAGAGCAGATTGTTAAAATTTTGCCAAAGCCATGCCACCCCACTGTCTGGAATGTCAAAATGTGACTTGGCAAAATTCAAACAATCTGCTGTAACATTTTGCCTCTTCGTCAAAATAGTCCGGCCCTGGCAGTGCGTTATATGTACGAATGGATCGGGTTCCGCATAGGGATTCGACCTATGGCTGGCATAGTGTGGAATAAATCCGCCTACATTTTATTTGTAAAATTAGGGTCCCCAAAAATATATTTCATGTGCGCCCAAACATTTTCATGTCCCTATAAATATTCTTTTTGAATGCACAAAAAATATTTGACTCCCTAAATATTTATAATGGGTGCACGGAAACATTATCACTGCGCAAATATTTTATTGACTGTCCCATGAATATTATATCTTGTTTCCTAGGAAATATCTGACATCCTGAAAAAATATTTACTGTGTGCAGAAACATATTCAGTGTGCGAATTTTTATTGACTATATGGAATTAATCCTTTCTTCAAGCCTTGCTGGGCTGCCTTGATTATGTAAATGATCTGTTGATGGCAGCTTCAACACCAGCTAAGCCTGCCAAAGCTACGCTGAGACCAACTACAAGCTTGAAAAATAGACAAGTTACAACTTACTTCATTAGAATGCACTTGCTGATGGCTGGATGAGTGAGCAATGACAATGGAGCTGAGAAATTGTGACTGAGAGTGAGTAACTGCTGTAATCCTAAGAATGAAAGAAGGTAGATGCCGAGGACTTTCCCAGGCGTTTGACAAGCAAACATGGGAACGATGTGGGAGCTGACTTTGGTCTCTTCTGGCGGTCGTCTGATGTTAGCACTTTCACACTCTCCCTTATGGCTGTTGAACTGCACAAAAATTATTCCCGGTATTTATGACCTGTATTTACTTAATATATATGTATTTTGCGTGTTCCCCCGGACTAAAACAGCTTAATTTCAATTTTACCAAGTGCAAAATACCTATTCCCAGATACATAAGTCATATTCCCCCACACTTACTAGATAAAAAAGTAATTCCCTTACATAACTAGACCCTTTCCATGTTTATCAGAGCAATTTCCGAATACTAATATCTTATTCCCGGAGATATAAATGTGTTTTCACGAGGATAGAGTCGGCGGAGATAAGCTCGGCTGATGCGGCCATCATGATGCGCATCAGAGCTGCCGAGTCTGCCGCCAACTCCACCCTTGGGCGTGCGCGCCTGCTGCATGCACCTCCATACTGTTGGACTGCATCATTTTGGTCCATAAAACATTATATAAGTTAATTTCAGATGTAAGCAGAATTTTTAATTCACTAACAGCTATTTCATGGTCATAAAACAGTCTGAATGACTTCAATGTGTGAAGACAGTGCTAAACCCCAGCACCATTGGTGATTCAAGGCAGACATTGGGTATAGGATGCCACATGGCCTTAAAAATTGCTTGTAACAGCACTGGAGGTGCGTATAGTAGGCACGCATGCCCAGAGGTGGGGTTGGCGGCAGACTCGGCAGCTCTGATGCGCATCATGATGGCTGCATCAGCCGAGCTTATCTCCGCCGACTCTATCCTCGTGAAAACACATTTATATCTCCGGGAATAAGATATTAGTATTCGGAAATTGCTCTGATAAACATGGAAAGGGTCTAGTTATGTAAGGGAATTACTTTTTTATCTAGTAAGTGTGGGGGAATATGACTTATGTATCTGGGAATAGGTATTTTGCACTTGGTAAAATTGAAATTAAGCTGTTTTAGTCCGGGGAAACACGCAAAATACATATATATTAAGTAAATACAGGTCATAAATACCGGGAATAATTTTTGTGCAGTTTAACAGCCATACTCCCTAACCTTTCGTTCTGTTATCAATGGCGAGGAAGTTCTGCCAGGGTGCTATCTCCCTTTGTTGGGGGTACTCCACCTGTTTGTGCAGCGTGGCAGGTCACTTTTTGAATGGTCACGGTCACTGCTGACTTTGCTACTTTGGTGTCGCCTCTTTCTCTTATCTCATCTTCATCATGACTGATTTCTGAATGTCTGGAACTACAAATAATGTGCGAAGATCAGAGAGGATTCACAGTGCCTCTTACCGACCGCGGACAACATGGAGTTTGCTGGAAATTGTGTTGGTGAGTATGTTTTTGTGTGTTTTAATGCGCGACTTCTCATCCCATCACATTGACAAGGGTGTGGCACCCTCTTCGGGGTCAACAAGACGTCATCATGAGGTACCTTCAGGTCGGAATGCACGTTCGGTAAGTTTTCAGTGATAAAAAGTACTGTTTTGGGGAATTGACATACATATGTATTGAAAAGCGTGTTTCTTCCTCTTTGCATGTGAGACAGCACCACGAAGAAATTGTCATCTCCAGGGAGGATATGATGGTGGATGCAAATGAACATGTCCAGGATGGGTTCGAAGGGATGGCAATGGGTATGTCTTTTTTCCTCCCTGGTGTTTTCAACCATGCTCACATTCTGTGGAACAATAGCACCCAATGAGATTGGAGATTCATTGGACAGTGAGGAAGATGCAGATATGAGAAGAATGAGTATGTCATTTTTTTCTTCTTGGGGCCCTTACATTGTACTTAATTATTGCTCTGCTTTGACAGGACATCAGCCTTTGTTTTGTGCTGCACGACAACCAGTCGTCAATAATCTACCTACCCATGATATAGGACATATGAATGTAGAATGTCCTTTTTGTCATGCCTTTCATTGGATCGATGAACATGTTTTGAGCAGCTCTGTTGATCATCCAGAGTTCGGTACTTGCTGTGTATTGGAATGACATGGAAATATATAGACTGAGCCGGACTCGAACCGACGTCATCAGCTATCATGACCGACGCTCTACCATTAAGCTATCAGTCTTAATGGTAGATTCCGCCCCAGGGGTTCATTACTCCCCTGTCCTGTGGGGTTAGCACAGAGGTCCGAGAGAACCCAGTCCAACACACCCCCATGAACAAGGACCAATGAGTGACCTCGCAGGTGTGGTTAGCACCTCATTCCTGAGCCACCCGTCCCATAACCGGGTTGCTGCTACCATATTGGAATGACATGGAAATATATAGACTGAGCCGGACTCAAACCGACGTCATCAGCTATCATGACCGACGCTCTACCATTAAGCTATCAGTCTTAATGGTAGATTCCGCCCCAGGGGTTCATTACTCCCCTGTCCTGTGGGGTTA
>Ga0307513_10002246_pt1 | contig 26966 bp, 29 predicted proteins | sample 15_EM_MG_FD_202174 | JGI IMG/M metagenome (GOLD analysis project Ga0307513, IMG submission 202174) | Populus trichocarpa ectomycorrhiza microbial communities from riparian zone in the Pacific Northwest, United States - 15_EM | ecosystem: Host-associated > Plants > Roots > Unclassified | place...
CCGTCCACGGACTATCCACGAACAATCCGCAGACAATCCGCAGACTATCCAAGGACTATATATACACGGAATATCCACGGACAATCTACAGACCACCCACGGACTATGACTGTCTATGGACTATCTAAGGACTACCCAAGGACCATCCACGGACTATCCACGGACTATCCACGAACAGCTCACAGACTATCCACAAACAATCCACAAACAATCCACGAACAACCCAAGGGCAACCCATGAACAATCTAAACACCACTGGAGTGGCATTGGTGGACCATCCACGGACTATCCACAAACAATCCTCAGACTATCCTCAGACTATCCACGGACTGTCCACGAACAGTCCACAGACTATCCACAAACAACCCACGAACAATCCACGAACAATCCAAACACCACTGGAGTGGCATTGGTGGACAGATTAGCGATTGACGCTAGCAGGCTTTCGATCTCGTCGAACTAGGGAGGCAAATTGCATCACACTTCTTAATTAGGCTGGCCATGATCCAATTCAGCTCTCTAACACATTCGTGTTACGCGAGACGCGTCTGTACAAGTAACGCCGTTCCCGAGCGAGGCGATTCGTAGAGATTCGCACCGAGTTGGGTCGCGCATAGTAGAAATGTTGTTTGATCCGAAGGGTAAAATTCATACTTTGCATTACTACACGACGTATATACGGCAGACTACATCGGTCCATCTGGGGTGAAGCCGAAGGAGTGCAAGCGTCGTAAAAAAGAGGATACATCAAGGCAACACAGTGTATAAAGAGAAGGTTATGGGACACGCATATTGAAGACACAGTCATCAAGTTGCACCATATAATGAAGCATGTACAAACGAACCCACGACATTAGACAGCTGTGGGTGTTCCAAAGATGTGAACATGCGGACTAGTATGCTCGTTGAGTCATTATCCGGCCCTATTCGTTGAAGCAGCGGCGATAGTAATCGGTTTACAGCCATGACTCTTGATTTCGCCTTTGCAGTACAAATTCTGGCCACTATGATGATAGTTCGGATGCAATCAGGAATGTAGTTCAAAGGGGATTGGCCACTTATGGTACGTACCAGACTTTGCATACGTCGGCGAACCCAAAGTGAAACTTGCGCAAGTGGCGAGGGGCGTTCTTCTTGGCCTTCCAGTATGTCTTCTTGTCCTCTTTGCAAAGCCCACACTCAAATTGTTCTCCAACTTTCGTAATAAATCCGTCGTATACCTGCCGAGGCTCGAAACCACCGATAAACTTCATCGCATTGATCTCTTGAGGCATAAGGACGCGACGGAGCACATGTTCACTCATCTCATACTTGAATGTCGTAAGGATCCAGTCGGTGGCGAAGTTGCTGCCCCCACGTTCCCTAAATATTCTGTCATGAAGCTTGATTGGGTTGCGTTCAGGACTAGCTGTGGGCTTTCTTCCAGGCCTATCGTAGCAGCGGCCTTTTGATGCATATTGGGTATTGTGTCCGGCACCGGGTGTGAGGAGAGGAGAACCGACGCTGTGGTCCGGAATTAGTGGAGTGGTATATCCTTGTGAGAGACCTTCGACCAGTGCCTTGTGTACAAGAGCGGTCTGCGAGGCCATTTGTCAGTGGACCTGACTCAAAGGGAAAGGCTATATACTTTATGAATAGTGTAATGGATAGTGTATAAGTAGAGAGTGTAAGAAAGGGACGCACATGATTGATTGAATGGTCAAGCTCAGGGGATCGATCGACTATCCTTGCTGAGGTCAGGCTGTCGTCAACCGGTCCTAGAGCACAAGGGACCTGAGTCAACTGAGGGTCGTCACCATTCATGTGTGGATTCGGATTTTGGAGTAAAGATGCAGGGTTAAAGAGTGCCTGTCCTCCGCCTTGGAGGCTTCCCCATTCCTGCATTGGGATGGGAACTGGGAAGGCTATGGGAGGGCCATCATAACTGAAGGGGAGCGGTTCAGAGTTAACAGCCATGTTATAGTGTGGAGGGCGGTTTGAAAGGAACTGAGGTGCCACTCTCACAGGAGTAGGTGACGTGAGGTCATTGAGAGGAAACCACTGGGTATCGGTATAACCCGTTACGTGACTGAGTTCATTTGTGGAGGATGTACAAGTCCATGGACTGTTACCAGGCCGGAGGGTGTGCTGCTCCGAATTATAGGTTTGGAATGGGTCATCTACTACCTGAGAATGTGAGTCCATGGATAGCTGAGGATGTGAGTCCATGGACAGCTGAGGTTGGGAGCAAGGAGATTGGAAGATGTGCTGCCCCAAATTATAGGTCTGGAATGGGTCATCTACTACCTGAGGATGTGGGTCCGTGGACAGCTGAGGATGTGAGTCCATGGATAGTTGAGGATGTGATTCCAAGGACAGCTGAGGTTGGGAGCAAGGAGATTGATCTAGGTCCTCCCCAGCAGTGAACTTATATTCGCACTCTAATTCCCAGCGTCACGCCTAAGGAGCATTCCATGGAAGGATACGAGGTGGCTCAGCTATTTCCTCTCTTGAGATATGACAAGCCATTCCGGAGTGAGTTCCGGAGTGAGTTCCGGAGTGAGTTCCGGAGTGAGGCTAGGTTCGCTCAATGCACGTTTGAAACGCGTACACCTGCACAGCCATCCCTCTGAATTATTGTCCTGGTATCGAGGCGGTGTCACGGGTTCGGCTCAGGTTTGACGGACGAGTGAGAGGGGACGATGAGCGAGGCCTGTGGCAGTCTGTGGCAGTCTGGCATTGGACGTCCGCTTAACTAGAGTTGAGGGTAGGCCGTTTGCCTTCAACATAGCTCTTGACAGCCTTGCGCTTGATACCGCGGCTTGACCTGGTGTGAGTATATCGTCCCTCCCAGCTGTTCCCTTCAACCTGATAGCTTTCCAAGACCACTAGCTGTCTCTGGGCTTGGTGGGCCTCATTATAAATAGGGACTTTTTGGAGCGGAGTTTAAACGGGTGTCTCCCATTAATTAGCCATTAACCTCATGATCATGCGAAGTGCATGGAGTCGCTCTGAGGCGTCATGGTAGAATAGCTATTTTTTTCAAGAAACTATAAACGGGCAACAGGCATGGAGGCAGAGCAAAGCTTCCTCAGCAACGGGAGGGTGAAATAGACCATTGGGCCGCCAGACTAATGATCTTACAGGTGTCCCATTAGAAGGACCCTCGGCCAGGGGCTAGATTATGATTAAGCCATTGTTATGAGTGCAAAGACCAGGAACTTCCTCCGCATTCTCCTCACTATTCTTGCGGTTTGAGTGAGCCGGGTCCATATTCAGGTGAAACCTCCTTCTTGGCTAGTTTTTAGCCACAATGTCCAGAGGTTTGAGAGTAAGATTGGTCGGCCGAGGATGGCTGAACTAGAAGGAATTGGCTAGGAACCTGATGTGCTTTAGGGCGCACACCAAGAAAGTTCGAAGGGGGTTATTGGTCAAAAGGGATTCGATGAGGGGTTGCAAGGTTCGTTGGGCTTTTGTTTGGCTCAGCCGTGCCGTTTGGCCATCTCGGCCATCGAGCAAATGGCCTCGAGTACTCAAGCAAGCGTTTGTTGAACAACACAGCATGCAAGTAACGTTGCAGGAGGAGAAAATGGATATACAAAGAGAAACCATCAACGGGGGACCCGGTACACTACAACAACGGCCTTTTATTTCGCGATTGGAGTACACCTCTTTCCACTATCTGTGGGTAAATGGAAACGGAGGAGGGTCTGAACCTGAGCTGCAGAGTTGAGGACATTGTGCGAACGACGCTAGTTTTTACATAAATCCAGGGAAGGTGATTCGGAGCGTCCTTCTCGGACTTCTAGCTGGTTCTTCGCCTTCTTGCCCTGCTTGCAATACTACACTCGTAGCACACACGAACCTTCGAAATGGAGCCGTCATACGCTGACGCCGGAGAATCGTCAATTACCTCACGATCGAGAGCACGTACGAGTGTCTTGGTGACTTCATACCTGGATACAGTGATGATCCAGTCGAAAGCGAGAGCGTGATTCCTTCAGCTTGACAGCTTGGGCTCGATCTTGGCTGCAGATCCCTGCCCAGGTTTGTTGTATCTGCAGGCTTCCGACGGCTGAGGTTCCTGAGGGAGGTTCAGACTGGTAATCTATCGCCCCTGTCAAAGGTGCCCGGTTGGTATTTGACCCAACTCGGCGCAAGCGGTAGTAACACTATCCAATGATCCTAGGAGATTCCGTTGAGGCCAAGTGCTATTTACGGGGTATTGGTGACGCGTTGGGTATCATATAAGACTTGAGCATGGTTGCTCGTCGCGGAGCGACGTCGTAATCTCGTTTACTCCGAGGCATAATTTCCATCCCTGTATTACTATACGACGTCCACATACAGCTGGGCTACATCGGTCTATGGAAGTGAGCAAGCATTTGTATAAAGGCGGATATATCGGGGCAACGCAGAGCAGAAAGAGAGGGTTCTAAGATGCGCATATGGTAGACACGTTAATTAACATTGCACCATAAACACGGTCAACCAGTTATAAAGTAGCTACAAACGAGACCACTAAGGGTTACAGCATTAGAGGATGTTCCAAGGACGCGCATATGTCGATTCGTATACTAATTGACTTATCCGCCTCTATTCGCTGCGATAACAGTCGGTTTACAGCCATGACTCTTGATTTCACCGTTGCAGTATAAATTCTTTCCACTATGAGGATAACCCGGACAAATCAGAAGTCCAGTTCAAAGAGGGACGACTATTAATAGTGCATACCAAACTTTACACACGTCGGCCAAACCAAAGTGAAACTTGCGCAGGTGACGTGGGGCATCCTTCTTGGTCTTCCAGTGCGTCTTCTTGTCTTCTCTGCAAAGCCCGCACTCGTACCGGTCTTTAATTTTCGTGACGAATCCGTCATATGCTTGCCGCGGCTTGAAACCCCCGGTGAAGTTCATCGTCGCGACTTCTCCTGGTTTGAGGGCGCGATGAAGTGAATCTTTGCTCACTCCATACTTGAATACCACAAGAACCCAGTCGGTGGCAAAGTTGTTACCGCCGCGTTCCTTGCAGATTGTCTCATAGAGCTTGATTGGGTTAGGCTCGAGATCAGTTGCAGGTTTTTTTCCAGGTCTATCATAGCAGCGTCCTTTCTCTACTAATGGTGCACGCTGGGATCCATGTCCCGCACTGGTTACAGGCCGGGGAGAATCGATGGCATCATTAGGCGTTGGCGATTGATGGATAGACACCCGTGGAGAATTATCGTGCAAATGGCGATGTATCCCAGCGTTTGACGTTTGAAAAATCGTCTGCGTAGCCGAATTTGTCAATGAGAATTACTCAGAGGAAATAATTATGCGGTTATGGCTACTGTATAAGAATGAGATATAAGGGGAGGTACGTACATAGTTTATTGAAGGGCCAGGATGAGGGTATGGATCGACTGCACTGATCAGGTTGTCATGTACTGGTGCATAAGGAACTTGAGTCAACAGAGGATCACCAATGTGATTATATGGTCTCGAGTTTTGTGGTGAGAACATGAGGTCGAACGGTCCTTGTCCAGCGAGTTGGTTTTTCCGTTTCTGCTGTGAGATGGCCGTTGGCAACGCTGCAGGGGGCATGTTATGCTCGAAGGGCAAAGATACCGATTTGACAGCCGTGTCATCGTGCTCCACATTGAGTCGATCTGAGAAGTGCCGCACAGGTGTTGGTCTACCAGGAGCCGGCGATGTGAAGGCAAATAGAAGCGGAGACTGCATATCGGTGTAACGCCTAGCATGACTGAGCTTATCGTTGGAGGTTTTGTGAGGCCTAAGACTTTTCTCTCTAGAAGAGGCTTTGTTCGACGATCCTTGACAATACGTCGAGACGGCAGAGGTGGGCGTGTTGTAAGCTTGAGATGGGTTGTACTCTACTTGAAGATGTGAAGTCATAGTAAAAATTGAGGTTGTGAGCTGAACAAGGAGCCCGAAGAATAGGGGTGGTTGTGCAAGTGCTTCGTTCCCAGAGTGACTTATATCTGGGCTAGAATTACCGGCGTCACATCTGCGGAGCATTATTGTACTGGCACGCAATAAGCGCGTATACAGGGAGCGACTTTGGGTCTGCGTATACTCCACGATGTCATGGGCCCAGGCCGGACCTCGTAAGTCCTCAGCTGTGTCAGCCCGACGCTGCGGTATACTATACTGTGGCTGGCACAGCATTGCCGCCGTTACGGCCGAGCGTATCCTCGTCGTCGCTAGGCAACATGAGCGATTAGATGACGAATGGCGTGCTGGCACGGACTTGTGCTTCCTCAGGTCAAATATCCATGAGTAACAAGTATCAAAATTTAATCGCCCACCTAGCTACGTGCTGGCACATCAACCTGACATCTTGAATTTTTCGTTGCTTAGTCAAATTTTGCCCGAAGTCAAAATTTAAATTTTCGTCATGATGGCCGGACAATGCAACAAGAGCCGCGTTCACGTGGAAAAACTGTCTTGACACCGCCTCAGTAGGAAGAGCACACTATATTACCTTAGTTGGGCAATTTCCGGTCTCATCGGCCTCCGTGTCAGCACTCTCACGCCTCGCACTCCCGCAGTAAACAACAATCGCTCCTTCGATGCCAAGGAGATTCAAGTCTAAAAAATGACCGGTTGCGCGAATACCTGAAAACCGAAATGAAGACACATCGATGTGCGCCGGCTATGCCAACTCCAGGAACAAGCAGAATACCTTAATTTTACTGGTCGTTGGAAATAAAACCAGGGGCAAGGAGCACCGCAAGGGAAGCCAATCTCGAGTCTGTCATGAACAAAGCATTGTACGCCATTCATATCCGTGTCCGCATAATACGGGCTGGAATATCCCATTGCAAATAGTACATGTGCACCTCCTGTCTGAGTCGATGTACGTTCTGGTATGAAGGAGAGCAATGTTCTCCGTGTCTAAATAGGGCAATATTAAATTAATACATAATTAGGACCAAGGGTAAATATATACATAGGTAATCATAGAAAGCCAGGGATACACTTGAAGCGAGACGTGCGACAGCTGTGAAGCATACAGGAAGTATATACTATAAAATTATGATCATGTTACCAAGAAGTATAGATAAATGCGTGACAGCATATGTAATCACACTACCACATATCTTGTGTTATTACGGTGCTATGCTTGCTCCACGACAGGCACACAACGGTGGGTCTTCGTTTCGCCGTTGGAATAAATACTTTTACCACTATAGAGGAGAATCAATACTCAATATTTGAACAGGCCATATAAGGGACGCTAACGGGATGCACCAGACTTTACACGGGTCGCCCAAACCAAAGTGAAATTTGCGAAGGTGCCGCGGGGCGTCCTTTTTGTGTTTCCACCGCGTCCTGCTCCCTTCCTTGCAGAGCCCACACACAAACCAGGCCCCAGTCCTCGAGATAAAGCCGTCGTATCCTTGGCGCAGCTCAAATCCACACTGGAAGGTCATCTGGTTCATCTCATTGCGGTGGAGAGTGCGCAGAAGCGCTTCTTTAGTCACACCGCCCCTGAAAACCACGAGGATCCAGTTGACTGCGAAAGCGCTCCCTCCGTAGCGTCCGCACGACTCGTACAGTTTGACCGGATCGGGTTCGAACTCGGCCGCAGGTTCTTTCCTCTGCCTGTTGTATGTGAGGACCTCCGATGGCGGAGGTTCGCAAGGGAGGTAAGGTTGGCAATCGGCGGGCCAGCTTGACACCAGCTGGCTTGACTGCGTGCCAGTTACATCTGAGGGCTTCTCGGAAGCTGCCATTAAGGCTGGGGTGCTTCCGAACATCTCTGGTACGTCGGATGTGACGTGTGGAGGCGTTTGGGAGTAAATATCCACATTTGCGTTCGTCAATGAGTAGTAGTCGATCGGGAGAGCGCAAGGCGTGGACCGAGTGGGTCGAGTTTGAATGGAGTAAGCAGAGGATCCATTGTCCAACGTCATAACTGGGTGATTAACCATTTCTGACTGGAAATGCCGGACTGTGTCTCTATGATTCCACAACGGGGTAGGGAACGGAGAATACAAAAGAGGAGGTCCACCCAGAGGATAGTATATGGGTGGTACGTATTGTGTGTGGAAATGGGGATTCGGCCAGGTCTGCGAATTTGGGGCATGTCCCGAGCCAGCGTTATCTAAGGCGCGATTGGTATTAGTGAGGGGTTCCAGTACTGGCTGACGGTCATTTTCAACCATCCAAGCAGTCATGATGATAGGGAACGAGTGAGACGAGTGAGTTTTGCCAGGAAGGTCTCGTTCGTCTCGTGAGCTATATATTGCCCCCCACACGCACACAGGCTGCCTCACGCGAGCGGCATCGGGCTATACAAGTTTGTGCCTTTGATATCTCTGAGTTGCTAGGCATTTTCAATGTACTTTCGGGCCTGTTCATGGTTTCAGGCCAAGAGCCCGGAGAGGGGGCACTGCGAACTGCGATCCAGACCAACGACCATTGGACGAGATGAGAAGAGCCAGGTTTTGCAGTCATCGCCTTACGTTCCGGATATATTCCGGACTTGGAACGGGCTGGCATGGCTATGCGGTCGTTTGGTGCCTCGCTTGGCTCCCTCTCCTCGGCAGAGCAACATTGTATAGTACATATGGGGCACTACTGGATCATTTGTATCAAGAACTCTACACAGATTGCGTCACCGTGTAGCTCCGCTCGTCCTCGAAATCACCGAAACCGACCCACAACGATGACTTTTCATTTCGCCGTTGGAATATACACCTTTCCCACTGCGCAGAAAATGAGAAAACGGGGGAGTGAGTCAGAAATCAAGTCGCAGAGTTGACGAACAGTCGTGCGAACGTACCACCTACACAAATCCGCCAACCCGAAATGGAATTTACGAAGGTGACGAGGCGCATCTTTCTTGTGCTTCCAGTGCACCTTTTTGCCGTCCTTGCAAAGTCCACACTCGTAGTAATCCCCAACCTTCGAGATGAAGCCCTCATACGCCTGGCGCGGCTCGAAACCGCCGGAAAAGCTCATCTCGTCGATCTCCTTACGACTGAGAGCCCGAATGAGGGCTTCTTTGGTGACACCATACATGAATACCGTGATGATCCAGTCGAGAGCGAAGGTACTCCCTCCATGCCGTCGACATAATTCTTGGAGCTTGAGAGGGCTGTCCTCGAATCCAGCCGCTGGACGTCTGCCAGGTCTAGTATGTCTGTGCATCCCCAGCGTTGATGGTTCGCCCACAAGATTCGGCCGGTGGTGGGCCGGAAGGGGCTGACCGAATGCGTGGCCGGCACTGGCAGAAGGCTCAGTGAGGCCACAGAAGTACTCTTAGGAGACTCACGTGAAGGTACAAACGCTGCCACCAGAGATTGATGCCCCGCTTGGCACTTCCAAGTCGGTTGGTGAAGGGACTGCGCGGCCTTGCACCTTTGCGGAAGAAATGATTAAGCTTACGGTGAATTGGCCGTAGTGAGTCGAATGGACTGTACTCACCACAGTGCTTACAGGAACAGTCGCGAGGCCATTAAACAAAATTGCGGTTTGCTGACTCGCGTTGTAATCGACCATGGGTGCCCAAGAACCCGTTTGATAGATATGTGTCTGAACGGGGGGGACATAGGACCCAGGGCTCTGTCCGACAGACCCCGCGTTGGCCATCCCGAGAGGGTGGCGGTCCCCTGACCAGATGGTGTGAGTCTGAGAATCCAAACTGACAACCACTACCCTCAGGATAGTACCCGGTGGGGTTATCAGGCATATTTGGGATATTGAGTTGGAGATGGTTCGGTTGAGTTTGTAGGTTAGTGGAATGACATGAATTGGGAAGGTAGGGCCCAAGGGGAGGTGATGGCGCAGCAATACCATCGCTGGGATAACTTTGAGTGACGTTGTCAGGGTATGAGACCGCAGTCGTTGTGAATGAAGGACCAACGCACCTTATCGGAGTTCCGTGTGCATGTTCACTGATAGAGGAGATTCTAGAGACCTCAGCTGCGCGGTCCCCCGTTTGAGTATGCGACAACGTCTGAAAGGGCATGATAGAGGCAACGTCCGGGAAGGCGCAGTTGTTGGACTGAGGCCATGGAAGGAAGTGCTCTTATATATACTTTCATTCGTCCCGTGTGCCACGCGCGAGCGGCATCCTCTCTCCTTTCTTCCTCCCAGCATCACAACAACTAGCTATGAGGTGGCGGGGGTCCCGCTGCGTTGAGAAACCAACTCGCCACCCAGCATCACAACAATATAGCCCTACCGACCCCACCATGTGACCCACCTTAAAAAGGTGGCGGGGGTCCCTCTGCGTTGAGTGTCCAACTCGCCACCCAGCATCACAACAATAAAGGTGGGGGGGTTCCTCTATGTCCGACTTTTTAAGGACCACCTGGTGGTGGGAGGGGCGAGGGTAATTGGGTCGTGCGTGCAATGCAGGATACCTGCCATCCAAGTGAGCCACAAACTCCATTCACAACGAGCTCGACTACTTGTTCCGAAAAGTCATATGCTGTGGTTAAATTAAGGCTCTGGGTCTATTTACCGGCCAAAAGCAGAGGCTGTCAGACGAACGGAGTGCCCGGTCTTTTGGGTTGCAGATAAGGTAACGCTGCTTAGAACTAGGAGAGGATAGGCTTTTCTCTTGTTGCTAAGCGAAATAGCAAAGCATCCCGTCGAGCCTGTAACTCCATCTTGCACGCCCAAAATATCGGGACCTGTTGTCGACCTTAATGGGTCCAGTCTATTAACTAGAACGCATGCTATCTGGAGCTCCGAGTACGCGAGTCACCTAACAGGGTCCGGAATCGACATGGCGCACTCAGCTGGATGATTGGTTGAGTAGCTTAGATCTTTAGGGTGACGTTGCGCCTTGGGACTCTCAGGTTTATTGCGTGCTAGGGAGCAAGTAGTCCCGCCGGGGAAGATAATTTACAACAGGGGTGCTTTTGTTTGGTGCATTATTTGGTTCTCGCCTGTGAGCAGATTTCGGTGAGCAAGGCACGCATGAGAATAGGAAAGTGCTTGGCTCTCGAGGCTTTGACAAAGCGCTAGACAAGTGCTAGAAAGCGCTGACTTCTATGATTCCGCAATGGGGTGGGGAACGGAGGAATCAAAAGAGGAGGTCCACCCAGAGGATAGTACAGGGGTAGTACATATTGGAAATGGGGATTCGGCCAGGTCTGCGAATTTGTGACATGTCCCGAGGCAGCGTTGGCTAAGGCTCGATTTGTCAGGAAATGTGGGTCTGGCTAGGTCGGGGCACGCCTTCTTCTTATGAGGCTTACTGGTCGGCCGCGCAAATGGTTTCAGTGTGAACTAAGATCGGCTGGGTATTAAGTCCCCAGGCGATTTGGTCTTTTATACATTGAATCCGAGGCCATTTTACAAACAGAAATAAACAGACATATCGAAGTGAGACTATTATGCCGCTGCGATCCGCGGCCTAGAGGACTGTGGTACCTGTGGACCTGACGTGACCGGGTGATCGGATGGTGGTCGGGCGATCGGATCATTTCACGATTGGTAATAGTGAAGGGCTCCATGGCTGACGGTCATTTTCAACCACCCAAGAAGTCATGTGAGACGAGTGGGGTTTGCCAGGAAGGTCTCGTTCGTCTCGCGAGCTATATATTGCCTCCCACACGCACATGGGCTGCCTCACGCGAGCGGCATCAGGCTATACAAGTTTGTTCCCTTGATATCTCTGAGTTGCTAGGCATTTTCAATGTATTTTCGGGCCTGGCCACGTTTCAGGTCAAGAGCCCGTTAGGGAGAAAGGCCACTGCGATCCAGACCAATGACCATTGGACGAGATGAGAAGAGCAAGCATCACCTTACGTTCCGGATATATTCCGGACTTGGAACGGGCTGGCATGGATACGTGTTTGTTTGGTGCCTTGTTTGGCTCCCACTCTCGGGCAGAGCAACATTGTACAGTACATATGGGGCGCTACTGGATCATTTGTATCAAGAACTCTACACGGATTGTGTCACTCCGTAGCTCCGCTCGTCCTCGAAACCACCGAAACCGGCCCACAACGATGACTTTTCATTTCACCGTTGGAATATACACCCTTCCCACTGCGCAGAAAATGAGAAAACGGAGGAGTGGGTCAGAACTCAAGTCGCAGAGTTGACAAACAGTCGTGCGAACGTACCAACTCCTACACAAATCCGCCAGGCCGAAATGGAATTTACGAAGGTGACGAGGCGCATCTTTCTTGTGCTTCCAGTGCACCTTTTTGCCGTCCTTGCAAAGTCCACACTCGTAGTAATCCCCAACCTTCGAGATGAAGCCGTCATACGCCTGGCGCGGCTCGAAACCGCCGGAAAAGCTCATCGCATCGATCTCCTTGCGACTGAGAGCACGAATGAGGGATTCTTTGGTGACACCATACATGAATACCGTGATGATCCAGTCGAGAGCGAAGGTACTCCCTCCATGTCGTCGACATAATTCTTGGAGCTTGAGAGGGTTGTCTTCGAACCCAGCCGCTGGCCGTTTGCCAGGTCTAGTATATCTGTGCACCCCCAACATTGATGGTTCGCCCACAAGGTTCGGCTGGTGGTGGGCCGGAGGGGGCTGACCAAATGCGTGGTCGGCACTGGCAGAAGGTTCAGTTAGGCCACATAATTACTCTTAGGAGACTCACGTGGCGGTAAAAACGCTGCCCCCAGAGATTGATGCCCCGCTTGGCACTTCCAAGTCGGTTGGTGAAGGCACTGCATGGCCTTGTACCTTTGCGAAAGAAACCATTAAGCTTACAGTGAATCGTTCGTAGTGAATCAAATGGACTTATATACTCACCGCAGTGCGTACAGGAACACCTGCGAGGCCATCAAACAAAATTGCGGCTTGCTGACTCGCGTTGTCATCGACCATGGGTTCCCAAGAATCCGTATGGTAGATTTGTGTCTGAAAAGGGGGAACATAGGGCCCAGAGCTCTGCCCGACAGACCCCGCGTTGACAGTCTCGAGAGGTGGTGGCGAGCCCCTGACCAGATGGTGTGAGTTTGAGAATCCAAACTGACGACCACTACTCTCAGTATAGTACCCAGTGGGGTTCTCAGGCATATTTGGGATATCGAGTTGGAGATGGTCCGGTTGAGTTTGCAGGTCGGAGGGGTAGGGCCCAAGGGGAGGTGATTTCATAGTAATACCACCGTTACAATAACCCTGAGTGACGCTGTCGGGGTATGAGCCTGCGCTCGTTGTGGACGAAGGCCCAACGTACCTTATAGGAGTTCCGTGTGCATGTGCACTGATAGAGGGGACTCTCGAGACATCAGCTGCGCAGCCTCCCGTTTGGGCATGCGACAACCTCCGAGAGGGCATGATAGAGGCAACGTCTGGAAGTTGATGAAGGCGGAGCTGTTGAACTGCGGTCATGGAAAAAAGCGCTCTTATATATACTTTCATTCGTCCCGTGTGCCACGCGCGAGCAGCGTCCTCTCGTGTCTTCAAGGCGAAGATAGATGGTGCACCCACTCAGTGCCCCATGCTCAACAGCCCCTGGTGGCGGGGGTCCCCAGCGAAGAATTGAGAACTATTCAGTTTGTATATACCCCGCAGATATATACCCAGTCAGGGCCGCCTGGTGGCGGGGTCCCAGCGAAGGATTGAGAACTATTCAGTTTGTATATATATCCCCCACAGATATATCCCCCGCAGATATCTACCCAGTCAGGGCCATCTGGTGGCGGGGGTCCCCAGCGAGGGATTGAGAACTATTCAGTTTGTATATACCCCGCAGATATCTACCCAGTCAGGGCCACCTGGTGGCGGGGGTCCCCATGAGAACTATTCAGTTTGTATATACCCTGCAGATATCTACCCAGTTAAGGCCACCTGGTGGCGGGGTCCTTGCTAGCAGCTGTCAGAGATTCCAAGCGAGGCAGATTCAGAGTGGCAAGGAGCCCACAACTCCATTCACGACGAACTCGACTACTTCATCCGAAAAGTCATATGCCGTGGTTAAATTAGTGCTGTGGGTGTATTTCCCGGCCAAAGGCAGAGGCGTCAGAGACAGACAGAGTGCCCAGTCTTTTGGGTTGCAGATGGGGTAACACTGCTTAGAACTCAGCGGATAGGGATGCTCCTTTGTTACTAAGCGAAATAGCAAAGCACCCCTTCGAGCCTCCAACTCCATCCTGTCACGCCCAAAATATTGGAACCTGTCGTCTACCTTAGTAGGTCCAGCCTATCAACCAGAACGTATTCTCTTTGCAGCTCCGAGTACACGAGCACCGCTGGACGGTATGATCGGTTGAGTAGTTTAGGTCTTGAGGGTGATGTTGCGCCTTAGAACAGGTTTATTGCGCCGGGGGAAAAACGTGCTTTTGTTTGGTGCATTGTTTGGTTCCCGCCCGACGTTCGCGCATGTCAAAAGAGTGAACGGATTTCGGTGAGTGAGTTATGTATTAGAATAGGAAATTGGCTGGCTCTCAAGGCTTCGAGCAAGCGCGAGACGACGACGAGCGCTAGAAGCGCTGACTGGTGTTGGAAGATTCTAGTGCGTTCTACAATGTTCTAGCAAATCAGTCATCGGTGGCGTATATATAAACCTCAGAGTACCTATACACGTACCTTCATCACCCTCATCCCACTTAGACCACATCCACATAACCCTCAACACCCCGGTCATTTGAACCCGTTTCTCCGAACACCATGCCAAAAGCTGTCGGTATCGATCTCGGCACAACCTACTCCTGTGTCGGTGTATGGCAAAACGACCGTGTTGGTACGTACAAGCTTGGCCTCGCTCTCGCCGACCTCGCCGATATTGACAACATCCTCCAGAAATCATCGCCAACGACCAAGGCAACCGAACAACACCTTCCTATGTCGCATTCACCGACTCTGAGCGTCTCATTGGAGACGCCGCGAAGAACCAGGTCGCCATGAACCCCTACCACACCGTCTTCGACGCCAAGCGCCTCATCGGTCGCAAGTATGATGACGCCGAAGTCCAATCGGACTTAAAGCACTTCCCTTTCAAAGTCATCTCTAAATCTGGCAAGCCTGTCATCGAAGTCGAATACCGTGGCGAGAACAAGCAGTTTGTGAGTTTCTTCACACTACTACAGTCGCGCATCCATACTCATACCCCCCTTCAGACTCCCGAAGAAATCTCGTCGATGGTCCTCACCAAGATGAAGGAGATCGCCGAGTCGTACCTCGGCGGAACTGTCACTAGCGCCGTCATTACCGTCCCCGCCTACTTCAACGACTCGCAGCGACAAGCCACCAAGGATGCTGGTATCATTTCTGGTCTCAACGTCCTCCGTATCATCAATGAGCCCACTGCCGCCGCCATCGCCTACGGCCTTGACAAGCAAGTTGAAGCCGAGAAGAACGTCCTCATCTTCGATCTCGGTGGCGGTACTTTCGATGTCTCCCTCTTGACTATCGAGGGCGGTATCTTCGAGGTTAAGGCCACCGCTGGTGACACCCACTTGGGAGGTGAGGACTTCGACTCGCGCCTCGTCAACCACTTCGCCGCCGAGTTTAAGCGCAAGCACAAGAAGGACCTCACTACGAATGCACGTGCGATGCGCCGTCTCCGAACCGCCTGCGAACGCGCAAAGCGCACTCTCTCCTCGGCCGCGCAAACCTCGATCGAAATCGACTCGCTCTATGAGGGCGTCGACTTCTACACCTCGATCACCCGTGCGCGCTTCGAGGAGCTCTGCGGTGACCTCTTCCGCTCCACCCTCGACCCCGTCGAGAAGGTCCTCCGGGACTCGAAGATCGACAAGTCCAATGTGCACGAGATCGTCCTTGTTGGTGGTTCCACTCGTATTCCTAAAATCATCAAACTCGTGTCCGACTTCTTCAACGGCAAGGAGCCCAACAAATCCATTAACCCCGACGAGGCCGTCGCCTATGGTGCCGCTGTCCAGGCCGCTATTCTTTCAGGTGATACCTCGGAGAAGACCCAGGAAATCCTCTTGCTCGATGTCGCGCCGCTGTCCACTGGGTATGTCGCTTTCCCACCTTATTCCAAGCGTTGTACTGACAATCGGTTTACAGTATTGAGACTGCTGGTGGTGTCATGACCCCGCTCATCAAGCGTAACACGACCGTCCCGACGAAGAAGTCGGAGATCTTCTCTACTTACTCGGACAACCAACCCGGTGTGCTCATCCAGGTCTACGAGGGCGAGCGTGCGCGTACAAAGGACAATAACCTTCTCGGCAAGTTCGAACTTTCGGGTATCCCGCCGGCGCCACGTGGTGTACCGCAGATCGAGGTCACCTTCGACATCGATGCCAACGGTATCTTGAACGTATCCGCGTCGGACAAGACGACAGGCAAGTCGAACCGCATCACCATCACCAACGACAAGGGCCGTCTGTCCAAAGAGGAAATCGAACGCATGGTCTCTGATGCGGAGAAGTACAAGAAGGAAGACGACGAGGCGGCATTGCGTATTTCAGCGAAGAACGGCCTCGAGTCGTACGCGTACAACCTGCGCAACTCGACACAGGACGAGAAGCTCGCGGAGAAGTTCGATCCGGCGGACAAGAAGAAGCTCGACGATGCGATCAACGAGACGATCAAGTGGCTCGATGCCTCCGCCGAGGCGAGCAAGGAGGAGTACGAGGAGAAGCAGAAGGAGCTCGAGGCGGTTGCCAACCCGATTATGCAGCGGTTGTACGGTGCTGCTGGTGGCCCGCCTGGTGGTGGTATGCCTGGTGGAGGAGGTTTCCCCGGCGCTGGTGGCCCGCCTGGCGGGTTTGGCGCTTCCAACGAAGGACCATCCGTCGAGGAGGTTGACTAAACCCCTCCCCCAGCGACTTCGGTTTTCTAGACAGTTGCTTGATGGCTTGGTATTCTTGGACTCTCTGTGTTTTCCCTCGACTGCAGCATAAAAAGACTGTATGATATCGCATCGATCTGTGTCGTTTGCATCGTTCGTGTAATTGCCATGCAAATTTACTTTTTATTTCTCTCTCAATTCATGTGGAACTGATAAGAAAAGTTAAGGGCCAGTGTGCATGTCTTTCTCCCGACCTACGTGTAGCCGCTCACCGCCATGGGCATCTCGGACCTGGATAACTAGTCTCCCACGAGTCTCTCACGAGTCTCCCACTGCCCACTGAGCGCTCACCCCATCCGCGCTAAAATTCGCGGGAGGGACAACAATGAACGTGCAATGGTAATAAGGACCCAGAGGACCGAAATTACATAGGACTTTATTGAAACGTGTAGATGACAGCCAGAGTAGGAGTACGTACAACAGTTCCAGTCTGGAAAACTCGCAACTGAAGAGCTGAGCTGACACGAGCACCGGCGCTGAGTAAGGTATTAAGTTTAGGAGAGGGAGACATCGAACTCGGGAAAGCAGTACTTTGGGCGACGAGCAGCAAAAAAAGGAGACTGCCGCTGCAGCTGCCATCGGGTGGTTAACAAAGCATTATTCCGGTGCCGAGGCGGTGCCGCCTACAAAGTGCCGCCAACAAAGTGCCGCCTACAAAGTGCAAAATCTAGTTAAGTAAGCGCGGCCATGCCGGGCGCGACCTGACCGCCTCCGATCCTCCGTATGAACAAAGGCGCATAAAGGAAGAGATTATCGACGCATCGCAAAAAGGCAGGCAGGCATAAAGCTTCTCACGGTGCAGCATATGTACACCGCTCGCGTGCGACACCATGGGTAGGGAGGTATATAGGAGCGAACTGGGTCAGGATCTCCTCCGTCGCGATCCACTTGTTCCCTAGATCGGCCATTACCACGCATATGGCCTTTCAGGCGCCGGAAAACGACTGCCCGGTGATACTGGGTGAAGGAACGCTCACTAGTACCAGTCACATCGTGATCGACCACCCCCAAGCAGCCCTCACTCCAAGGTAAGTCAGTCTCCAGGTTGAGGTCTTTTATGCACTCAAAGCACGCATGGAACCACTTGCAGTCATCAGTACAACGCGTTGACATCCCCAGCCCGTCTGCTGCCTCCCGACACTGCTGCTCCGGGTCTGATTGCCAATTCGCAGACGACTTGGCTGAATCCCCCTTATTCCCATATCCAGAATATTCCATTCTTTTACCCTCCTCTGGATGGCCTTCCTCCTTTTCATCCTCTAATTTCCACCCAGTTGGGTGGTCATGGAGATGCACCCCTGCTTTTCCAGCCTGAAATGGTGAATCAGCGGCCAGGTCCAACGCCAAACAACGGATGGTATACCTACCCTTATCAAACCCAACCCGCTTGCGACTCCCACGCGAACTGGGAGGCTGCACGGCTACCCTGCCACCCCGGTACAATACCTGTAAGCGTTATCACCATCCCTCGTGCTCATCGGACCAACTATTGACTCAACTGTGTTGGTTTGCCACCAGGCGCCGCCACGTGGGAAAACCAAAGGATTATCGATGTCCAGAAAGGGCCACTCGGTCTCGCCGGGTGTCTCCCTAGAGCATCGTTATGATTTTCCTACTCGCGTCCGGTCGAACCACGATCTTTGCCAGCGCCAGCCCGCTCCAAGTCAGCCGAGTCGGGCCACTCCTCGTCAGTCTCATCTCTCCCGGGAACCTCCGCAGTCCAAACCCCGCAGCTACAACAGACCGGGAAAAGAACCCGCGGCCGAGCACGAACCTGACGCGATCGAGCTGCAGGCAGTATGTGAGCAGCGCGGGGGGAGCGCTTCCGCAGTCGACTGGATCCCCGTGGTGTTCAATCACGGTGTTACCAACGAGGCGCTGCTCCGTCCTCTTAACCGCAGCGAGATCGACCAGGCGAACGCCCCTGCCGACTTTGAGCCGCGCCAGGCGTATGACGGCTTCCTCTTGAAGATCGAGGGCAGCTACGAGTGTGGACTCTGCAAGGAGGGAAAGAGGACGGTCTGGAAGAACAAGAAAGACGCGCCGCGTCACCTCCGCAAATTCCACTTCGGCTTGGCGGACACGTGCACGATCTGGTGCGTTTGCTGCCCATCTCTTGTGACGATTAGTTCATCTCTAACTCTGAATATGCCTGTTTTCTCCGTGTAGTGGCAAAAGTATATATTCTAACGGTGAAATGAACTCCCACCGCTGTAAGCCTTTCATAGCGGCCACTGGAGTCACTAGGGGGGAATAGTGATTTTAAGGCGGAGGAGATAGGTCTCTCTTTCTGTTCAACTATTTATTGTAGATTTTCGGATGTATCATTCAATTTCTGACCCACCGCTGACGTGGATATCGTTCATTGAGTCAACTCAAATTAACCGGGAGTCTAGCCCGCAAGCTAAAGGGCCAGAGCGCCAAGTGGAGTGCCGCAGAATGAACCGGGTACAATTCCCGGCTTACGTATTTGGCAAAGTGCTAGAATATGACGATATGTCACAATCAGTTGAGGCTGCGGTGGGCTAGACCGAGTCGAATACAGCAATGCATAAGTGACGTTATACATATTGGGGCGGCTTCCAGGGAACTAGTTTGGTCTGGGACAAGGAGATCAACTCGTGGGATTTGGACTGGATATGCCTTGGGTCTAATGACTGATGCATTGATAACCTCCCCAGGACCCGGAAACTCTCTCGATTTCAGTACTTTTCTGACTGTTAACAGAATAATATTCCCTTGAAGGTGTCCTGGCCATGCATGCGGAATGTGTGCGACTGAGTGACGATGACATTTGTTCAGAGTATTTAGAAAGTTATATCACCGTATAAAAATATCTATGTCACGTCTCTTCACAGTTCGGTGGTCCAGAAATGCAGACAGCTGCAAGTTCACAGGACCGGCTGTGGAGGCGGGATTCAAGTACTGTAACTCTAGACCCGTCCAGGCCACTCGATTCACCGACCAGGTAAAGGCCGTCCTCGGACATCCGTCGCCTACATAAGCTCATGGCCCCGGGACTGCTCTTCGATCATAACTCGGAGTATAATGCAGGCTGCTCACAACTCTGCCTCCGCACCCCCTATAAGTGAAAGGACTTTATCCTCTCAAGAATCACGGCCGCTCCCCATTAGTCTCGCCCAGTCAACTCGCCCAGAGAGTAGATGGAGTACGATTGTGTCAGCGCTCTGCCATGTGCCCACCCTTGGACTTCCAGTGGTCTATCGTAGATGGATCTCTGAGTACTTGGGACACATGGAAGCTTCGTACCCGGAAATAGACTTTCGTGGGTTGGCCAACCGTAACGCGCGGGTCAACGGTGTTCCTCTGCTACGTGACACGAAGTTGGGACAGGATCTCCAGCTCCAAAGCGGGAGACTCCTCAAAAGGCTCGTTATCGGATGGAAGTGGCTCGTTGGATTGAACAGTGTAGTCCTCACGTAAGTCGACGGCAAATCATTCAGGTTGCCTCGACTTACATCCTCATTGTCAATAAATAGGCTCGTCATAAGCTTTTTCCCATCTCTATGCACTTGCCCGGTAACCCGGGAACTTCTTTTCCTCACAACCCCAACTGCTCTGGTGGCTCTTTTGGAAGTCGTATTATACCTAGTTCAATTTGATTGTCTCCAGGACGGGACAGAAAGCACAACATGGCTCCTATTGGTAGGCATTCACTCGAGAAGAAATCTGTTCACGTCAAATGTGCTCACCCCCGATATTCAGGCCATTTCCAATGACACAATTGTGGATATCCAGTCCTTCTTCGCATTACCGGCTATCTGGTCTGCCTGGTCTTCCATGTTATTCACTGCATCGCTGCTTTCATTCATCTGGACTCCCGAAAGCAATGGACCAACTTCACTCGGGGATCAAGGTAGACCAGGGGACATGGATAGAAGGGCAGCACAGGTGCCTTGGTGGCTCGCGTTGGCCCCAACTGCAATATTTATGATCGGATTGTGGACGCTTTGGATTATCAGGACGGTCTTCGTCCAAAGCAAGAAATTTGAGGCTAATCACGTATAACTACTAGTGTCAGTGCTGTCAAGATTCCTTATTCTGTTGTATCGTCCACCCGTCGTGTTTCAAGCGCCTGACACCGTTCGCCCCACTATAGGCTATACTACCACGTTCATATCCTTATAGATTTAGAATGTATATGAGTAACCAACTTATTTCGCAATGACTGGTTCCCTGGCATTTTTGACAGACGAGTTTCTAAAGCAGCGATGAAACTAAGTTCTACATATTTTTCAATGAAGGCTCAGTGTGCACAGTGCGCATCTTATGTCGATGAAGGTCAGTAAGAAGGTGGGCCAAACCCAATAACACCCGTGCTTGATTTATTGTGACATCCTATCAAGTATAATTTTACGTTTACAAGGGCAAGGAAGCAAATGAAGAAAGGATAACGTGGATGGGGCAATCTTTATTCGCCTACAGTAATAATGCGGTCTTCGGTTGTGGAGCGGAATAACACCCAGTGCTACTCAACCCTCAATGGAAGGGGCACCTGTATATAATGTACGTGACGCTTTTCATTGGAGATCGATACATAAATTCAGACCACAGCCTAGGCAGATACGAAAGCAGTGAGGAACCCCGTTAATTCAATGCAGGTTTCAATGCAAATCCGAGCAATGCTTATTGTCTAACATGTTATTCATTATTTATGACATGACTCACTTGCCAGGATACAACGTCCAGTCTATAATCCAGGGTTGCAGAATCTATCCATCAGTCTTGCGATCTTGATGGAAGTAACTCGAGATTCAGGACACATCATTCATGTAGGTATCGTCTTCGGAGCACTAACACGCGCTCTCCCAAAACAATCCGCAAAGTGGTGCACAAACACAAGACGCGACTTGGTCACCACCATGCGACTTTCCAATCCGGACGAATGCCCCTTCGTACGCACTCCTCTACCCTCACACACACTCTATTGACACCCGAGTGTAGCAACACGACACCTTTGCCGCGCTTCTCACAGGCGGGCTCTGTGTCGGTCTCGTGCTTTCTTACATACCTCAGGTCTGCTCTCTCCATTCCTGGAGATAAGCGGCTATTAACAGGTCTGGTTTGTGTGGGTAGCATTATAAGATTATCAGAGAGAACTCGTCCGAGGGTCTCAGTTCGGTATTCTTGCTGTTGGGCAGCACGTCGAGTGCCTCGGGTATGTTGAATGTGTGCGTGCTACGTTCGTGTGTCCACTTTGGTTGGGTTAAATTGACGAGTTGGGCAGAATTACGCTCCAATGGCTTATCATTCGGTGCTGTCGGTTCCTCGTACGTTCAACTCACCTCAATTTCACCCCGGGGGACTAGATCTGATTATTTTATGTTTAAGGGCTTTGGACAGTGCATAGAATCGATTGGGGGGATTATTCAAGTTTCGCTTCAATGGCTTTTGTTCACCACTACGTGCGTATGCCCACCCTCACTCTCAGCCCTTATCTCTTAACTGTAATTTTCATTTGGACAGCTTCGTCCTCTACCTAATTTACTACCCCGAGCACCTTAAATATGTAGACGTCATCTCCCATCCCGACTCGTACACGGATACGACCATAACGACCAAACATGAGAAGAGCGCGGGATGGAGGTTGAGCGTCGCCTTGGGGTGGGCAACAGCTTTTCATCTGTGTGTCCTTCCCTGATTCCGTCTCAACCGTCCGCCAGTCCCTTCTCACTAACCTCTCGCACCAACCCTCAGAGCGTTCACAATCTTCACAACCTTCTTCCTAATTACCAACTCCTCACTTGAGGCCTACCCTCCGGACACGATCAGGCTCTGGGCTGGGTTCCTTGGTTTAACCTCCGCCGCACTCGCAGTGATCCAGTATGCGCCACAGATCTACACGACGTGGAAGCTCAAGCTTGTTGGGGCGCTGAGTATCCCGATGATGTGTATCCAGACGCCTGGGGCGATTCTGATGGTGACCAACCTGGCTATTCGGTGCGTCCCCCTTTTTCCACTCAAATCCTTCATGGGTTGGTGGGTTAGCAGGATATTGATGACGTGGACATGGTAGGCCCGGAACGAACTGGACAAGCTGGGCGCCATACGCCGCAGCGGGGATCATGCAGGGTTGCTTGCTCGTCCTGTGCTTTGTGTGGAAAGCCCGCCAGCGCCGGCTCGGAGTGGATGACTTCGGCAAACCGCTGCCCGGTCGCGAGCGTTCTTCTGCCTCTGCCTCTGCTCCTCCTCACCCCCTAGTGCGTGCGACCACCGCCCCAACTGCCCAGGCGGACGTAGAGGATCAACCCTACCGACAACCGACGCTCGGACCCGCAGTTGTGGAACACGGACACGGGGAGGACGAGAGGACGCCACTTCTTTCTTGACCGCCAATTACTTTACGCTCGAAGGGGCTGGGGGACCGGTTGCCAAGGCTCGAGAAGAAATGAGGGGAGGGTCGTGTGCGATTTAGATGAATTTCTACTCGACGAAGTGGGGCTAATGATAGACGCAATATCAATTCAAGGTCCCAATATGCTGTGCATAATCTCTAGGTTAAGTGGACGAGTCCAACGCCAGCGCGCCTAAAACTACCTCTGCAACCTCCCTCATTGTCTTCTGCACCTCTTTCGCATTAGGCTCTGTGGGATTTAGACTAGTGAGCATAAACGGTGCGCCCTGGTCTGACGCCTCGCTAATGCGCGGTACAAGCGGTACCTCGCCCAATACGCGCAGTTCCATCTCTTTCGCAGTGGTGTGGAATGCGTTGGTCGAACCGAAGAGGTGATGTGATGTCGTACATGTGTCGCAGATGTAATGGGACATGTTGAGGAGTGCGCCGAGGATCTTCACAGGGAGACAAGAGAGTTAGAATGATACCAGAAAAGGGAGGAAAATACAAATGAAGGTGGAAGACTAGGATGGGTGGACGTACCGGTACCCCTGTCTTCCGGAACATATCCACCCCTTTCTTCACATCCGCAAGGGCAACCGCTTGCGGCGTACTAACTATCACGACTCCATCGACCTTTACTAGTTGCGCTAGCGTAAGTTGTACATCTCCCGTCCCTGGTGGTAAGTCTACCACAAGCACGTCGAGCCCTGGGGACCAATCGACGTCAAAGAGGAGCTGCTGGGTCGCTTTTTGCACCATTAAGCCGCGCCAGACGACTGCGTTGGCTGTGCGCGAGCTGGGAGGGAGGAGGAAGGATATGGACATGGCGCGGAGGTTGTGGTTTGAGGGCGGGAGGATTTTGCCGCCTGCGGGTGGAGAAGCATTAGTGAGCGTAAGGAGGGATGAGTGAGCGGATATCAAATGAATTTTGCTTCGCGCTCTTTGACACTGATGCATGCGGCATGAACGACGTAGCCAGGAAAGTATAGGGTCTTTCAGTTAAACGAGAAGAGGGTGAGTCCTGCAGATGCTGTGCATATCACCAAAGGGAGTAAAAGAGCGCCGGCTCCATGCTTGGCTCACGATTTCGAGAATACTCCCTACCCCAATGGTACGACATGCGTGTAGATGTCGCAAAAAGTTCGTAACTATGTATGGAAGTTATACACGCAAGCGCCTAAGATCCGGGCTTCGTATGTCCCCCATCCCAACACGGCACACTCAACCGCCGATTTCACGTAGAACGACAGAGACGGGGTGCCGGAACCGTCTTATGTTCATTGTTGAGATTTGCCATTTGCACCCCTGAGGCCGCCCGATTCTCGTTCGGTGGAGTCCATGGACTCGGACGAGCGAGATTCCAGCCTCATCGAAGCTGTGCGCGGATTGGCTCGCGATGACACCTTAGGAACGGTCCCGCTCGCTGAGGCTGGGTGGTCAAACCACCTGCAGCTCAGAAAATGCATTTGGTTAGGGGTCGACTGGTAAGGCGGGGCGCACCAGGAGAAAGAGAGAGATCCTCGACGTTTTCAAGACCCATAAGCTTTGGTATCGAGGGACCAAAGATATCCAAGTCGAGGATGCCGACGCGTGGGCGGGTAGGGTGTAAGGCGAGGGACACGGCAAGATTGACTGCGGGGGGGTATATGTCATTGTGATTAGAGGGGTTCGTATGGAGGACACCGAGATGAGTATTGGGTACCTGCCACTGTGCTCTTGCCGACTCCACCTTTTGCGCTTGATACGGCCACGACACGCCTGACGTTTGGTATTCCGCGCTTGGGTGGGATACCCTTGATTGGCATGAATGACTTGAGGTCTGGCCCATCTCCAGGGTTTCGCTGGGGAGGGTAGTGGTAAGAACCGAGTTTGCTTAATGGCGCGGGCGAGCTTACGGATGGCGTAGCGTGTCTAGTTATAGCTGATGTATGTACAAATCTTCGACTGGTGCTACATAATGGTAGACGCAGGATTCTGAGAACGAACATCGAGAGGCTGGAAGCAGGTTGGAATCTCTATTTGGCCTTGTTTATATCTCTAAACCAACCTTCCCTTTTTTGACGTCGAGGTAGGTGAACACCATCGACGCGGTTTACGATAATCGCGAGGTCCTGACGATTTCTGCAGCAAGGGGATCAAAATGGTCAACATTCCAAAGTATGTCCGTGGATGCGATTGAACGGTTGGATGCTGATCCATTCTGTTGCGTAGAACCCGACGAACCTGTGCGTTGTAATTCATCAATGCCCTAGCAACTATTAGTACTTATATAGCGGCTTTGACAATTAGACTGCAAGGGCAAGGCGTGCAGGAAACACACGTGAGTAGCCAACAGCAGAGGAGAGGCGACAACAGCTAACCAGAACCCTTAATCGATTCTCAACCTCATGTTCGTGTGTTTCCAATCAATCGTCCGACTCTCCACGACGCTTAGCCCACACAAAGTGACACAATACAAAAAGGGCAAGGACTCGCTTTTCGCGCAGGGAAAGCGACGCTATGATCGCAAGCAGTCTGGTTACGGTGGTCAGACTAAGCCCATTTTCCACAAGAAGGTCAGTCCCCTCCACTCCGATCACCTGCGTTCCCCTTCTGATACACGGCCTACTAGGCCAAGACAACGAAGAAGGTTGTGCTGAGACTGGAATGTACTTCTTGCAAGTACAAGCACCAGATCACATTGAAGCGATGCAAGCAGTATGTCCCCCTCTCGGCGACTAGTCCGGAATGCATGGCTGAATTCGTTGATACACAGTTTCGAGCTCGGTGGTGACAAGAAGACCAAGGGTGCTGCCCTCACTTTCGTATGTCCCTTAGCGTTGGTAGACCGCCAGGAGATGCTGACCGTCGTGCTCACAGTAAATGCCGAGCTAATTCTGCATTTGGAATCGTTCTATGCCGTCTACGTCTTGTCCTACTACCACAAATATGCATGGACCATGCTATGAAATTATGCTAGGGTTCGCTCAAACACGCGTCGTGCGCCGAAATTCTCCATCGCAAGCTTTTGAGTGGACTTCAATACGCCTTGGAGCTCTTTCTGGGTCGTTTTAATGGCTTATGATTGAGGCGATAGCGTAATGGTGCAAAGCCCGTGTTGGCTGACCCCTTCACATGACATCTCCACTTGGCAAGGGATTGGGCGGCACTCCCACAAAAACAGCACCTCATTAGTTAATGTTTGCAATGGGCTATCCAGATCTCCGGGCGTTACTGCGCTTGGGTTTGACCTGAGGTGTTTGGTCGAGGAGTAAGGGTGTGATATATAAGTTGGACGACGATGGAGAGTCGATGGTGTGTATATGCATAGTACTCTTTCACCCTCGATCGTGCCCACCCATAGCCGCCCCCTGATTGAGATCCCACTCCGACTGCTTGAAGATGAGTCTCAACTAGGTCCAGAAATTTGTATTTCGATGGAGCATCGGTGTTATTCCATAACTTTGCGGGTACTACCATGTCCGTTCAGTCGCTTTGAGTATTAACCAGGTCTGACCTGACCTCGATCCTTTTGATCCGCCCAAGATGCAGTTTTCGGGGCATGAACACCTTAGAACCCGCCTAGTACTCTCTCTTCTTAGCGGAAAGTCTCTTAAAGTCACTGGCATTAGGTCTCAAGACAAAGATCCTGGTTTACGGGGTTCGTCCGCCATTTCACCTGAAGATACCGGCCTCTACTGACAAGACCACTGCGTTTCCATTGTAATAAAATATTGGAAACACTTGGACCATCTCCAGACTACGAAGTTTCTCTCCTCCGCCTCGTCGAAAATCTGACCAACGGGTCACACATTGAGATCTCGCCAACAGGAACATCGTTCCTCCTAAAGCCTGGGGTGATGATTGGTGGCCTTATAATACACGACTGTC
>Ga0307513_10002247_pt1 | contig 26964 bp, 26 predicted proteins | sample 15_EM_MG_FD_202174 | JGI IMG/M metagenome (GOLD analysis project Ga0307513, IMG submission 202174) | Populus trichocarpa ectomycorrhiza microbial communities from riparian zone in the Pacific Northwest, United States - 15_EM | ecosystem: Host-associated > Plants > Roots > Unclassified | place...
ACTCGTAATTTTCTGACGTTTGCAAACACAACTGCTATTGCATACCGCCAAAAATTGACCGGAGCCTCAAGATTTTGGCGGTATGCAATAGCAGTCGTGTTTGCAAACGTCAGAAAATTACGAGTACTCGTAGTTGGTCTGCTTATCATTTCCTATGACGCCTAGTCACGTGGGACGGTTACCACAACACCACTTAGGAAGGGACGCGCATCATCGTCTAGCCGCATGTCCGGTTCCAGATTACCCATCATCCCCTTACCGCAGATCAATACCCCACCAACTCGCTTCAAATCTTACCCGGAACCAACCTCCCAAACACCAATTCCAATCACCCCAGCAGCAAACCCCACCATCACCGCCATATATACGTGTGTTTACCATATCCAACCCAACCACCAGCACCCCCTCACGTTTTGTCGCAAACACCGAAACCCGGGAGGATGTGCTAAAGACGCAGACCGTCGGTCTTGTGCATCTAAGCGAATTCAAGAAGCGTCACGTCGAACTAGCCGAATAGCGAGACCTCGAAGCAGCCGAAAAACGACAACTGATTTGCAGCGACGGTGGGGGCGGGAGACCTGCGAGCTCGTCTCGGGGGGGTAGTAAGGCGCCCACCGGCAGCGGCGGTAACAGAACCAAGAAGCGCAAGAAGGTCGTCAAAGGGAAATTACCATTCGCTGGGGAGGATGATGGTCATGATGGCACGGATGATGGCGGTCACTCTTCATCCGCCGACACGACAAGGTCTAATAGTGAGGGTAACAATAAGAGTGGTGGCGAGGAGGACGAGTTGAAGAAGCGGAAGGTTAATCCAAAACTGGGGCTACTAGCTCCGAAGATCTTGACGAAGAATACACTTTTGAGGGAGGCTTAGGAACGTGAGACATGGAGGAGGGAGTTTTTGGCTTTGCAGGAGAAGATTAATAATAAAGAGATCAGAATTCCGTTTGTTTTTTATGATAGGTGTTGTGCGTGCTCCGATTTTTGAAGTTGACATACGGCTAACACCCACTAGGCACTAATGGTGCTCCGCCCACCGGAGAGGGAGTAACTATTAAGAAAGGAGAGGCTGTATGGCTCTCTTTCTCGAACGTGCTAGGAGAATATCTGGACGCAGGGAGTGGCTCAGGGTTCCAGTCGATGATTTACTGCTTGTTCGCGGTGAAGTGATAATACCTCACGTATTTCTTCCACCTCTTGCTCCCTTTTCACGATCACTAACGCGCTTGACAGCATTTTGAATTCTACTATTTTATCGTCAATCGCACGATAGGGCCCAACGGATTATTGCTTGATTCCCCTTCATCTCGATCGCCCACCTCCCAAACCTGCGCTCTGAATCCCAATAGCGACGATCCTACAATGACAAAAGTGGTGGATTGCCGCGGGTACGAATGGAATAAGCACATATTCCCTGCGAGCGTGTGGACAGAATTTCATCCCAATACAGATTACGCGAACATGGTACGGCAGGATATGGGTGGGAATGCATGTTTTTTTAGTTGAGCCTCCTTCTCGGCAGTCTGCTCTGGCTGCTCCTGGGTTAGAGATGGTATAATGTATGATACTATCAGAAGGCTCCTCTGAAAAATATCGTATGGTACTGTATATGATGTGTCGGCATTAACCTCGACACTGCATATGCTCAAAGAATATAAAATTTTAAATTTCCACAATCGCATCTATTCTTTTCTTTTCCTCACACCGAACCTTATCATTGTTCTCACCATCGCTACAACTCCTTGCTCGTTTAACCGAAATACCACGTTAGGATGGATGGCTTTATCCTCCGGTGTAACGAGCTCCGATGTTGTGCTCAACCTGATGGCCGCGCCGTTCTGACTACCTGCAGGTAATTACCTTCCTGATTTTATTGAATAAACCCATCATACGGCTCGGGGGTGTCAGTAAAAATCGGAAAACAACCACCTTGTCCTGACGGAGATATGCACTCGTGCGGGATAAGCGGGGGTTGTCTTCCGGTTCTTTACTGAACTCTCGGGCATGTTCAACCCACTCTTGGAGGACCTATTCCTCAGTAGCACTTAAGTTGATTATCTTTTCCTCACGTCCTATGATACAATCATATTTACTGCCTCCCATGTACTGCCGCTCTACAGCTCACGAACCCCCTCCAAATGGTCAGCGAACCTGTTTAGCCTGTGGTACATCACTTTCCAAGCCGGACGACGTAGTAATCGCAGTTCTCAACCCAAGTGACGACTACAAGACTAGTGTTCTCAGTGGTCTCAGTCCGAGTATCATAATAGAAATCTGCACTCGTGGGCTCACCTTCTGGACCTCTCAAGTGACCCAGGAAATGTCGGTGCCAGCTCCCTCCCTACAGCAAGACGCGGGTTTGGCGATGGCATAGATTTTATCAAGAACATCTCGCAAAGTGCTTACGCGCGCAGGGAACCGAAATTCAAGTGGAGAATGAGAAGATTATTCGTGATGCTAATGCTGAAATATCTGCCCTACGGAGTAAGATTGGCGGGATGGGGGTTGTTGAAAATGAATTGAGAAGGAAGAACCATGAGTTGATGCAAGGGTGGAGAGAGAAGGCCAGGAAGCTGGCACAAACACAGGTATTCTTGGCCCACATTCACCATTCCCGTAACAACAGAACTTGCGCTAATACTGTACAGGAACTCTATGATAAACTCAACCGCTGGGCATTAATATCTTAAGTCTAGCAGGCCGCTGTGGATCAGGCCGATCAAGCGCTGTATATGACCTCTCACCCTCCTTCCGACTCCCGGCACTTCCAGGACACCCTAAACCAATCCTTGGAAAACTGTCCTCAACAGATCCGGCCAAGCCTGAATCATGAATACATCCTACCCGGTACGAAGATCGGAAATATTCACGCTCAGAACAGGGCTGGTCCTGGTACAAGAGCCATTCACTCCTTCCAACGGCCTGTGAGGAGACCTGATAATGGTCAGATAATGCTCTTTAACGGTAGACGTTTGCTCTTTCCATTCTATTCCTCTAACACCCCCCTTAAGCATTCATTAGATCAGATTCCGTTCCCGTCGACTCCTATCGCCACCCCCGAGCACCACCAATATTTGAATATCCAATCTTCAGGTATATGATTCCACGGTGCGCTTAGCCAATACGCTAGACCACCTTTGAGGAGACTTGACGAGAATGCTCGGGGTGGGCGGATGGCAGAGGGAGGCAAGAACAGAAGGCTGGAGGTAGATGAGAATGGGAGGGTTGTTTCCGACCAACATTGACAAGGAAGCCTTATTTCTCCCCATGGCCATGGTGATTATGAGGTCTGGACATTGGTTTGGTTAGCTTTCGAACATCCGCTACCAGACTTTTCTATTTTATTTTTCGATTAAAAGAGAGGCATCATAAAGATGGGGGGAATTGCAATCGATGGTGTGCTGCCTTTGAATTAGTTTCTGCGGAGGGGGATACCAATGCTAGTGGGTCTGGAGGTGTGGAATTAAGCTAGCCCATGCCGAATTCTAGATAACAAACGTTGCCGTTATTCACAAAGTTCCTGATACTCCAATCTATGTAGAGCCTTGCACCGCTTTCAGTGTATCTTCGTCCCAGCCCCGAGACAACTGTATCCCTTGTTCATCATATCATAACTCTAATATTTTTCGACGAAAATAGCAACAATGCCCACCCGGGGGTTTCTGAAAGAGAGACAGAGCACGCAATTTCCTGGGCTTGCTTCCAATATCTTCACGATGTCTTTGGAGACCGGGAGAGGTACCCATGACCGGATCACATGTGGGAAACGGGAGAGACTCCACGCGAATTAGAGCGGAAAACCCGACAACAAGCTGTGGTCAAGTAGCCATTTCTCAGAGATGCCATGGAATCCTGGCTCATTCATGCCCATCGGGGGATTGAGATCTTAGAGGACGATTTCTACAGCAAAGATCAGGACTGGCTGCAGCATTAGTTCTTTGACAAAAGCGACCTCATAAGAAAGCCATGGATTGAGCTCTGCGGAGGTTAGGGAATGGAAGTTTTGGTAGATAAGCAGGCACCACTGCATATTGCAGTATGTCTAGGGCTCGTACCTCTGATACCCCAGATGATCTAGATCCTTTCAAATCTCACATGGGGGACATACTGCACTTGGCTACCACCACGACACGGCTAAGCTGGAAGCATGGGGAAAATCTTTGCAGGGGGCTGGGCATACAGAAGGGGAATCAACAAGAAAAATCGCTCCGATAACACTCCACTCCGCCTCGCTACTGAATGTGATCACACCGAGAGCGTCAAGTGTCTAGTTAAGGGTGGTGCTAACCCAGCCATCAAAAACAATGACCGGATGACGGTGCTAGAGATGGCAGAAAAGCTCGAAAGAAGAGATATTTTGAAGATTCTAAAGCAGGCCTCTGCGGGGAAAGTGGATGTCAGATATGATATAAGACTTGGTGATTTTTCTATATGGATCTAGGCTAGCTAATCAGCATTAGTATGTATGGAGAGGTGGCGGGCGAATTATTGCACACCGAGTCCTTTGATAAAAGCGACAATGCAAATATCATCAGCGATTATGGTGTACAAGTACCTTTATATATTCCCGATATGTGGCCTTTCATTACCGGTCTTTGTTTTGAAATTATGGCTAACAATTTGTATAGCAACCTTCGAAGACCGGATAAGGATCATCGATTGGTGGGAGCCATCACTAGAACACCCGCTGCACAACCTCTGCCGAGAGGAGGGCAAGGCGGACGTTGACACTGGAGGATGGATTTTTGGAGATGCTCAGTATAGGGAATGGCGGGAGAGTAAGGAATCCAAGCTTCTTTGGCTTTGCAGTGGCCCTGGAGCGGGGAAGACTATGCTTGCCAGGCATGTTGTTGCCGGATTGCACAAAGAACACGACAACCCACCCAAAGGTGATAAATTGAGTTTCCACTTCATTTCCCCCCAATTTCCCCTCATTGGGAACTCTGATGATCAAATCGATTTGTCCGGACGCTAGCTTGCCAAAATAGCAAGCGACCTGCTATACAACATCCTCGAGCAGGATAGTAAGCTTTTCGATGTCTGTAAAGCGGAATTTGGGAAGCAAAGGAATAGATATTTCACCAACCCGATATCTCCATGGGGGGTTCTAAGAAAAGCGATCCAGGATTGCGAGATAGAGTCTGTATACATTCTCATAGAGGACATAGATGGGTTTTATGAGAGCTTATGTGAAGAATTACTTGGATAGGTTGTAGGGCTTATGCAAATCGGCAGTCAAAGTATATCTGTCTAGTCGGGACGCCCCCTGTATCTCGAATAGCCTCCTCCGTAAGGTTCCTGGATACAGCAAGGTCAATCTTGATATGAACAATTTTGGAAAAGAGGATGTGGAAAAGCTTATTACGCGCAGAGTGCATATGAAGCAGGACAGGGAAATGTTGACATGAGGGAGAGAGCGGTGGAAATCCTTCTACAGCAGTCGGAGGGCAACTTCCTCTCTGCATCATTGGCGATCGGCGGTTTGAGATACGGGGGCCCAGTGCCTGATTTTCACGTTTGCTAAGGTAACCCCGGGTTCAATTAGGACTCGAGAGGGTATATAGAACCATGTTACGCACTCTCCTCTCGCACGAAACATCAAGAGAGGTTCTGAACACTATCTGGAGTGTAGCACTCGCCATGCGCCCGGTCACACTTAGCGAATTACGCCATATCCTGGCATGTATTAGAGGGGAAGGCAGGGGCGGAAAAACGGCCTTCTTCAAGTGTCGCAATCAGCGAAATTAAGCTGAGGTCAGAGGAGGAAATCATAATGCATATCTAGTCCTCTAAGGGATTTCTCCGGGTCACCGACACAACTGTATCCATTGTTCATCACACTGCAACAGAATACCTTTTCCGCGAATATTGCAACGGCAGTCTGCCAGTACTTTCTTAAGGGGCGGCTGATCTCGCAATTGCCTGGGAGTGCTTCCGGTACCTTCACCAAGTCTATGGAGATCCGAAGGAGTTCTCGAATGGGGAAGTCAGGTGGCCCAGCCATGAGGAGACAGAAGATGAGTCGAAAGAGGAGTCGGAAGAGGAGTTAGAAGAGGAGTCAGAAGAGACTCCATGGGAAGCGACACGGGAGTGCTAGTGGTGGGAAGTATGGAAGTGGAAATTTCTCGAATATGCCGCAGAATCTTGGTTCCTTCATGCCTGCCGGAGCATCGGGATCACAAAGGATACTTCCTATGACGATTCTACTCATAACTGGTTACAACACCAGTTCTTCGACACTAGCGACGTCATAAGAAAACCCTGGATTGAGCTCTGCGGGGATTCGAGAATGGAGATTTTAGTGGGGGAACAGGCACCACTGCACATAGCAGTCTGTCTGGGGCTCACCCCCGTAGTAGAAAAGGCGCTCTTAGTTCCCACGAAAGAAATAAACAGCGACGTATCGCCACTACACCTGGCTGTCAAGTTCACTTCCGGTACCTGGAAGGTGCTAATTGCTGGGAACAGCCCACGCCTCATCACAAAGCAAGATCAAAATGGCAACACACCTCTATACGAAGCGGTCATTTCGGGCCATTTGCCCATGGTGATGAGCCTGGTAGGAAAATTCGCAACATCAGAATACAAGGCATACAGCAACCAAATCAACAAGCAAAACTCATGTGGAAACACCCCGCTACACCTGGCCATACAGTTATCAAGAACTGTGCGCAGGTGTCAGCATCAGAATTGAGGCTAATGTTCCGGAGAGAAGACAATTGGGATACCTTCAAACAGGCAGGCAATAATATAAGCACAAATACCAATAATAATCCTAGTGTGCAAGTAGCTTCATCTATTCCTGGTATGTATCCTTTCATTGCGAACCTTAGCTTTAAACTTACGGCTGGGAATTTGTGTAGCAACCTTTGACAAGCTGATATGGGATGCCCGCTGGTGGGTGTCGTCGCCAGAAATTGACCTGGACCATCTCCGTGACGAGTATAACTTGCCACAAGCCGATACTGGAAATTCTACTAAGTTTTGTTTTTCCTTTTGAATCCCTTCCCCTTTGAAGCTCCTTGAGTCTGCAAATGCTAAATTCATTTTTTTTTTTCATTTTACATCCTGTTTGATTTTTCCTTGAATTTTTCAAAATATCCGTTCTTACCAACATGCATGCTACTTTTTCTCACAATTTCGTCATACCATACTTCGAGAGGTCCACATTTTTTTCTCTCCCCCCCTTTACCGCACAATACATGTCACGAGGTTCTTTTGGTCTTAGGATAGTTCGCGATATGGTAGTCAATAAATTATGGTGGTTTGCCGCCACGGTTGGGAAGTTTTGATATAGTCAGGAAGGGGTCAAGGTGGGCACGGCACGGTATCATACAAATATCTAGATTGGTAATTAGGGAAATTCATGGAAAGGACGAGGATCGTGACGATAAAGAGTGAATGAAGCAAACGGATTATTCCATTACATTTTGTTAACTTCGCGATTCCGCTTTACCGGAAAATGAATTTATCAGAGCTGGATACCGTGGAAACCGAAGTAATAATTGGGCATCACGCTAAGACGTTGGAGCTGCCTCTCCTAGTACGGTCTGTTGTCTCAAGAGAAGTGAAAGAAAATCTTCTCGGTGTGATTTCCCGCCCTAATCCAACGGGGAAATTTTGGACGTCCTAGAGCCATGCCCAGTTTATTCCGGTTTTTACGGTTACGGACTGCAGTGGAGAGGTTGCGCTAGAGGCATAATTACGGGGTTGTCGGGCTCTCTTATCGTAGCACACACATGGCAAGACGGGATCACCGGCTACAGTATATGTAAAGTGCTGAGATAAATTGGAGCCAGGATGTCCAAGCATATATGAGTATTGTACAGTACACCTAGGCAGCCGACCAATGGCGCCAGGTCATCCGGATACTTTCAGAATCGCTAAGCTGCCCAGCTGTGATTAAACAACCAGAGCGGCTCAGATACTGCATATTCTGGGCAGGAACCAGAATACTCGCATAGTGCTCGGTATCCTAATACGAAGTTATGCAACGGTTATCTAAGGTTAGCTGCCTTAATGTATGATACCGCCGTGTAGGCTTCCGCTTTCTCCTGTCTTGTCCAAAAGGTCGATACTGACAGGATCGGTGGGGTGGTTCCTTGCTTGGTGTTCAGAGCAGTGAAAGGTAGTAGGGATCGATGGAGTGGTTCTTTGATTTGGATCAATTAGGGAAAGAGATAGCTCTTACATAGGACTGGTAAACATGTGTTCGTCACCGGCCTCGTATGCATTTCACTATAGTGGTGGAAGGTGTGATGAATACTCGCAATTCCGTGACTTTTATCACAATGGCTCTGTCCGCATGCGCTGGAAATAAATAAAGTTATATGAGGAAATAGCAGCAGTAGTAGGAACCCACCAATATTACAATATAGCTAGACTATACATCAGTAACTAAATCCCCTTACTAACGTGCACTGTAGCCCAGCCTCATGATATTTATAAGAGAAAATTCACAAAAGGCAAAGACAGAATCACGAGGTATAACTCATCTCATCACCGCTGCCCCTATTCAAAACACCAGCATCAGCACGAAGCAGCACGAGGATGCACTCACGGGACACAAAAATTTCCTTTCTCCTTCTTCTTGTTTTTGTTTTCCTTTCCATTCCTCACTCTTCTCAAGCTATCGTACAACTCTCTGATTGCTTTAACACTAATTACTCTCACTCACATAGACCACTTCACTTCACACTGTAAAATCCTTTCCTCCGGTTATTATCCCCACTTCTAACACCTCCATCTTCACTACTCCCCCGATGTACCCCCTGCCTTTGTCTCCTCCTATTGAATTCTACTCCCTTGCCCCTTCTCTTCCCTCCCACTATTATACCACTCCTTACCCACTTCAATACATATTACTCTCATTCACTTCAACCACTTCACTTTACTTGACTAATTTCCTCCCATCCTCTGACCACAGGCACCTCCATTTTAAACCCTATTATCTTCCACAATTCCCCCACTCTCCCTCCAAACCCCACCATCCTAGATCTCCCCAGCCATTACATTATTCCTCTGTCTTTGCTTTTCTTGCCTTGAGCTATCCTACAACTCCATAACTGGTTCACTTCAGATTTCTCTCAGTCACTTCACAACTTTACTGAATTCGTTTAGTCCAATCGTGATGTCAATCTTCAACAATCTGCGTTATTATATCTAGGGGAATGTGGGAAGATAGGGAGGGGCAGGATAGAGAGCCAATTGAAATAGGGGTTGAAGATGGAGCCAATGATCAGACGAAATGATTTGTGTAGAGTGAAATGAAGTGGTCAGAGTAAACGTAAGTAATGTGTATTAACCTGATTAGAGAGTTGATAAATGGCCTGAGAAAAGTAGAGGAGGGGGGAAAAGGGAAGGACACGACCAGGAGGACGCGGGGCTGGACGGAGTGGGGATGGTATGAGCAGTTGAAAACAGACCGGCCGGGAATTGATGTAACAATTGCACTGGAGAATTTTACTGAGTGAAGCCTAGTATATCATGTAAGCAATAGCAATTTGTGTTCAAGCGATTAGAGAGTGGCGAGATGGCTTGAAAAAATTAAGGAAGGGTAAGGAAATGAAAGACTCAACAGGGAGGATGCAAGAGAGGTATAGTGGGTATGATGGCAGGCAATGTTCAAGATAGAGGGGTTCAAGGTTGAGGTAGCTATTGCACCAAAGGATTCTACCAGAGTGAAGTGAAGTGGTTGAAGTACACGAGAGTAATTTGTATTCAAGTTGAACCATTGAAAGTAGAGGAGCTGAAAAGCTGTGTATGTAAATATCTCCCTAAATTATTTCGGCAGAGTGAGTTGAAGAGGCTTGCGTGAATTGGAATTATTTGCCTGGAATCGGTTCATATAAGAGAGTGGGCAAGAGGATGCGGGACAGCTAGAGTAGTAATCTTTTTCCTTTGCTTTGCTCTTCTTCACCTGCTATACAAATTTTAAACAGCTAGAGGGCAAATCACTCTCCTTGGCCTGAACCTCCTCTTCCTCCTCCACCGAAATCATTTATTCCTGCTTTCAAGCCTGGTATTTTCACCAGTCCCCTGATATACCCACTTTCCCTTGCCCCCAACCATTAGATTCAATTTCATTACCCACTCTCCTGTTCCTCCAGCTATGATACTACTCCTTATCCGCTTCGCTGCCAATTACTCTCGTTTGCCCAGACCACTTCAGTTTACTCTGGTGAAACCCTTTAGTCTGATCACTACTTTAATTTTGACCCCTCAATTTACAACCCCTTCCGCCATGACACGCACCGCACCCTCCCCGTACCCTCTCTGTCCCATCTTTCTTTCCCTTCCCTCTCCTTCCCTTGCTTTTTTCTGCTTTCTTACAACTCCATAACTGATTATATAAATTGCGCCAATTCCCCTGAGCCTCTCCAGCCTACCACGCCCAAATTCTTTCGTCCAATTATTACCTCTACCTTTAACTTCTCTATTTTCAACAGTGTTGCGCATTAACACTTCTCAGGCTCTCCCACATTCACATTCAAAATCAAATTCAACCCCTCTAACCCCTCTTGAGAGAATGCCTTTAGAGGAGAAGGCAAATTACCAGTCTCCTCTCCATGGGAGAGAGTATGTCTTGCCTATGTATCAGTCTTCGCAGTTCATTGCAGGGCCGCTCAAAAGGATGGCTTCCGAGCAGGTCCTCAAGCTGCTCACCTGTTGGAGCCATCACATGGCTGAGCAAAATAGCTGATCTGGTATTCTCACAATGAGCCATACTCCCGCCCCCTAACCTCTTAGAGTGATGGTATTGGTGGATGTGAGACAGGTTTCACAGGATCAGCCACGGTGGAAAGCACTGAGGCCTCTCAAGTACTGTTACTCGGATCCCAGCATCCGCCGCCGTCCCACTACGCCACATACCCACGACTTGATCAGGGAAAGGTAATTATTTAACCTGTTAGAATTCCCAACTCCTTTTAGTCTACTGCATTAGTAAAGATGAGCGCAAATATAATAATTTGTTACCTGGAATAGTAATTCCCTGATGCCAATCATTCATTGGTCATACCAGCATCCCAGGCCATAAGAAACAACTGTAGGAAAATCATTTACAGTGAGATGCCAAAACCCATCTCTTATTGTCCCTTCTATCCCGCAGGGTTAACTGAAACCAGCACGCCCAGCAGTGCAATTGTATGGTTTTCTTGACCTAAGCAAAGCATTCCATCGCAGGAGCTTACTTGCTTATCTGTAAAATGCCTACAACTTCAGCCCTGTGGTCTCCATTTCCATCGCCCTCAGTATAAACCGAATCCTGTTATCATCCAGTTATTCTCTTTGATGGGTTCAGGGTGGGGAAACAGATAGTGTTTCCAAAAGAAAAATAGATTGGGAATTAGTACAGAGGAGGAAAGTCTTTTTCGAACAATAGCCGTTGAATAAAGAAAAACAGGAGTCAGAGAGAGCAGGTGGGAGGGAACAACTTTTATTCCCTGTGAAAGCTGACTAATGATATCAGGGAGACTCTAGTCATGTTCCTGCACACATTTCTCCGCACCCATCAAAGTTTGCTAAGCCACATAGTTTAGCCCAGTGATCTTGTCTCGAGCGACCCCACATGAACTGAGATTTCCACCAGCAGACAGTGTATTATCAGTAAAGTGTACCAGAGGCTCTTCCTATTCCATCCTATGTCCTCCTCTTTGTTTGTCTCATCTCAAACTACTACTGATAGCAGCATACTCTAATTCCTCTCCTACTGAACCACGAATATAGTTAAGCAGCTCCTCTACCCGCCCTACCATCTGCACCAGTGCAACATTCTTTATTTTGTTTACTCATTAGCGGATCAAAGAGTGGGCCATATAGAGTGAGAGAGTACTTCTCACAGGTCAGGGCAGGGCCACAGGTCATGTCAAGGAATATCTGGGATAAGGTGAGATGCAGGAAGTCATGGGATAGGCAGTGGGAGGCGGGACAGTGGGTGGTTTCAAATACAGGTAAGTTAAAGCAGAGGGGATTATCCGACTAATAAATCTTGGTGAAGTGAGGTGAGGTGGGAGAGTGGGTGACAGGGGAAAATACAGGGGTTTAAACCGATCTAGTGATCGGACGAAAGGAAACCAACACAGTGAGGTAAATTACTTGAGGTGAACAAGTAATTTGCTTTGAAGCAGGTAAGAATTTGTATGATAGTGGGAGGGGAGGAACAGGCGGGAGGGAATAGAATGGACTGGCTGATAACAAGGGGAGTGGTAGAGGCAGAGGGGTTGAAAGAGGGGGTAATGGTTAGAAGAATTTCGGTAGAGTAAAGGGAAGTGGTTTAAGTGAATGCGGGTAACTTCCCATCAAGCTGGTAGGGAGTTGGTATGTAAATTCTTGCACTATGAAAGAGCAATGGCCAGCATCCTGGAGTGAAGTTACCCGGTCTAGTAGATGAATGAGAGTAATTTGCTTTGAAGCCGTTCAGGAGTTATATCATAGTGGGATAAGAGCAAAGGGAGGAAGTCAAATGAAAGGGAAGTCTGAGGGAGGGTGAAGCAAAGTGGTTGAAGTGAATGGGAGGAATAAGGAAGAAAAAGGAAAAATACAAGCAGGATAAGGCACAGTAAATGCGGAAGAAGGGGGGAGGGCTAGTGGAAAATAAGTTCATTGAGAATAGATTTAATGATGGGCTCAAAATATTTTACTGAGTTCGTTTAAATGAGAGTAATTTGTATTGAAGTGATTAAAGCGTTATCAGGTAGGTTGAGCAAAGGGGGGAAAGGAAAGGAGAAAAGGAAACCCTTGTGTTCCATGAGTGTATAGACATACTGCACCGTGCTGGTGCATTTCAAATCTGGACAGTGGGGACTAGATGAGTGATACTTCATGATTCTGCCTTGGTCTTTCAAGGGGTTATCTTTTATGAATATCATAAGCCAGGAGTTATAGTCTCATAATGCTTTCATAAATAATAGAACTTGAACAAAGCAACAAGAGACCTTTGTTGATATCAAATTTTCTCCGCTTCTAAGCAGCTGCTTCCAATTGTTCTTTGATCACACCTTGTATTGTCCCGTGCATAAGATTTGTAAGGTTTTGTGGTGTAGTTGGTTTGCACTAATTTAACATACTAGAAGTCCGGGGTTCGAACCCTGTTAAACTCAATTTCTTTCTCACTTCTTAGAAAACCCCTTTCTCTCTTCTTTATTCACAATGCGATCTATTCGCCTTCCTCTGCCTCCTTGACTATCGACTCATATTTCCGACGCAGAATTGTCCTAATGACACATTGAACCTACAGTGTAGAAGTGATAGGAGAGATCATCTCCCTTGGTTGAGCACGATGCAGAGCGCGGGCGTCCACTTCTGTGTCTGAGGGCATTGGCGTAGAGTTATGTGACACTAGGTTGAAATTTGTAGAAGGATGCACACATGATCGTCTATTTTTCGTAGTAGATGCTCCAGGGACGCTACCCGATGGGGTAATCGATATCGAGAGCAGGGGGGAGCGAACACAATACCTAGGACTCACACCCTTCCCTATCGGAAAAGTCAGAACCACCCCTAGAAAGTAGGCAGGAGTACATACGTTCTTCCTCCATAGCAGCTAGTAAACTCATGCTTGTCCCCCGCATACTAATAGCTCCTTTCCTGGTGTCTATTCCACATCCTTTCTTTTTTCTCTTGCTTCCACCCCCATCAGAATCGCCCACAATCCTGATCATAATTTGATCATAACTGGACCTTTCACTACTATCTCCTCCGTTTTCTCGGTGCCACTTTTACTACTAGGGCCGGAACCATTTCTGAGGCCAGTGGCTTTCCCTTTCCTCTGCTCGGCTTCATCTGAAGAATCAATCACTGCACGTTTATCGACATTACCCCAGTCCTTCAACAATCTCATACACGCTCTGCTCGTCAATGACTCCCCGGTGCCAGCGTGGATATACTCCCCCTCAAAAGTGGTAACCGGCCTGCGCTCGGGCAACATTCGCAAAACTCTCCCTAATATCGAAAGTGCATCATCTGAGAGCTTGGTATTGGCATGTTCCAAACCAAGTGGGACACCGGTATCGTTGGTTATTTGGTTGGAGATCTGGTTGAGAGCAACCGGGGGAGAAGAGGCCAGCCACCCAGAAGAGGATCGCGGGGATGCAGATCTCGGCATGTGATGTGATGCGGTGTTTGAAATTGGTGAAAGTGACCGCCTCCCCAGAGGCCCGAGGCTGCCATGATGCCAAGAGTGCTTATCAGGGTCATTCCAAGAAGCTTGAGTGGCTTGCTCGCTTCAGGGCGGGCAGGGGAACCGAAGGGATGATTGCAAAATTGTAGGCATCATTGGTAAGGTTTCCAGGCTTATCACCATCCCATAGCAATTTTGGAGCGCTATGCAAGAATGACATGGAATTGCGATTAGGTGTGCAATAAGAGCTGGACCAAACATGATGCCCAGTTGAGCTTCGCGGGCTTGGAGCTCCAGCCATATCGGTCGAGGGTTGATCTGGAGGAGAATCCAGTACAGCAGCTATAAGGAAATAGATTGGAGCGCAGTTGGGGGAAGAGGTTCGACTATTCAAGGGGGGGAGAAGTGGGGCAGTGGGGGACCGTTAGGAATAGAGGTGTTGTTGCAATGGAGGTAATGACGGGGCTGACGGGTTTTGGGAGTGAAGCGGAGTGGCTCAAGTGAGTGAGAGTAATTTGTGTTGGGGCCATTAAGGAGTCGTCAGGTAGCTCGAGAAAATAAAGGAAAGCAAAGTAAAGGACACACGAGGGAGGAAACTTTATAAGAGAAAAACTTTCAACCATACCTCCCGAAGCGAACATAGTCTTTGCTTTCGTGTTTTAAAGCTACGAAGGCGCACCCGACAATTTCGGGCAAAGTACGCAACCAACATTCAAACAAGTATGCAACCAACATTCAAACATGTCAGCGACCTAGTCTCACGGACCCTTTCTATCAACTTTATGGCACTAGGTAGAAAATGAAGTAGCAAAATTCAATGATTTTATTTTGCTAGCAGCCAATTAAAAAATTATTATTGGTGGAAATTATGCTAAGAGTAGGCTTAAAGCCTGATATGTTGCATGCAACTGAGGACTTGAGTTCTGATCAAAGGTACTTGCATTTGTATAGTAGGTACACCTACAGCCCCTTTTGGGTTCGTAATAAGCGACAAGGGAAACAACTAAAACAGAGTGACAAAATATGAAAGTTATAAAGGAAATATACTCCACTACTGAGCGATTACCATTGATCCCCCACAAAAATATATCGTTGAAGCCGCCAATAGCAGTTCCGATGGGGTCAGCATATCGAGAAACAGGGCTTTGGCTCTGAAAGCCTCAATGCGATAGACTCACAATTTTTGGAAGTCAGTGAGATGGATTAGAAAAGCAGTGCATCTGAGATTGCATTGATATCTATTATGACAGATAGGAAAGATTAAGTGCATGCGGTAAGACTTAATTGTTTAACATCCACACACCATCGGTAATTCGAGTGCTGTTACACTACTGAGATCATGGATTCCGGGCCTGACGTCTCGATAGCAAATTTACTATCTCCTTATGCTTCCGCTTTATAGCCCACATGAGTGGTGTTCGACTGAACATGGTGTCTGCAGTGTTGGGATTAACGTCCTCCCGTCCTAAAAGCAGCTTTACTACTCCTTTATGGCCTCTATTCGCAGCCAGCAAGAGGGGTGTTCGGCCAAACCTCCTGTCAGCAATGTTAGGATTGATATCCTCGTGTCCCAAAAGCAAATTTACTACTCTATTATCCCCGTTGCTAGCGGCCAACAAAAGTGGTGTTAGACCCAATAGAGTGTCTGCGGCATTGGGGTTGATATGGTCTTGTTCCAAGAGTATCTTTACAACTTCTTCATGCCCATTCTTTGCAGCTCGCCAGAGTGGTGTTCGGCCAAATATTGAGTCTCCGGTGTTGGGATTAATATCCTGTTTCTCCAATAGCGCTTGGACTACTGCCTTATGCCCGTTTTCCGCTGCCCATGAGAGTGGGGTTTTAGCATATCCGAGATCGGGGGTGTTGTGGCTGTCGTGATGTCGCTCTAATAGTAGTTCCACCACCGCGTAGTGTCCACCTTGTGCAGCCCGGTTGAGTGCCGTTCTGTAGACACCCCTCCCTATAGTGGTGCCAAGTATATCCGCCTTCTCTAATAGCAACTTTACGACTCCTTCATTACCATACACAGCAGCCCGTGTGAGTGGTGTTTCGCCATATCTGGTATCAGCAATGTTGGGATTGACATCCTCTCGTCCCAAGAGCAGCTTTAATACTCGCTCATGCCCCCCCCTCACAGCCCACAAGAGTGGTGTTTCGCCAGAATCGGTGTCTGCAAGGTTGGGATCCACATCCTCTCGTTCCAAGAGCAGCTTTACTACTCCCTCATGCCCCTCCCTCACAGCCCACACGAGTGGTGTTTTGCCAAAATCGGTGTCTGCAATGTTGGGATTCACATCCTCCCGTCCTAAAAGCAGCTTTACCATTCCCTCGTGCCCCTCTCTCGCGGCCCACAAGAGCGGTGGTTTGCCATATTTGGTGCCAGCAATGTTGGGATTGACATCCTCTCGTCCCAGGAGCAGCTTTACTACTCCCTCATGTCCCTCCCTCATAGCCCACCCGACTGGTGTTTCGCCAAAATCGGTGTCTGCAATGTTAGGATCGGCATCCTCTCGTCCTAAAAGCAACTTTACTACTCCCTCATGTCCCCCCCTCACAGCCAACAAGAGTGGTGTCTTGCCGTATTTGGTGCCAGCAATGTTGGGATTGACATTCTCTCGTCCCAAAAGCAACTTTACTACTCCCTTATGGCGCCTTCTCACAGCCCACGAGAGCGGTGTTTCGCCAAAATCGGTGTCTGCAATGTTAGGATCGGCATCCTCTCGTTCTAAAAGCAACTTTACTACCTCCTCATGTCCCTCCCTCGCTGCCCACAAAAGTGGTGATTCGCCAAAATCGGTGTCTGCGATGTTGGGGTTCACATCCTCCCGTCCTAAAAGCAACCTTACTACTGCCTCATGCCCATTCTCCACAGCCCATGAAAGTGGCGTTCTGCCGGTTTTCGTCTCGGCCGAGTTGAGATTGATATTTACCCGCTGCAATAGAGCCTTTACTACACCTTTAAGTTATACCCTCTCTTCGCAGCCCATGCGAGTGGCGTTCGGCCATTTTTGGTCGGCCTTGTTGGGATCAATATTTACCCGCTGCAATAGAGCCTTTACCACACCTTTATGCCCTCTCTTCGCAGCCCATGCCAGTGGCGTTCGGCCATTCCTGGTCTCGGCCTTGTTGGGATCAATATTTACCCGCTGCAATAGAGCCCTCACTACACGTTTGTGCCCTCTCTTCGCAGCCCATACCAGTGGTGTTAGGCCTGATCGTGAATCGCTAGTGTTGGGATTTATATCCTTCCGTCCTAAGAGTAAGATCACTACACTCTCGTGGCCACCCTGAGCAGCCCATGAGAGCGGTGTCCGGCCATATTTTGTGTCTACTTCGTTGGGATTGATATCCTCTCGATCCAATAGCAACTTTGCAACTCCCTCATATCCACTCTTCGCAGCCAACCAGAGTTGCATTCTGACATCTTCCATATCTGGGGTGTCGGCCCTCACCTCACCCCACAATAGCGGTGTATTCACAACATCTCCATAGTTGACAGTAGGCGCGTTACCCAAATATGGACTGAGAGCGGAGTCCATAGTGGTCTGTCTATACCGCGGTCTAACGCAAATCGGATGGTAGGGTATCTTCAGCCAGTGATGGCGTCTCAACAGTCTGCACAGAGTTTCTGCAGAGACAAAAGCCCAAGGTTGAAATAGATGTGTTTGGGCAAATGTCGCACGGTAATGTTGATTATTAGAAGGCCGAGAAGTAGTTATGTGAGGAAGGGAGGAAAGGGGTGCAATGTGTTGTTTATACTTTGCTCTGAGAAAACAGTCACACAAGGCAAGTCACACAAACCACAGCACATTACAAAGGTTAATCAGCCCTGGAAATAGCAGCTCTCTCCGCCCAACGTGAGCTCGAGCCATCATGATTGGTCACTCAATCTTGCCATCTGCCATTTTGTTGAAATTATACTTTCGGATATGCTCTTTCTACGTTCTTGAGTACGACAACACTTCCTACTTCATACTAGTTTCACTTCAATGCCGTCAGAGCATAAGCTCAACTCATTCGCTTCAGATCCTTCATCCCACTCACTACTCAATCAGTTAATCATTGATGTAATTCTATGCGCATTACATTCCTTTTATCTGGGGACAAGTATTCCTGTTGCGAAGCATAAATAGCCGGTACTCCGGTCCCTTAGATAGAATGTAACTCTCTATGGTTTTTCTCGTCTTCCTAAGCCTTCGGAATAGAGCTTGACTATTGCGCTATTTACAACACATTTTGAGGTTGCTTACCATCCCACCTCCCATTGAACCATCTCGATTAGATAGCAATATCAATTGGGTTTGCCACGGCTAAACTTTGTCCCAGGAAACCCAATTTTCGCCTAGATGGTAGCAATATTTGTCGCCGTTCCTTGGTTTGCACACTTCCTGAGGGTTAACGCGGAACACCTTTCAGGAACATCACACATGTACAGCACCCTGACAAAACTCATCGTTGGTGGCCCTTGTTACACCAAAAATGCCGTTTTTTAGAACATGATAACTCCACCATCTGTTGGGGAAATTTATCAATTCATAGTGGAATGGTCATTCTGTCGATTTCAAGCTGCCAGTTTAAATATTGAAGAAAATAGGGTATTATTGGGTGAACTGCTACAATGCAAAACTGGCGATTTTGAAATCAAGTAGCTTTTTCTATGGGTCACCAAACTAATTCTCCTGGCTTGGTGTCTAGATCTCCATGTGTTGCCTCCATTGACCTACACAGGACACAAAACTATAGAATTCATTATAAAAATAACAATTCCAGTATTGTGGAGCTCCAGGCTGAATATTGATATATTCTTTATCTTAATTAATTGAGAGGTGGTGGTGGTAATAGCGATTTACAAGACCCCGAAATTGGGTGATTTTGGCGTGTTTTAGGGGGTACTTGGGCTTACCAAAGATGAGTTTTGTCCAAGAACTATAACTCTTTAGGAATCCTGAAGCTGGGAGCTTTCAACCCTTGCCTGAAAGGATGTCCGGCTGCCCTCCTGAGCAAATAGGCAATGCCATTTTTCTCTTTCTCCCTTTCCGGTCCAACCGAGGCGAAACCACTTGGCCCATTGAGATTGGTTGGCCAGCTCAAAAGCGGCCAACGGCGGGGGAAGCCGCCGAAATACCACCAGCGCCCCTTTATGCAAAATCAGCTCCCGTAAATGGGGTCTAATATCTCCGAGAGGTATTACGGAAATGGTACTTCTCGGTACCGCTCACAAATACACCAGTGTAAACTTACGGAACATGGCCTAAAGATATCCGTTGACCTCTCCCTTACCGACTTTACCCTCCACCGGCACTCGGAATCGACAAAAATACTGCTATTTTTCTCTACACTACTCGCCGACACTCTGCCAAAAGACTCCACATGTGGGCCAAATGCGGCTTAGGGCCTGCTATATTGCTAGGATTTAGCTATATATGTGAAAGGGGAAAGCCCCTGTCATCTATCTTTTTGAATTTACTTCTTGTGCTTCACATCCTCACAACTAAACACAGAATCCTATCACTGCATTCGGAATGGCCTTTGATTAAGGAGCGCACTTGTCATGTCATTCACCCTCTCACGTAAGAACCCTTCACCTGATAAAATTACTTGTTCTTGAGTAGAAACATGAACTTTGTTTCTAATGGTAATGTATGCCCAAGGGCGTAGGATTGACTAGCCATAGTACCTCTAGTGGCAACCGCATGAGTTGGTAGTCATAGCCAACTATGGATACCTCTTTCTCAAGAGAGGAGCCGAAACTACCAACCTCGCCAACAAAGTTGAAAAAAAAACCAAAAGAATTGACTCAAGCAATGTCTAAACCTTAGCTCCAGCCTTTGCTCCGTTGACAGCCAGGTGATCTCTCAAATAATCATCGCGGATTTCAAGTCGAAGTAGGCGGTCTGCGAGTGCAGAGTACTTTTGACCGTCTATCTTATTTTCCAATTCAACTTTTTGATCACCGATGAGCTTGCGAAATTGACCCTCCCTTGCGCGAAAACGGAATTCTTCGATGGCCTAGCGCATTTCGTCAATATCAGGCCCGGAGAAGAGAAGCACTTATTTCTTACGAATAGGATGATCAGCAGACCGGCAATCCACTTGGGAACCTCAGGCACATCACCCAAAGCCGATTCCATTTTCTCACAACCAGTCAGACTGATAGCCATGTAGATCGGTTGACTTGTATCTTACCTTCCCTAGCAGACTCACTCTCTGGAGAATGGTGAGATCCTCCTTTCCCACATGGTCCTTTCCATCAATGTTGCTTTTGGCAAAGTCCTTTCCATCAATGTTGCTTTTGGCAGAGTCCTTTCCACCGATGTCGCTTTTGGAAAAGTCCTTTCCACCACTGGAATTACCTCCATTGGTCAAGTTCTCTCCGGAGGTAAGATAACGGCGTTGAGTCCTAGGGATGGCGCGCATGAAATGACGAGCAAACATGATTCTGAACATGGTGGATGGATTGTTGTTGGCTGTCTTGTTGTATCCTTGTGGGAGTCCGTTCTCATGAATTTAGCAAGGCACTTCTCTGTGGCCCGCCTATTTATATGTGTTTGACAAATGTTCCGCACTTGTGGGAAAAAAAACGGGAGAAAAGAATAGTCACAAAGTTTTTTGTAGGGTAGAAGCCTTAGATATTCCTCTCCCACTAGGAATTGTTAGACAAGTATAGTATCATACCAGGTATGATATCATAGTACAAATTTCCTTCTTGGGAAAAGGGAACAGAAATTCACCAAAAAACCTGTCCCCCGGGAACAAATATGAAGGGAGAAAAAACAGACCTTCCTAGGACAAGCACCTCTGACCGGGCAATTATTTGAAGTCTTATTGCGCTTTGCAACTAGGATAGAACTCTTATTGTCAGACACCCCAGACCGCCAACATATTTCCTATCATACCCCATATAGGAAACAATTGCTTCCGCCACTCCACTTTGTGTAGTGCACAACGCTCTACCTATCTAAGGCATACTATGGGCTACCACGTCACACACTACCGAACCCTCAATCGCACCCGTATCAGTTTCTTTCTCCTAACTTTTCATATAATCTCCCTCTCAAATTGTCAATTCCATGGGCTCCTCTCTGACCCACAGTCTGACGATGTATTGCTAAGCTGAAAGGAGGCAGATTTTAAAAAAACGCTCCACATTTTCTTATTTCTTAGAGTCCTTCAATTTCTCCAGCATCCCTATTGTGCCATCGATCCTATTCCGCCATCGATCTGGCGGGGCATTAATGGCAGTTCGGGGCGTTGTTCCTCTCGTATTGCATCGTCTTCTCCGGCCATAGTTGGGACCTTGCCACGGTCGTCGCTTCTCCTTTTCTGAAGACATTTCACACACACATTGATGAGCAGGGGGTTTTCGCCTTGCCTGAGATGCAGTGAGGGAAGCCTGCAGCGGGGGTACTTTACTAAGGAAAAACTGCTCAGCTTCAATCTCAGAATGATCCTGAGCCACAGCATTGACGAGAATGACTGCTCTATCAGACTACGGAGGACGCGCCTGCCGCATACCAGTAGAGAGAAAGTCACAGCATTCAAGAGTTTACATCGAGATATCCGGGTTTAGAAGTCGAGAAAACTCCCAGCAGGAGCAGCTGAACATCTGGGACACACTAGCAACCTTTGATATCCATAGGAACAGCATGTACGAAATACCTAGCAAAGGCTTAGCCAGCGACTAGGCCTCGCATGGGAATTTAACATGCTGCTCGTTACTGGGTTATAGAATGAAGGCACCGCTGTTGGCGGTGCCTGCGCGGGAACAACGAATGTTCAGGATTAGGGGCAGGTTCATCGGCTATGGTAAGCCGTAGCCTGGGAAGAAGAGGCAAAATGGGGGACGGCGGGAACTGCTTGAGTGATGTCTCATGAACTTAGCCCTATCTCTCTCTACCAACACTACGAAAACCGAACCAACAAGTGGAGTGAATGAAATCAAGAGTGCAAAAACGCTTCCCGCTGCCGGCTGAGCTCTCGAATATTATCGGCTCGCTCAAAAACAGTAATGACAGCTCTGCGCAGAATTCAGCTCGCTAAGCACTACCGGGAATTGGATCACTCATCATACCCGAGAACCCGATAGGATAGAAAGAGCGACTATTGAGGAAGGCCGAATTAAGCGGGTTTATGGCCTGGCCGCATGGTCTAAATGATGGGTAGAGGAATGATTTAGCTGCCAAATAGAAACAATGCTGGGGACTATAGCCGATGAGTGGGGTCTACCGTGCTTCGATCTACAGTCCATCCAACTCCGCCTCCAAGGAGGGTGGAACTACGGGGGCGTTGAGCCGGGCAATATCGACTCTCATTCGGAGTCGGTGTCGGCATGTTAAAATCACCCTCCCAGAATATTCTCAAAGCAAGTTACCCATTTGCTCTTGTCGCAGTGTTTCCCACCCCACAAGAATGCAAGGGCAAGCCGAGTTTGGGAAAACCCCTCCAATCACAGGCTATCAACACCCTAGTTCTATCTCATGGCACTAAGAAATTTGACATGCTTTTTGTTGAGTCTCTCCAATACACCTATAGCTATACATTTAGCTGTCACTACGCTGACATTGACAACAAATAACCACAAAAGGCTCTATTCCAACGGGGGCATGGTACCGAGTAGGCACTACAAACTCTGGAAAGACAAAGGATTGGGGATTACAGCATGATTGAACCCATACAACGCCCTGGACCCTGGGACATGGAGAGAAAAAAGGCAAATAAAATTCAAAGCTTTGGCTACTCCTCCCGCCCTGGCTTCACCACCAGCCTTACCAATGGAAACCCTCTCTTTATCGAGGCTCCGCTCTTCCTAGAGCAACGAGAGTTAGGGTGGTACTGATTCTCGCCACCACCGTAATCTTCTTCGCTCTCATCTTCGGTATCCTCGCTTTCGTCGCCCTCCTCTGATTCATCACTTTCCTCACTCCTCTCGCTATCCCATTCCTCCCTTTCCTTGTCACTTTCCACCAAACCCATATCAGCCTTCCACCCCTTCTCGCCCCAGACGACACTTCGATACCTCTCCCTCAACTGCTTGCAAATCGATTTGTTCTTGGCAATCTCGAGAAGTATAATTTCCTTCAAATTTTGGGCCAACGCTTGGTACTCCGGAGCCCTGTGCTTGAACCACCTAACCCCTCTCGCTGCGACTCTAATCCTCCAGACTCTCTGTTCTACATCCACCGCCTTCTTCCGCTCATCCTCGTTCATGAAAAACTCTGTCTCCCGCTTCTCATAGATCTCAGTGACGGTGTCCGCAATTCTCCTCGCACCAAGGACCATTTTTTGTAGGCGGTGTCTATGGGCGCGCAGGCTGCGTTTGAATGCGCGGCTCTGCCCTTGCTGCTCCTTCCGCTCCCGGTTATTTTTGTGGGGTTTGGAGCGCAACAAGGTGAGAATTCCCTCCAATTTTTTAAGCGACTGAGGTTTAGTCTTACGCCTCTTTCTTTCAATAACCGCAGCTCCTGCCCAGATGAACTCGTGACCATTAAGGTTATCGGTGTAAGTGCTTGGGACGGCCGGATACAGCCCTGTAGGCCAAGGACTTCCGGTCCGGCGGGGGTAGCCTGCGCAAGGGTTAATCTATTTATTTATTGAAGGGCTCACGATCAGAGAAGGCATCGCTCTCTGGAACTTACTCATCACATGTCCGTCAAGGCGATCCATCAAGAATCCTCCCAAGTCCATGTCAAAAGTGGAAACATCCGGTGTGGAAACATCCGCTGTGGAAACGATACCTTTTTCAGAGTCCGCTCTGGCTAAATCAGTTGGATCGGATTCCATTGGATCGCGGGCGCAAGGGTCCACTCCTTCCCCGGAAATATTCATCTCCTCTATCGCTTGAGAGATCCCGCCCAATGAAATTTCCGATCTAGTAGTAATCCTATGGCCAGAACTCTCTGGGGGCTCCGCGGAGGATACGCTGGTAATGGTCTCCGGCGCAGAAGAACCGGGGGGTGAAAGGCTACCGCCCGCAGTGGATTGCTTGCGAGACATACTCCGGGTCGTCCTCCGTGTAGCCATTGAGTGCTGAGTCCTTATTTCTGTATTGTTGTATTGGCCAAGACAGCTTTATGTTATGATAAGCTGGGTTGTAGTTGTGATAAAGGTTGTGATTTTTGGCCCAAGTTTTATAGGAAAGCAGTACTCCTTTTTAATAGAAATTTCCAACATGAGGGCACTTCTGAACATAGGATGCCTTTTAGGGCACTGGCCAGAGTATAGGTATTAGGACCATAATAGTATGACATCACCCAACGAAGCAATAGTGGGTCTTGGCTGGCTTTTCATGGTTGAGGGTTGAGGATTAGAAAGCCCACTCTAAATATCATACATAATATATCGCACGTGAACAAAGTTAACTGATCGACGGACGCTCATAATTTTGTCGGTGATGCTGTCAACCTCCTCGATACACCACCACAATCCAACCAGGAAAAGTAAGTAAAAAGATTTTAAACACATGGGAGTAATCAGTACTTAGTATCCCATCAGCCTTAATAAAAAGGAGAAGGTATTATATTACACGAGTATGGGGTGCCTCTTGAGTAGTAATGATTTTTGTGGAGGCCAGGAAGCGATGGCTTGCCATAAGTCGCTTCCGCGTGATCGGTTAATTTCGCCCATGCACAATATCACTTTACAAGCCTATGACTCATATCATAGATGAGGTGAGTCCTGCCACTAAATTAGCCACAATGAATCCTGTGGGAGTACAGGAGTATATAAAGGAGGCATACCCCAGTTTTCTTCCTGCTACATCTATCCTCCAATTTTCCTCAAAATTCCTGCTTGGAAGCACAGATATTATTCCACTTTTCTTTTTCTAATAATATTATCTTAAATATACAACCCTAACCCTAACGCCAAGACAGAAGTCAAAACTTGGTTTACATGACTTGAAGATAAAGGTGAAATTTAAAATTTCACTTATATCATAACCAAAGTCAAACTAGTTGTTTGACCTGAAACTCAAAGGTTAAACCCTGGGGTTTGACTTTACAAAAAGATAACGGAAAATTCTTCTGGATTTGGCAATTGCCAAATAGTGAAAAATTAACCTCCTTTACAAGTTGTATGAGTTTTCTTTCTCATTTTAAAAACCATATTGACTAAAGTTTAGATAATAGTGGTAAATTACAAAGCCTTCCAGGTACCATATTCTGTTTAAGCTATTTTTATACAACTTGAGATCATGACTAAAAATCATATATTTGAGATAGTCTTAACATGTTGCAGTATGTTAAACTGCCTAAAGGGTATCTCAAAAAATTCCTTTATATGGCCTCTCACAATGACAATCATTTGGATTCAAGTCATCTGCCCCAACACCGATTACTAGCAAAGTTGATTTGCTGTCAAGATCTTGCCATTCACCTGTTGGATATACCTTACCCACAAACTAGTACAGAGTACTAAGAACATGTCTGCTCTAGCACTCAACTACAACAAGATCTTATACCATGCTGGCATCCCTCTCTCTATCACAGTGGTTATGGTTATCTTGCATCCAATTGTGAGAACAACAAAAACATCAGTTATTCTCAGCATAATACAATAACACTATCCACTTCCATCAGGGAACATTTGACTTCCCCTATAATCGACGAAACCTTATTGAATGATGTTGAAGATTCTTCTTCTTCTATTATTGATGATCCTACAGTCCATTTTCAAATCACTAAAGATTTCTTATCCTCTTATATCTTTCAAGATTCCTCTCTTCTTCCTATCCAATATCTGTCTTCTCCTATTTTTGAAGGTCCTGTTTCCGAGTCTGTCATTGAAAATAAGGTTCCTTCTTGTGTGTTTAAAGGTCCCAATTCTGTTCTCGCTCATGACCTTAGATCTTATAATATTAAAAATCTTTCCTCTGATATTATTGAAGCCTCAGTCTTTTCTTCTCTAACTATTCAAGAAAACACTTCCTATTTCCTTCAAGCAGTCTGTTCTCATATTATGGAAGATGCACTCTCTGCCTCCATCCAAGATCACTCATTTCATCCTGTCCAAGACAATTCTGCATCTAATATACAAGACTGTTCCTCTACTATCCTCAATGATCCTACCTCTTTTATCAATACTGATATATCTTTCATTTAAATTCCTTGCAAGATGAATTCTAAATTTTTACATCTCGTCTTAGGTGAAATATATATTCTATATTTATATTTCAATAATATTATACCCAAATATATAGATATATCCTAGTAACAAAAAATACAAGAACAAATTTAAGAATTTTATAATATTACTTTTGATTTATACTTGATTTATTTATCTAGATTTCAGCTCCACTACTATTGTAGAGTTAGATAGACTCTATCATATTATAGTTATTTACATTATCTTGACTTTACATTGAGGAAAAGTTATATTTAAAACTTTGGAAATAGAGTATTAATGTAATATTAGGAGAAGTACCTTTAATGATATAGTCATCCGCCAGCAAATTGCAATCTCTGCAAAACTGTTGCTATTTAATAAATTAAATGATTAAATATTATTAAGTCAGGCTTGAATAACTTATTTTATCGTCAATATGAGATCATCCACATGAGCCCCAGTGGCACTAGCTTCTTCTCAAGTTGGCTTGGTATTACAAAGACTAATCGCAACTCCCCATAGTACAGTTCAAGTCTTTGGTTTTAATTGACAACCTATTAACCTGCATCAGCAAAAAAACCTTTTTCTCCGGAAGGACAGAGCCCGCTTCCGGACGAATAGCGTCCGCTCTTTGTGTCCGGTCCTCCCGGATCTCCCGTGCCTTCTTTGCCTTTCATTTCTTGCTTCTGGTGCACCCGGACGCCCCACTTTCCCTCCACAGCGTCCGATGCGCTTGTTGCGGG
>Ga0307513_10002248_pt1 | contig 26953 bp, 23 predicted proteins | sample 15_EM_MG_FD_202174 | JGI IMG/M metagenome (GOLD analysis project Ga0307513, IMG submission 202174) | Populus trichocarpa ectomycorrhiza microbial communities from riparian zone in the Pacific Northwest, United States - 15_EM | ecosystem: Host-associated > Plants > Roots > Unclassified | place...
CAAAAAATAATAAAGAATGATTCTTACATATTTATTTTAATTGTGCTCGTCGTTATTTCATAGAATAGAAATCATCGATTATCATATCAATTGTGAATCTTTCAGCAATTTCTTTTTCTATATAAACAATCAAATCATTTGCAAAAAAATCATCCTCCATTCGATTGCGAAGTCTTGTTTTAATAATTTTCATCGCTGAAAAAGTTTGTTCAGTGGGCTGTGAGTTATCAATATTTTTTCTCTTTTTTTTCAAAAAAAAGATCAATTCTTCTTATTTTGTTCATGGTTCAACCTAAAATCAAAACATATATCGTAAGAAAAAATTGATAATTTTAATGGCTCTGCTAAAAACAAAATATATAAAAAAAAATCTAAGCATAATCAAAACAAATCAAATAAAATATATCTAATTAATTAGAAAAAAAATCAATATAACAAGAATTCAAAAAACAATGGGTAGAACTAGCAGATATCAGAAAAAAAAAAAGAGCAAAAATAGTAGAATTATAAAAAAAACCTCATCAAATTATTAACAAACATCTCAAAACAAAACAAAAATAAATTTTAAATTTAAGTTACTTTAATTTATTTGATGAAAGATAAATTAATTGATGGCTCTGCTTCAATCTTTTTGTAGAAAAATTTTGCTTGTAATTTATATTTATATTTTTGTTTTTGATTGACTACAAGTTTATATTAGGATAAATTAGTGACTCTATATTTTATTTCACAAAATAATGTTTTTATATTGTTTTCTTTCCCTGTGGGTAAAGAGTAAGTTCAAAGTGAATCACACGTAATTTAAATTCACCTTTTTAAAATAAAAAATATAACTCCTCATACTTATCTAGTAATAATAAAAAAAATTAAAAGTCTTGCACGAGGCAAGTTTTGCAGGAGGCAAGTCTTGCAGGGGGCCCGGGCCCCTGCTTGCCCCCCTTGCTTCCGCCCCTGGTGAGAGAAATTGTACATGAAGATTTGGGTATGAAAATTTGAGATTTTTATTCAATTTAGCAAGCAAGAAGATAAAGGGTGTTTGTATTATATTATATTTAAGGGTAGATTTATCTTTTCATTCAAATTTTAAAATTGAATTGACTATAAATTATTATTTTTTTAAAATAAAAACAAAGTAAAAAATAGCTAAACTATCAAAGGATAAGAGTAATTTTCCAGAAGCTTTGAACTTCTTGTTGGGTTTATAATAACAATGAAATTTTGCATGCGATGATATGTATCATATAGTTGAAAAAATATAGTTCAAGGGCACAATTGATTAGATTAATAGTACAGATTTTAAAGTGTCACAACGCAAAAAGGTCAAGGAAAAAACTTGATTAAATTGATGGTATAGACTTATCATAATACTAGAAAAATGCCATTAAACCCAAAAAAAAAAAATAGTGGCACTATAATTGGCTTTGTTATACAAGTTTTTTTTTTTTTTTTTTTTTTGCATTTTCTAATCATATGTTTTTAGGCATGCAATAAATCAATTCAATTGCAGGAGATCTTCTGCATCAGAAGAAGAGCCAGGATTCAACATTCATGCAAAATTAAATCACTAAATATTTGAGGTCTTCTGAACACTTACAAAATGGAAGGCCTGGTTTGATTTGAGCTGGGTCTAGGTTCAAAACCAGTCCTCGTTGAATGCCATTGAAATTTGAATGAAAGAAGAAAGTGCCTCAGCTGGCGGAACAAAAAAGCGCCGCCATGAGCCCTTTTGCTCCACCTCACATTTATATACAAAAGTCAAAACTTTCGGTGAATGTTTTGATTTGCAGCTAGAGCATTGAATTCAATCTTTCAACAATGGAGAATATCAGCAGAGCAGACTCAATGGAAAGGAGCAGCCATGGGGTAGTTTCCCACGTTCGCTGACACCACACCAATATTTATCAAATTTGACTGCTCTTACCTCAATGGCACCATTGCTGCCCTGTACGTTTCTTTACCGACTCTAAAGTTTCTATTTGTATGCTTGGAAATTAAATCTTTCCTTATGCTTGCTTATTATCGGGGGCGGAGCAAGACAAAAAAAAAAAACAAAAATAGAGGGGGGAAATTATAAATTAGAGGGATCAAATTTTTTTATTTATTATTTCTATTAAATATTTACACAGGAAACTTTAGATCTTACAGGTGTAATTCCAATTGATCTTCGGACCTTGACTTACCTCTCCAATTTGTATCGTTTAAACCTTCCATTTAGAGTGTGTTTGGTATTGCGGTAGCTATTGTGGTTGTGGTTTGAAAAAAGTTGTTTTATAAAAAGTACTTTTAGTTGAGGTTGGTTTGGAAAAATAGGTGTTTGGTTAAAACTGTGGTTGAAATTGAGGTTGAAGAAAAAGTAGCTTTAATGTGTTTGGTTAAGAATGCTTTTGAAATTGAGGTTATAAAATAATTTTAAAAAATATATATTAATATTGATGGTTTTTAATTTAAATATTGTGGATTTAATATTGTGGATTTAACATCATGAAATAAATCACACTTTATATAAAAAAATTTACTTTAACAAAAAACTATCTACAATTCCATTACGTACAAAATTCATCCGACAAGAACTACAAAATTAGATAAAATATTATCAAGAATAAAATTAAGATTACAGTACGAGTAAATTTAATTCACCTTAAAATAATTTTAAAAAAAATAAATAAATAATTGTTGTTCACGTTCACGTGAACAATGCGAGTGAAATCAATTAACTATACTGATTTTTAAAAAAAAAAAAAACCTATTCAGCGAACAGTGGAGGCATGCCTCCACTGTTCACCTGTTTTTTTAAAAAAAAACAAAAATTGTTCAGTGAACAGTAGAGGCATGCTCCACTGTTTACTGAACAGTAACATGAATTAGATTTTGGCCGCGCAGGAAGCAGCTCGTAGCTGCTTCCCCTTTTCATGCGTTCCAAACACAGCAGCATGTGGGACCCAGCAAACAATAACATATGTTTATTATTAATCAAATAGCTTGTTACATGAAATCGCACGAAACGTGGATGCAACCACGTTGCCAAACGGTTTCTTAAATTGATAATTTGACCAAATGTAGCATTCTTGATATTATGGCTCTAAATAAGCATAAGCTACTGGAATTTAGGTCAAAATTGCTCGAGAGGTACCTTAAATGTATAAGATATAATTTACGAGGAGTGTAGTTTAACTGGTCAGATTTTGAATTTATTTCTTAAAAGTTACCTGTTCGAGTGTTACAAACTTCAGTACCACTAGAGACTTATATTATTGTTAACTTTAACATCTTAAAAAATCAGTTGAGATATACATGAGCTGATCCGAACATCTATAGTTAAAATAAAAAAAACCCAAGGCATAAAACATATTTACTGTATCTCTTTCATTGATCTGATAGTAAGTAAGCTTATGTTCTGATTAGGTGCATTTGCATCAATGCATTGTCTGGGGAACTTTTCCTATGGAACTTGGGTTGGTCATCAAGTTAAGATCATTGTCTGTGAGGACAACACATGAAAAAGGCAGAGAGACAAGACAGCTTCTGTTTGGTCAAGTCTATTGGTCTCTACCCAATAAAACTAGAGAAGACAGCTTGTTGTGCGGTCACACCAATTGGGCATTGACCAAACAGCTCACTGTTCAGTCATATCAGTTGGGTAAGGCCCAACCAGGTGTCTAGGTAACTATTTTGGTCTAAAATCCCTTCCGAATAGATATTATGGGGTCAAATGCCTTGCCAAGTAAAAGGTAAAGAAGGGGAATTAAAAACAATGACACAATTGCGCCAAAAAATTGCTAAATTATATGGTTTAAGGAAAGAATAATAGAAAATGAGATATAAATTAAATTAATTAAATAAAAATATATTATGTAAGGATGTATATATTATAAATATTATTAAAAGATAAAAAACTTATTTAAAAAAAATAAAAGTTTATCTATATAAAAGATAAAAAAAATTATAGATGAACTAGACAAAATCTTCAAATTTAAATGTATAACTAAAAAAATAATCATCATCTAAAAGAGGCTCTCCAAAGAAAATAAAAGAGAAAAGATGTACTAATTTAAATATAAATTAAAGAAATTTAGAGAAAAAACCATAAAAAACTATTAATTAAAAAAATAGGAAAAAAAGAGAGCAAACATCAGGCGTTGCTAGAACCATTTTGTTTGGGCACCAAATAAAATTCAGCCAAATGTGTGAAAGGCTTGATAAAATCAAAGCTGGCTTTCAAGGAAGGAAAAAAAAAAAAACATTAGAAAGTTCACCAATAGTGATTGAAATAGAATATATGCATTGTTTAAGAGCAAAGAAGCAATTATAATAAGAAAAAAGGAGAGAGAAAAAATTTAAAAAAATATTCTGTAAGCATATCAAAACTCTAATTATAATACCACTAATATAATTATAAAAATATTAACGAAAAGAATTCAATACCGGTAATAAAAGTCACAAGAGATTTGATGCTAGCCAATCGAGCCAAGCTGAATAAATATTCTAAACTCGTTAATTACTAGTGATAGTGATGCAGAAGCGACTTTGATGCTAGCCAATCGGGGCAAGCTGAATAAATATTTGCAGTCAATTTATTTCTGGATACATAGTGGTTGGTTGATTTTTCGGTGTTGAAACTCATCTTTTTATCAAGTTTGAAGCAATTAGCCATAAAGGATAAGAGTAATAGATCAGAGAAGCTCAATCAACCTTTGAATTGTTATTAAAATCTCATTTAATTTAACCTCATTATAAGGTATGGTTTCGATTTTAAAGCAAGTTGCTGATCATAATATATATGTCTACATATATGGTCACATCATGCCGTTTTGAAGCCTTTTTTTAGCATTATGTGAATCAAAACTCAGATGAGAAAAAAGAAAAAAGACATGTACAAATTAATGCGGGTTTGAAAGGGTACAGAGACACGAATTGACATTTCTAAAGAAATCATGATTGGCTGAGAAATATTACATGGCAGGCCGATTCTCAATTTACTGAGAAATATTACATGGCAGAAGTTTTATTGCTGTTTACTTTTTTGATGCTGAAAGCCGCGTTGAACTTCTGCTGGGGAATGTTGTATATTAATTTTTGGACTGCAAGTGTATGTATATTGAAAACGATACTGCTTATTGTCCAAAAAAAAAAAAACCCTAATTGCTATTATTTTACATTATCATAATCCTTATTGTTTTTTTTTTTATTATTATTAACATTGATTAATGTGAGTGTTCGGTCAGCTTGCGCGCATCTCGACTAATCCTACGAACCCTGAAGTTAACGACCATGTAAGCCTCTAGTGACCATCATATTAGCAACCACAAGGCTTGAACTTGAAACCACAGAGGAGCAAATTTCTTGGTCCTAAATTTTTACTACTGGACCACCTACTAGATGGTTATAAACCTTGTTATTTTTCTTTTATTGGGTAAGTAGGTAGGATTAGACCAAGTGTAAAAACAACTATTAGGAAGTTATATAACACGGATGCACCATCAAACAATATTAATTATCTCTTTCACTCTCGAAAAAAAAAAGGAAAATGTTATTTTCAGACTCATGTCTGAGTTATTATAGTATGTGGTACCATCGTTTTCTCTAAATGATCACGTACGCAACCATGAAAATAATGGTTTCTGAGATGAATAGAGAAACTTTACATATACAAGTCTCCGGTTAATTATTTAAACACCAACTCTTAATTACATATATACCATTCAGCTCAATCTCGTCATTCTGTCTGAAATGATCGTTTTAATAGAAAAAAAAAATTCATTTTTTAATTCTAAGAAAAGCATTATTTTACTATATAAAACAAGTAATAAGATCGTCGAAAACATTAATGAATACGAATGGATGGCCTTAACAAGTATTTTTTTTTAATGGACATCACGTTGGGAATAAACATAGGGAATAATGGAGAAATATTAAGAAAAATCCTAATTCTGCTTGTGAGAGAGAAAACACTATATATTGAAATGATAGTGTAATTTTTTTTTTGTTCTTTGAAGCATTTTCTATTTTATCGTTAATTATTTTTTTCCAGTTTGAACTCTTCATATTGCATTGATTGAGATTTATGGCTCATAATTTATTTCAATTAACTTGCTATGCAATTCTTGTTATCTAAAAAAAAATATTTTGATGTTAAATTAATGCTTGATTTGGCATAATAGAATTTGATTTTATTAGTTAAAAATAATTAAAACTTTAAAGACTAAATTAAAACTTTGCATACTTAACCAACATCTTCATAACTAAATTCGATGTGCCTTTCCTGCAATTTGTTTTATTATAATATAATTAATTAAAAAATAGATTCCAAAAGGATCTTTTTGAAGCGCACACGAGCATTAGATTATTATTTTTCTTTCTAATACATTCACGTTAAAATTATAAAAATATAATTTTTTTATTTATTGAAACTTGCTTTTACATTTTTAATGAGTTACGTTGTTGTTTAAAAATAAGTTATTATAGTAAAGAAGATAAAAATAAAAATTAGCGCATTAATCATATGAAGATGTTTTAATTAATTTTTTTTTTTTATCCTTATTTCAAATTATTCAAAATTGTTTTGATATTTATTCTAATTGCTTTTTATTAAGTAATCATCATAGCTCCAAAAGCTATATTTTTCTATTAAGAAATATATTAATAAAAGAAATAAGGAATTATACTAGAAAGTTATATATATACACACACACACGTGTGAATTGTGATAGGCCAGCATGATATAAGAAAAGAAACCAACTTGATCCAACAAGTTGATTCGTTTGTTTGACCACTGAAAGTTTGTTTTTTACGGTTCAAAAGATACGTGGCGGCTACGTGACTGGGTAGTTTACTCTTCCAATACATATTTGAAAACAACGCAATTAAAAAAGCATTTTGAAAAAAGCAAACTTTTAATAAATATTTGATTGATAATAGCGACTTTAGCAGAGACATGGTGATTATTGGAAACAATTAATCTTAACCCTAATCCCAAACTAATTCTAAATAAAAATTCTAGATAGTACTGTAGCTCTAAGGGTGTATTTGAAATTATAATAGTTGTTATGATTCAAAGTATTTTTCATTTAAAAATATATCAAAATAGTATTTTTTTTATTTTTTAAAAATGATTTTTGAAATCAGCACATTAAAACGATCTAAAAATATAAAAAATAATTTTTAACAAAAGTTTTTTTTAAACTTTGAGAGAACGCGATTTACAAACCGTGTTCCCAAACAAACCATAAACCATAACTCTAAATCTAAAAATAAACTTTAAACACTAACACTAATCACCATTTTTAAAATTAAACACTAATCAATAACCCTAACTAACTCTACATATTGTTGCTTTAGGGTTAGTTTTTAGAGTTTGCATTTAGGGTCTAAGCGAGGTTAATTAGGATTTGTTTATGGAGTTAATGATTAGTTTAGATTTAGAGTTATAGTCTAGGGTTAGGTATAATTTAGGATTTGTGTTTGGAGTTAAATTAGGATTAGTTTACGCTTGATCTTTTTTGTCAAATCGCTATTCCCAATCACTGAATATTTTTCAAAGACTTTTTAATTTAAATATTACTGGTTGTCAAATTGTGTTAATTTCTTTTTCAAAAAAAATCCCGCATGCAATAATGTGGCAGTTGGCATTTGTAAACAAAGCTTTGCATGTCAACGTAATATGATAAATGAGTGTGAAGACAAACTTTGCCGTCTTCAAGTAATATATATAGTTTAGTAGTCGGTTGTGGCAATTTGGTGGCTCTGAATAGCTGAAGGGCTCTCTGCTCTCTGCTCTCTCTCTTTAATCTGTTCCTCTCCCTCACTCGTCGTTGATTCTCTTGCCATTTCATCGATACGTACCTTGCAATTACAGAAGATTCAAGTATTGATCATGATCAGACATCCGTTTCTTCTTCCCTTCTTAGCCCTTTCTTTTGTTTGCATCATTGGTTTGGCTGCCATAGCTCAAGCACAGAATCAAACTCAAGCTACTACAGATCCTGATGAAGGTACAGCCTTCTCTCTCTCTCCCCTTTTTAGTTGTTCTTGGTGATGATGGTGATGTTATCAATATATATTACCATGATCTCTCAACTAATTATCTATTAAGAGAACAAAATTTCTGACGATCAACTAAGAATTAGATCTTAGAACTATTCTTTTACCAGCTTGGTTAAGAAATTTACTTGAAGTATATATTCATTTTACTTTTTTTAAGAAATAATATGAGATCACACACAAAAGAAAATCGCATGAGCGAGAGAAGTGGTTCAAGTTTTGATTTATTCATATCAATGGTAGTTCTAAGGTTTGTCCCTAAAAAACATATAACAAAAAAATAAAGAAAGAAAGAAGGAAAACCCTAAATATAAATCTATATATATATATATATAAATAAGTTGATATTAAAATTAAGTTGATATTAAAATAAATAATTAATGATGGCGGCTCTTATAAAGAAGGTTAGAAATGATAAATGATAAGGGTGGCTTGAGCTTCCAGTGGGGTTGATTATTACTTAAATTTATTTTATTTTTTAAAAAAGAAAATGATTGGTTAAAAGGTGTGTGTATATATATATATATATAATAGCATTTTCTTATTCAACCAACAGTAAAATAATAATAATAAATTTAATACACAAAAATTAGCATCAAAATACCTCCCAAGTAACCAAACAATCGATCAGAATACATCAACACTCAGTTTGAAAAGGAAAAGGAGAACCTACCTAAAGCATTAATTATGAGTCTTTAATTGACCATCACGGGGATGGCTCGTAATCATAATTAAGATGGGGATTAAGCCTTAATTTGTTTTTAGTTATTTAAAAATAATATAATCATAAGTTATGAATTATTACATATATTTACATATTATGTTGTAAAATATATAGTTGTGATGCTTGCGATATATATAGTAGTATACTATAATACAATAATATATTACCTTTAAACATATTAATTAATTTATAACATTAAGAATCATTTTGGACATCTACTTGTTATGTCATGGATAATTTTGACACATAAAAAGTCTAATAAATTGAAAACACCACTCCGATATTTAGTTTAACATAAATATTAATTTATTCTTTTAATTTTTACTGTCAAAGAACCATCTCAACCCAATAGATTAAGCTGTTAGGTGAGGTTCCAGGATATGATTTATATTATTCTCTAACACTCACCTAACTTATTTTTTGATAAAAATAATTTTTCTTATTCTAGTGAGGAAAAAGTTCATGACTGTTACTAGTAATATATAATCTTTTATTTTTTGTTTTTTGTTTTTGTTTTTGGATATGCAGCTAGAGCATTAAACTCGATCTTTCAACAATGGAGTATATCAGCCAACACCAATCAATGGAACACAAGTGGAGACGTATGCAGTGGAGCAGCCACTGGTGCATCTCCTACCATTGACAACACTGATTTCAACCCCTTTATCAAATGTGACTGCACTTTCCTTAATGGCACCACTTGCCGTATTACTGCCCTGTATGTTCTCTCTTTACCAACTTTAAAGTTTCCATTTATGCCCTGTAAAGTCTTTGTGTTCTTGTGATTTTCTGGGATAAAAGTTGAATCTTTCTTCACGCTTGCTTATTCTTTATATTATTGAAATGCAGGAAAGTTTATGCAATAGATGTTATAGGATTAATTCCAGATGAGCTTTGGAGCTTGAAATACCTCACCAATTTGTATGGTTTCCAGTCCTCATGTACATTTGCTTCAGTCTTACACTACTGTTTATAGCACATCGTACATATGACCAGTCTGTCAGTGTGTTTTAAACTTACGAGCTAAATACTGGTGCTTGTTCTGATTTCTTGCAGGAATTTGGGTCAAAATTATTTGACAGGTAACCTGTCACCATCCATCGGTAATCTAACTCGGATGCAATACCTGTAAGCTGTTCTTATTTTTAATTATGAATTAATAGGATATCGCATATATATTTTGTATTCTTCTTCTTCTGATTACAAGTTTATATTTCGATTAGGACCATTGGCATTAATGCATTGTCTGGGGAGCTTCCTAAGGAACTTGGACAGCTTACTGATTTAAGAGTATTGTAAGTTCATTTAATTGGCAACCTCCTGATTTTTATTTCATAGGCATGAATTGGTGCAGCTTCTTCTTCTTCTTCTTTTTTTTTTTTTTTTTATGTATTAACTTGTAACTTCCATATTGTTGATTTGCTTCTTAATGTTGATAGTGGTTTTGGATCAAACAACTTCACTGGTTCTCTGCCATCTGAGCTTGGGAATTTAGTAAAACTGGAACAAATGTAAGTTGTGGTATTGCTGAGCTTCTGTTCAATTTAAATGTAAATTACTATACTTCTTGATAGGGAGTGACTGTCCTGGGATCTCGTACGGAAAAATGTGAAGAAGTAGAGTGGCATAGGAAATGAAAGCAAATCCATGAACAGAGATTATTTGCCCTTCATCCTGTGGCTGAAATAGTATAACCAATATACGAGCATTCTTACGTCTCTGGAACTAATTATTCTGCACATCTATATTTTTGTTCTGCCAACTTCTATTCTTTCATGATGATCTGGTAACCATTTACATGGATAATTAGACTGAAAAGAATGGTTAAAAAATTAATGAAATTTGTTTGCCTTGGCAGTTATTTTGATAGTTCTGGAGTTAGTGGTGAGATTCCTACAACCTTTGCTAATTTGCAGAACTTGGCTACAGTGTAAGAATATTTTGACTGTTCTTCCACTTAATTAACATGTCCTGAAATGTTGTTTCGAAGTAAAAATAAAATAAAATTGAATCATTATTTTTCTGAGCAATCGTTGCTGTTCATCTCAGGTGGGCTTCAGACAACGAACTCACAGGAAGGATACCTGACTTCATAGGAAATTGGTCAAAGCTTACTTCCCTGTAAGAAGATTTATAACATGTTTTATATTTATTTTCTTCAATTGCACTTGAGACAACAATGGTTTGAGCTCCCTTTTCCACGTAAAACTTCTATTTTAGGTAGAAGAATTGTGACAAGTAAAACAAATTGTTTGTTTGTACTTCTTTACATGTTAAATCTGCACAGTTTATATCATCTAGTCATGAATGTTACTGCAGAAGATTTGAAGGTAATGCTTTTGAAGGTCCAATACCATCAGTCTTCTCCAACCTCACTACTTTGACAGACTTGTGAGTTTCTGCATCTGTTTCTTTGCTATCCTTTTTTATATGTTACTGGTCAACGGTGCTAACAATCTCATTTAAACCATGGTTGCAGAAGGATAAGCGATTTATCTGATGGAGGCTCCTCACTGGAATTTATTAAAAACATGAAGTCTCTAAGCATTTTGTGAGACAACAGTCTATCATTTGCTTTTTTCTCCCTGTTCTTGAAAGCTTTTGAAATGTAATGTCAATTACTTGGGCACATGTCATCCAGGATGCTCAGGAATGACAACATCTCTGCTTCAATTCCATCCTACATCGGAGAATTCCAGAGTTTGACACAGCTGTAAGTTATTTCTATTAACATGTGTCTTTAGATGTATCATACATGTTAAGGAGGAAATTATGTTTGGCTGGAGTGAGCTGGTTCAGTTACACGAAAGTGTAACTTGTCTCTTCAAGCAATGAGGCTGGTTCATATTTCTATGAGGTATGATCACTTCAAAGTGGCCACAAAGCAGTCTTTTCCCCTCTTCATGGAGTAATGAATCTGGGTTAAATTCTGCAACTGGAAGTTGCACGAGGAAGAGCTAATTATTTCCTTTCTACTTTTGACCATTGCTTTCACTTTGTTGGATGGCTAAATTTATCTTTATGATGTATGATGTATGATGATGACAATTTCTTTTCTTCTTTAAGGGATTTGAGCTTCAACAATATCCAGGGACAGATTCCAGACTCGCTTTTCAATTTGAGCTCGCTCACTTACTTGTAAGATACCATCGTTGCTTAATTGCATCATATCTCATAACATGTACGATACATATTGAAGCATGCCTTGTTCCCACTGTGCTTAGGTTTCTTGGAAACAATAAATTAAACGGCACCCTTCCGGCAACAAAAAGTTCAAGACTTCTCAATGTGTAAGTACATTTGGAATATTGATTTTCAACATTATGTGACGAACACTATCTTTTGGCTGGAATACAAGTTCATTTATTCGGTCTTAAGCTCACATATTAATGCTGATCATTTCATTCTTCCAGAGATGTGTCATACAATAATTTAGCAGGGGGATTTCCATCCTGGGTCAGCGAAACAAATTTAGAGCTGTAAGTTTTACATTCGGCAATCTTATTTACACATCAAATAGTATGTGCAAACAGCTTGTGAAAAATATTTCTTAAGAATAAAACTACCATTCTGTAATCTGTGCTCAAATCCTGTGTGCACTTACTGCTGAATGAAGCTCATGTGAAGACATTACTTGTGTCTGTGCAGTAATTTAGTTGCCAACAACTTCACAGTAGTTGCTTCAAACCTCAGGTGAATCTTTTCTTCTAAATCCCTCTTTAATTCGAGCATTCCATTGAAATATTTCCAAATAGAGCTTCTAATTACCTTCCTCATTTAATTTTCAGCGGTTTGCCGTCAGGGCTGAATTGTCTTCAACGCAACTTTCCTTGCAATCGAGGCTCTCCAATCTGTAAGTACAACTGAAATGCTTTATTTTTGTTTCCACTCGTGCTTTGTTGAGTGGAATGCTTTGTATCAGGATTGTAGGTTTGAAAACAATCCTGTCATCTAATGTGCAAGAATCATATCACAATTTCGAGAGCTATTATCATCTTTTTTCTGATTATTACTTTTTTTTTTGTAATGGTGTAGATTCACAATTTGGTATCAAGTGTGGTGGTCCAGAAATCACATCTTCAAACAGGGTTCTATTTGAGAGAGATAACACGAGTCTTGCTGCAGCATCATACTATGTGAGTGACACAAGCACTTTTGGTGTTAGTAATACTGGATATTTTTCAGGAAGCAACGACCCTCAGTACACGACATCTTCATCGTCACAATTTACAAATACTCTAGACTCTGAGTTGTTCCAGACATCTCGACTCTCTGCTTCATCACTAAGGTACTATGGGTTGGGGCTTGAGAATGGTAACTACACCATTACCATTCAGTTTACAGAATCAGTTATTTTTCAAGGAAGCACATGGAAGAGTCTTGGAAGGCGTGTTTTCGATGTTTATATCCAGGTCTGTATTGCGGCATTAAATGTGTATTACTGTGATAATAAGCACAATAAATAATTACATGTTTAAGTGGTAGAAGTCTTAAAATGGATGTGATTCATCGAGTACTTATGCAGCATGAATATTGAAACTGACTGCTAAGATTTTTGTGTAATCCTGAATCACCACTTGATCAAGACAAGTAAACCTTTCACGAAGAAAGTTGTTCCTAACTTTTTCATAATTCAACTGTAAACCTTGTTGCAGTTGCCATCATGGAAACTACAGTCTAATCTTGCAATGGATTAGCCCTTCCACGTAATTCTTGGCATCACATGACATCAAATCTCTTAGTTTGCTTGCCAAAAAAATGGTTGCTTCTGTTATTTCAATTTTATCTAAGTTCTTTCCTTGGTATTCCAGGGAAGTCGTGTTTTGAAGGATTTTGACATACAAAAGGCAGCAGGCGGAATCATGAATCAAGCTGTACAGAGGGAATTTAAGGTTCAGGTAACAGAAAATTACCTTGATATCCATTTCTTTTGGGCTGGAAAGGGGACTTGTTGCATTCCTGCTCAAGGTACATATGGACCTTCTGTTTCAGCGATCAATGCTATCCCAGGTAACGCACTTGGTAAATTCTAATGTTACCCGAGTTATTGAGTTCTGACTACTGAGGTTCTGTACAGATTTCACACCCACTGTTAGTAACAAGCTACCAAGTGAGAAGAAGAAGAAGAATAGGACTGGTTTGATTGCGGGGATTGTTGTTGGTGTTGGAATAGTAGGCTTTCTACTTGTTTTTGCTGTATTCTTTGTTCGAAGAAGAAAAGGGCAAAGCAACAATGATTTTGAAGGTAAGCTGGAAAAGGAAAACCGTGCTTCATTTCTGTTCAAGCTATCAGACCTTTTAACTGTTTGTAGAATCCATATATAAAAATGCTGCTATCTCCTATCAGTATGATTATAGTCTTTTACTGTTCGTTGCATTTGACCCACATACTGTGTTAATTACATTGATAATTTTATGTATATTTTGGGGCCGTTGCTGTTCCCATCTTAAACTAGACAATCTCTGGATAAAAAGTATTAGATAATTTCAGAAGTATAATGGAACACTGAGGCATAAACTAAAATTTTCTCATGTCAGAGGCTCTTAGATGTAAGAACATAGCACTGCATTCCATCTAACGTCATTTAATCAAAAGATTAGTTCTTATTTGCAATTTCATCTTGTAAAGATTCTTCTCCCCTCTCTCTATCCTTTTAAAAATGTACATGTAGATAAGTGAATAAGTGAGCAGACAAACAGTTTCCTGAATAAGTATGCGTTTAAAATTGCAGAGTTCCTAGGGATCGATGCTAGACCGTACACTTTCAGTTATGGTGAACTGAAGACTGCTACAGAAGATTTTAGTTCTGCTAATAAGCTTGGAGAGGGAGGGTTTGGACCAGTTTTCAAGGTAAGTAATTATATTAATCAATGATAGAAAGTAGCTGAGCACATCTTATGTGCTTAATTCTTCCATCTATTTCATAAATTCAGTTGAGCAGTCTAAATGTTGGAAGTGTTATACAAAGGTCTAAGTCATGCTAGCCCAACTTTCATATTGCTCGCAGTTGCAGGAAATTTGGATCGTTAAAATCAATACATAATATTTCATTACACTAATTGATTTTTTACCAATAGGGAAAACTTAATGATGGGAGAGTGATTGCTGTTAAGCAACTGTCCATAGCATCTCACCAAGGAAAGACTCAGTTTATAGCAGAGATTGCTACTATATCTGCTGTGCAACACCGTAATCTCGTGAAATTGTATGGATGCTGCATCGAGGGAGCAAATCGACTCCTTGTATATGAGTATCTCGAGAACAAGAGTCTTGATCAAGCAGTATTTGGTACGCTAATTTGCTATGCACACACACACACACACACTAGTATAGAAAATGCAGCAGAAACATAATTATGCATGCTCACATAATGCAGGAGAGCAAAGTTTGAATCTTGACTGGCCAACACGCTATGATATATGCTTGGGAGTAGCGAGAGGTCTAGCTTATCTTCATGAGGAGTCAAGGATTCGAATTGTACACAGAGACGTGAAGGCCAGTAACATTCTGCTTGATTTTAATCTCATTCCAAAAATTTCAGATTTTGGTTTAGCCAAACTTTACGATGATAAGAAGACCCATATAAGCACCCGTGTTGCAGGAACAATGTAAGATTTTGAAGTGCAAAACCATTAAATTTCTTTTTATTCAAGGAACCATCCTTTTACTCGATTCATGTCTAGAATCATTGACTGTGCAATCAGAGCATTCGTTACTGACTCTGTCACTACTAATATAGTGGATATCTTGCACCGGAGTATGCAATGCGTGGACACCTGACAGAGAAGGCCGATGTATTCGCCTTTGGAGTTGTGGCTCTGGAAATCATAAGTGGAAGACCAAATTCAGACACAAGCTTGGAAACGGAAAAGATTTATCTTCTCGAATGGGTATGCTATATACGATACTCACACCTCACTCACTGCAAGAGTTTTGCCCACATTTGACTCTGGCCAGTTTATGATTAATACATCATGTTTCTATCAAATCCTTTACTTTCTAAAGTCATTCATCAATATACGTGGTTACTTTCTTTTCAGGCCTGGGACCTCCATGAAAACAACCGTCAAGTTGAGCTAGTAGACTCTAGACTATCTGAATTTAACGAGGAAGAAGTGAACCGTCTGATAGGAGTTGCTCTTTTATGTACTCAAACTGCACCTACGCTACGGCCATCAATGTCACGGGTCATTGCTATGCTATCTGGTGATATTGAAGTGAACAGTGTAACTTCGAAACCGGGATACTTGACTGACTGGAAATTTGATGATACAAGCACCTATATGAGTGATGATGCAACGAGAGCATCAGATACTAGCCACTACAATTCATCCACAAGGACAAGCCTCGTGAACAACCCAAAGGATTTGTCACCAACCGCCACCGATCCCATACTCCGTGACACTATCGGACAGGGAAGATAATGATTTCCTTTGACCAGTGCTGCTGCTTTATTCATTGAAGTCTTTTGTTCATATACATGTTTTTTTTTACGAATTTGTACAATCATATGTACATAACTACAAGACACTCTATGATCGGTGTTTAAAATGAGTTTTCGTTTTTGTATTTACTGGTTTCGTTTCTCTTCATGGATGTAAGATAGGTTGGAGTTCTAAATCTTGTTATAGGTGTTTCTTGAAGCAACTGTAACATTATTATTGATAAATTAAGAGGATTTTGGAATCCCATTGTTCGCTGTATGTACTTTTCAGCTTCTCCATATCCATTAAATTCTTAAAGGAGTGGATTGATTCTGACTTCTTCTTTATCACATATAGTGTTTAGGAGATTTGGTGCAAGATTTTGATGTCATTAGCATCGTTATGAACTCTGGTACTTATTTGAAGTTGAATGCAATCATGGAAAACGAAAGAAAGGTATTTTTGTGCTGGAATGTTAGATGGGCAAGGCAGTTCAAATTCCTGAAATTTGGTAAGATGTTTAACTACTTGTTTTTACGTGTCAATCCATTGCACGTACTATGAAACTGGGCTCTGTTTCTTGCCCTGTTTCTGTTCCTGTTGTGTGAAGGAAAACCATTATCCCCCATCGAATGTAACACAAATTTTGTGATTTCAGAGAGGAGGAAACAAAATCTACTACCTGAAATTGCATATGAAACATTGAATTACATGTGTAAGCTAATGACTTGTCCTACTGAATTGCTTAACATAGGATGTCAATTGTTACAGTTTATTACGAAGCTTACATTTCTTGGCCCTAAAGCAATCCTTCCCTTTATTAATTTTAATTCTTAAAAAAAAAAAAAAAACATAGTGCTCTCAAATTTACTTAGGTAATGCATTTAGTAGTATTGAGGGGAGTCCAATACGGTGACCTGGGTGAGAGCAATGACTTACAAGAATGATCTTGTATGATTTCTGGAAATTCTTCTCTTTCTCTAGTGGCTTTTCTTTGTCTGGAAGCTTTACATATTGATCTTGTATCAACTGGTATCAAAGCTATAGTTCTTTAAAACCAAAGTATTCCACCAGATACTCGTTATCAAGATATGAAAAGTTGAAGATAAGATTAATGAATCCATTGCAGTTGTCAACGGGATCTTTTTCAGGGTTTATTTTTTTGTACAACCCTTCACTATATTTTTCAGGGTTTTTATCTTAGATTTATTTGATCATTTTCTTGCGCGTGTTTATTGACTCAAAAACTCAAAGTTATTAGATCCAATCGGGTTCATAACCCGTATGGCAAGTGTAACTAGTGATCCTTGATAACAGGATTGTGAAATGGCTTACTTTATTAAATGAATTACTCAGGTATATATACAGCAAAAAAAGAATATGCTAACAAAATGGCTAACAAATTGCCTGTACATTTTGGTTGCCTATATGCGTGGGAGTGTAACAGATTTGTGCAGTGTTTGTTATACAGTGATGCACTACTGTTTTACAGTGTGTATTATGGTGTGTCTGTTATCCCCCTGCAAGAAGGAGCTCGGCATGAGAGGCCGATCTTGTCACGAAGAAACATAAAACGAACTCTGGAGAGCGGTTTAGTGAGGAGATCAGCTAGTTGATTAGTGGAGGAGACGTGAGCAACACGGAGAGTGCCTTTTTGTACTTGATCACGTATGAAGTGGAAGTCGATAGCAACATGCTTCATTCTGGAGTGGAAAACAGGATTTAAACATAAATGACTGGACAGGTTGGTAGTGGGAGGCCAAGATCATGTAGCAATGAGGATATCCAATTGAGTTCAGTAGCGGTATTGGCAACTGACCTATATTCTGCCTCAGTTGAAGAGCGTGCAATGGTTTTCTGCTTTTTGGAGCTCCAGGAGATAGGATTGCGACCAAGATAAACAATATAGGCGCTTGTGGAAGAGAAGTGGTCTGGATCACCTCCCCAGTCAACATCAGAATAGGCATATAGGGCATCAGAAAATGCATGTAAGGAAGGAGGAGAAGCACTATATAGCTGAAGACCATGATCAGGGGTACCACACAGATAACGTAGCAAGCGTTTGACATGTGTTCAGTGGTTGGTTTGTGCATGAATTGGGAGAGTTTATTGACCGCATAGGCGATATCAAGTCGTGTGAGGAGTAGATATTGTAGATTGCCCACAACTGAATGAAATTCTGTGGGATCAAATAATGCATCTCCTGAGTATAGGGAAAGTGTGGTACTTGATGGTAGAGGAGTGGAAACAGGTTTAGCATCAGTCATGTGAGTGCTAGTGAGAAGATCAAGCAAATACCGACATTGAGATAGCAGAAATCCATACCGGTTTGGAAGAATTTCTATCCCAAGAAAATACGACAAAGTTCCAAGATCCTTAAGAGAGAACCGATGAGCCAGCAGATTGATGAACTGATTGACCATGTGTGCATCATCCCCAGTAATAATGAGATCGTCAACATAGACTAGTAAATAGACAAGATGGTTACCAGTTGTGAGGACGAATAATGATGTGTCAGCATGGGAGTTTTTAAACCCTGACTGAAGAAGAAACGAGTGGAGTTCATGATACTAGGTGCGAGGAGCCTGTTTTAAACCGTAGATAGCTTTCTAAAGCTTACACACATGAGATGGGAAGTCTGTATCAATGAATCCAGGTGGCTGACTCATATATACATGTTCATTAAGATTACCTTGTAAGAATGCATTATTAACATCAAGCTGCCGTAATGTCCAACCATAACTGACTGCAATGCTAAGAACAAGTCGGATGGTGGTAGGTTTGATGACCGGACTGAAGGTGTCATAATAGTCAACACCTGAACGTTGATGGAATCCTTTGGCAACCAAACAAGCCTTGTGCCTGTCAACAGAACCATCAGAATTTTATTTGGTGCGAAAGATCCATTTGCAGCCCACAACATTTTGACATGAGGCGGAAGGTATGAGCTTCCAAGTGCCATTACGAATGAGAGCATTAAATTCTTCTGACATGGCTTGGCGCCATTTGGGATTTTTAAGTGCTTGGGCAGATGTGGTGGGTTCAAGATCAGAACTCGTGGATAACATGGTTGAAAGATTGAGTTTGTTGATAGGTTTATGAATATTATTTTTCGCCCTTGTTTGTATGGGATGAGTTTGGAGGCAAGTTATTGGCAGGTTCTCTATGGTACATATTTGATGTGTGTAGGTGGGAGTAATGGGTGTGAGGAGGGGAACATGTTGAGAAGTAGGTGGTGTAACGTATGGTACTGCTGGAGCTTCACAATGAAGCTGCTGTTGAGAACAAACTACAGAAGGTGGTGTGACTATGGAAGGGACAGTGCGGAGTGTGATAGGTGGTGGTAGCCATGTAGATATTGTGGTCGATTCAGGTAGTGCAGTTTGTGGAAGAGTTGATGTAAAAGGAAAAATTGATTCAATAAAGCGAACATGTTTTGACACAAAATGTTTGGACGTGGAAGGATCATAACAGAGATAAGCACTTTGAGTGAGAAAGTACCCAAAGAAGACACATGGTTTAGAATGAGGTTCTAGTTTATGAAAAGTGTAGGGACGAAGCCAAGGATAACAAAGACAACCAAACACTTTAAGTTTGGAGTAATTGGGAGGGGAAGCAAAGATTTGTTCGTAAGGAGATAACAGATTTAGTGTTGGAATAGGCATCATATTGATCAAGTATACAACTATAGCAAAAGCATGAGTCCAATGACAAAGGAATGGAAGCATGAGAGAGAAGAGTGAGACTTGTCTTAACGATATGGAGGTGTCTCCGTTCAGAAAAACCATTGTGTTCAGGTGTGTGAGGTGGAGTGGTGCGATGTGAGATGCCATGAAGAGCAAGAAGGTTAATAAGTGCCACATATTCTCCACCATTATCAGAGTACAGGGTATGAATATTTTGATTGAAGTGTTTCTTCGTAATGGCTTTGAACCGAATGAAGATGTCCTTTACGTGTGATTTTTGTTTTAGAGGATAGAGCCATATATACTTAGTGAAGTGATCAACAAAGATGACATAATACTTAAAACCATCATAAGACATAATTAGTGAAGTCCATACATCGGAGAAAATAATCTGAAGTGGTCGAGTGGAAGTAATGGTGGATGTGGAAAATGAAAGTTTATGACTCTTATTGCAATGGCAAGCATCACAAGACATCTTGGAAAAATCGGAAGAAGATAAATCAAGGCCATGTTTAGAAATGACATGTTGTAAAATAGGGAGAGCAGGATGTCCCAATCTGTAATGCCAGGCAGAGGAGGAGGTTTTGACTCTGGAAAAGGCAATCAGAGGGGGAGAAGTTAGCTATTCATAGACATCATCCTTAGCTTTACCCGTCAAAAGGATTGCTCCTGTGTAAAGATCCTTGACAAGAAAAGTGTATGGTAAGAATTCAATAGAAGCATTATTTGAGATGCAAAATTTGGAAATGGAAATCAAATTTTTTATAATGCTGGGTACACAGAGAACATTTGTTAAGGAAAAATGAGTATTGGAGGTGGGAAGAGAAGTAGAACCAGTGTGTGTAATGGGAAGGCCTGTGTCATCTCCAATCATAATATTGTCAGATCCCTGATATGGGGCATGAAGGGAGAGGTTGTTGAGATCAGAGGGAGCATGATGAGAAGTACCGTTATCTAATAGCCATGGTGGAGTGTTGGTAGAGGTGGTAGTAAGGTGTGCTGTTGGGTGCCATAAGGAGTTGGACACTGGGGAACTGGTGCTATGTGATGTGGTAATCGATATTAATTTAAAAGAGGGATAGTACTTAGCTGTATGGCCTTGTATGCGGCAGATTTGGCAAAAACCAAAATAAGGTTTGGAAGGATTGCAACCAGGACGTGAAATGGGAGAGCCTGACTGAGAAGTAGTAGAAAAACGAGTATTATGGGAGGATGATGAACGCCAGTTGATACTGCTGTTGTTGGATAGGGAACGTCAGCCTGTGTGTCTGCCAGGAGAATGAATGGAGTGTGGTGTCTGACGATAGCTAGTAGAGTGTCGGTTGGCGAGATGAGCAGATGCAGGAAAGTAAGATTGATCAGGGTGACTGATATGTTGGAGGGATGCTTCAAAGTTAAGGAGTTTGTCATGGAGCTCATCAAAGGAGATTGGATTATCATGAGCTTGAACCGCCCTGGTAAGCTCTTTGTAGTCATCACCAAGGCCCTCAAGGATTCTTTCTGAGAGGTCTTCAGCATCAACTGGTGCTCCAAGAATGGCAAGCTCATCAGCTCGAGCTTTAATGGTCTAAAGGAACTTAGAGACACCCATAGATCCTTTAGTGATGTGTTTTAATTGATTTTTCACTTGCTTGATTCTGCCACGAGATGGTTTGGCATATCTATTAGCCAAGATTGTCCAGGCTTCTTTGGAGGTTTGTGCTTGAGCAATGAATGACATGATAGTAGGTGAAAGTGAGCCAAGAATGACATTGAGAAGGAGTTGATCTTGACGGATCCATAGTGTATATGTTGGGTTAGGTGTGGTGGTTTCTGGAAGAAGAGATGCTGGACAGGGATGTGAGCCATCAATGAAGCCATGAAGATCATATCCTATGAATAGAGTCTGGAATTGAAGTTTTCAAGCCAGATAGTTGGTGGAGGTAAGTTTGACTGGAGTTTGGGCTGCTATATTGATGGTAATCAATGTGCGTGATGATCATTTGTGTTAAGGATGGTGGTGTTGATAGACATTGAAAGCAAAAACTAAAGAGTAGGTAGGGAAGAAAGAAAAACAATTAGTGCTCTGACACCATGATAACAGGATTGTGAAATGGCTTACTTTATTAAATGAATTACTCAGGTATATATACAGCAAAAGAAGAATATGCTAACAGAATGGCTAACAGATTGCCTGTACATTTTGGTTGCCTATATGCGTGGGAGTGTAACAAATTTGTGCAGTGTTTGTTATACAGTGATGCACTACTGTTTTACAGTGTGTATTATGGTGTGTCTGTTATTGGATAGATTTATTTGATCATTTTCTTGTGCGTGTTTATTGACTCAAAAACTCAAAGTTATTAGACCCAATCGGGTTCATAACCCGTATGACAAGTGTAACTAGTGATCCTGATTGACTTGAGTCAATAAGAAATATTGTAGTTTCAAAATAAATGAATAAAAAAGAAGGTTAAAATGACATGTATTACTAATTTTTAGTTGAATTGGGTTTTCAAATGGTCCGACAAAATAATGATAATAATTAGAAAAGAATATGAACTTAAAGTTTTAGTGAGTATAATGGATTTAATATGCATCCTTCTAAGCTTTTATAGCATACTAGTTATTTCAATCCTTATTTTTTTTAGAAAAATCCATTTTGGTCAAAAATTTCATTTCTCTTATTTTTTATTTCCTGATTTGAAAGAGAAAAGATAAACCGGTCGGATTCAATTGGTAGTGATAGAAAGTCTCTATTAACACCGATTTGGGCCAAAGAAAAGGTTAATTTTAGTGTCAACAAGTTTCATTCAATGAGTAAAGTTTATCTTAGGTGTTCTTTGTCCTTAACATTGTCTAACACGATAAATATATGCCCATAAAGGTTTTTTTTATTTCGGGTTAATTTTGGGTTTGTTGATGAATTTTTTGTTGTTATAGGTCATACACGGATTTATCAAGGTATTTAGAGTGTTTTGAGTCGAAAATAGATTGAAAACTAATAGGTTTTTGGGTCAAGAACCCATCAACCTTGATTTTTTGCCATAATGGTGGCAAGAATATGAGGAAAAGCAAACGACGCATCACCTACCTCAAGAGGTGATGTGTTATCTACCTTTATTTTTTTTTCAAGAAAATAAAGGTAGAAAACAAGTCATTCTCCCCATAAAAAAAATTAAACAGGCCTAAGCACAAGGGTTTCTCGAGGCTTACGTGCATGGGCTTTTTCTTTAAAGGCCCGAGTGTGTTGGGCGAAATATTTTGTTTTAGGATTCATTTGAGAATAATTTTGGAACCAAATTTTCCTTTATCCTTCTAAAAACTTTATAAGGTGGGAAATGCATCAACTTTATTACGAAAGCTTACCTATAAATGAATAGCAGATCACTAGATAACTGGCTCGTGCTCCTTTACATGTTGGACTAAAAAAATTTAAACGTAAGAAAAAATATCCAGGTCATAGGTAACTCTTCAAAATTGTCATTAAACTTGGTGTTACGAGTCAACTTTGAAACCTCTCAACCTGACTCCTTTTCTAACTCAAGTTTCAAATTAAACCATGTGAAAGTTGCTCGACGTGAGCCAATTGACTTGGCAGGCCCAAAGGCAATTCAAAGGGCTAGTAAAAACATGATTTAGTTTTTTTTTTTAAAATAATATTGGATCAATCTGGGTTTTGTGGCTCAACCCACCAAACCTGCCTCATATGTCATAGATCAATTGAGTTTAGTAACTTTTTTAACTATTTTTTTTGTTTAGCTATACAATAAAAAAATAGACGTTCATAAAATTAAGCATCGACTCAATGTTAGAATGTTTGTTTAAGACTGCGATAACCTTATAAAAAGTAAATCAAAACAAATTTTGAAATCCAATTTCCAATCAACCAAAGTCAACCCATCAAACTTACAATCCAGGTCATGAATTCTATTAGGTTTAATAACCTTTTTTTAAACTACCTTTTTTTTTATTATATGAGAAAAAAATAGATACTCAAAAAATCAAGCACTAACCCAATATCGAGATGTTTGTTTGAGATTACAATAACCTAATAGAAAAAATAAATAAATTATAAATATCAATTCAAAATCAATCGATTATTGAAGGATGAAACTGAAAAGAAAAAAAAAACATCAATAAAAAAACTATATGGCCAAATTGGGATTCTTGTTAGAGAAAAAATCAAAGATAAAAAAAAAAATTAGGCCATGAACATGGGATTTTTTTAATGACGAATGATCTTTTCAATTAAAAATATTAAACAGATAACATGTCGTATGCTACCTAGAATTTGACCATAATAGTGGTGCCTATAATATCAGGGGGTTTTTTTAGCCTAAAAATCCATTTTAACCCATTATCACCTAAAACAATCAAATAAACACTCTTATAACGACCAAAAACCAACTTATCAACCTAAAAAAACCAAAATCAAACTATGAAGATTTTATTTTCTCAATTCCAATATATTTTTTTAGTAGAGATAAAGGTTAGAAAACACCTCATTGAAACTCCTTCGTTGAATGGAATCTGTTGACACCAAGTCGATTCTTTTTTCATCAAAATATGGCCAAGCTGACATCATACTCTCTCCTTTCTCAAACTCATGAAAAGAAATATTATGAAAATAAATATTTGGACCAAAATTAAATTGCAAAAACTATAAGGATTGTGAGAAAAAAAAGGGTGGACTAAACAAAACAACTCGATTAAAATCGTTTAGAATCAACTAACCTTACCTAGTCAAACTAAATTGATTAAGAACTTAAAATGAACACTAGACCAATTCAGATAAATGGTGTTGATCTATCTGCATTACACTTTATTAGAATCAAGGTTGTCAATTTTGTTTTGTTCCATCTGGAATGGTCGGTATATCTCGTTCCAATTTTAAAAAACTAAACAAACTAGAATATGTTTTTTCTTGCTTAGAGTCTCAGCTTGTTTCGTAAATTCCAGCCAAATAATATTTGTTTTTTGCTTTTTTAAAAAATTATTGTCTAATTTTACAGTATCAATCATATCTCTCAATTCGACCGTTGGATCAGGCTAAATTTATACGAGGAGTCTCCTGACATATTTTTATATCTCTTGTTAAAATTTTAGTTTAATAGAAGTTTATAAAGACCTTGCAAGACAGCTGATAGAATTTTCATCATTTTGTTCAAATTCATAATTTTGTTATGAAAGGTCATTTTTTTTTGTCCATTTTTTAGGTTGATTTTTTTTCATCATTTAACAATAGATTTATTGAAAATTGAGCGCTTTATTTGGGGTTATTATGGTCTCATGACCCGAGTCACAAATTTGAAAGGTTAATCCAGGTTGACCCGGGTCGATCCAATATGTTGTCGTCTTGAATGTTTTTGAGTAAAACTATATTTTTTACCAGTCGTCGAGTTAATCGGGTCATATTGGTTCAACTCCCACTTTTTTACTTGTGTTTGAAATTTGAATTGCATAATTTCAAGTTAGTTTATCTTTGGATTTGAATTGAAATTATATTTGTTGAATTAATATTTTGAAATTTATATAAATAGTACAACCCCAATGTCGAAACACTTCAAAACTAAAACATATTGTTTCAATTAAAAATACAGAATACTAGCTGGAATGAAATTGACAACCTTGGTTAGAATCGCTGAGAATCGACTGACAAACCAGATTGATAAAACTTGTCGCATCAACTCTTGTAACTAAAATGGAGCTCATTATAGCAAAGGCAAACTTCTAGTTCTAGGCTGGTCTATTTGCCTTCTCATCTGTGTGTTTATTTATCTACAAACCGTAGTCTGATTGATGCACCGACAATTCAACTAATGAACTGATGACGAGCAACCTTAATTAGTTCACTAGCCGAACGGTTTCGAAGTAAACTAATAACCATTTCTTACATATGGTTTAAAAGATAAGATTTTATGCATTAGACAAGACACTACGAGCCTTGTATTAGATAATAATATAAATCATATCTTGGAACGTTACCTAAAAGCTTAAGCTATTAGGTTGAGTTGATTTTTTGACATGGTATCAGAGTCTTGATGACCAAGTAATCACGAGTTCGAATCTCATCATCCCCATTTATTTGATAAAAATTAAGCACAAGGTAATGTAAGGGCTTTCACTTGAGGGGGTGTGTTAGAGAATAATATAAATCATATCTTGGAACATTACCTAAAAGTTTAAACTATTGAGTTGAGATGGTTCTTTGACACCTTGCACATGCAAGATTATTGATAGAACATTTTTTAATAAAAAGAAGTTAAAATTATCCTTCAAAATTGATTCTTTTTTAATTTTAAGTATTTAAAAATTCAAAGACGGATTTTCGTATAGCAATTTTTTTTTTTTTGGAGAATTGCGAATAGCTACACCAGCTATACTTCATGAAGAAGTAATACTAAAAAAACCTGCCAATAAGATTTTTACTATTTAATTTAATATAACAACAAAAAAATCTGATCTTCAATTTAAGTTGGATAAGTAAAATAAGATTTGCTTGCCTAGGATTTGTTTTTACATGGCCCATGAAACTCCCCAGGCACCAGAAACTAGGAAAACAAACGATGACAGGAATCATGCAATGATCCTGGACAACACTGAAACCCTAGCTAGCTATAATAGGACGCATTTGAATCATGAAGATGCGCAGCTGAAGTAGTACCACTCTCTTCAAATTGCAAACAAAACAAATCCCTGGCCTCTTGCTTACAAACCCAAGCTGCTAATTTTTGTGTATCTCTCACACTTTCCTTGAATACAAACATGTAAAACAAAGCCATGATAAGTAGAGAAAGATAATAAAAGACCTTGGATGAATTGAAATATATGTAATAAGCTACCAAAGTTAGATAATACATTGCCTATAGAGAAAGAGAAATAATATGAGAGGAAAAGGTTTTGATGAAATGAGTGAAAAATGTTCATTTTATAGAGGTGGATGTTCATGCAAGGATCTCTAGTGCCACGACGGTGCATGTAGATGCAACTGTTGTGTTGTCAGGCAACAAAAGCATGATAGCTTTTTCCTGGTAGAAATGGCTCCGCCATTTAATTTTGGATCGATTTGGGGCTCACACTTTAAATTCAGGTTGGTGCA
>Ga0307513_10002249_pt1 | contig 26952 bp, 26 predicted proteins | sample 15_EM_MG_FD_202174 | JGI IMG/M metagenome (GOLD analysis project Ga0307513, IMG submission 202174) | Populus trichocarpa ectomycorrhiza microbial communities from riparian zone in the Pacific Northwest, United States - 15_EM | ecosystem: Host-associated > Plants > Roots > Unclassified | place...
CCCGTCCGGGGTATGGGTGGGGCGGGGGCCTGAGCGGGGACAGGGGCAGGGAATGCCGAAAAAGACACCCCGCCCCAGGCCGTTGAGCGGGGCAGGGCGGGGAAAAGGGCCGGGGGCCCGCGTTTTCTGGGGCCCCGTCTGCCCCGTAACGAACTCTATAGCTGGCATATGGAGGAGGTGCTGATTGGGTTTGAGGAAATCAGGGGTTCTCATACCGGCGCTAATATGGCAGGGCTAATTAATGACGTTCTAGCCAGATACGGGATTCAGGATAGAATTCTGGGTTTCACCACCGATAGTGCCAGCAATAACCGAACACTCACCGAAGCCTTAAACAATGCTTGGAGTTTACTATCGGTTGAATGGTTTCAATTGGAAAATCATATTCCATGTATGGCCCATGTTGTTCAGCTTATCCTCTGTGCATTTATGAGTTCGATCAAGGGGAAATCGCGGGATGGTCATATACCGTCTGGCTTTAAGGCGGGCTATATTGAGAAGGTTATGAGATTGGATACCGGCTTTCACAACACAGCACAAAAGGTAATGTGTCTAAGATCTCATACCTAGCACCTATATTACAAATGCATACCCACAAATTCATACCCACAAATTCATACTCACAAGGGTATATGCACAAATTCATTATTCCAAATTGAAGGCGGGCCAATGTGAAAGTACAACCAAGTGTTTTCCCCATTGTTCTCACCTAAGATACCTTTAGTCAGAGATAATGCTAATAATGGTTTATAGCCTCGGAAAATGAGTATTGCGGTTGGTGCTTCACCTCAACGGCGTCAACACTTTATCGAGATACAGAATAACCGGGTTAAGATCCCTACTACACTACTTTATGATGTCAAAACACGGTGTAACTCAACCCTAAATAGGTTGTAGAGATCTGTACGGCTACGGGAATTCACCAAGGACAGGTTACAAACCTATGCCGAGTTTACGCCTCTCTGGTCAACCGCGGAAGAGTGGACGCAGATTGAATACATCTTGGAGGTACTTTAACCGATACGATTTTGGACTTTGTGGATGTCAAAAACACGTGGCGTCACCATTCATCGCGTGTTTCAAGTGTATCAAGATATCTTTGATCATTTGGAAATGCAAATTTCCAAGTTAGAACGGAAGTGGATGCAATGGAAGGTTGATATTCGTGAGGGCCTAGTGAAAGCTAAATTGAAGGCAGCCTCTTACTATGGTAAAACAGAAAGTCCAAGAGGTCTTCTGTTCGGCATTGGAACTTGCCTAAATCCCCATTGCAAACTCAACCTTTTTCGAGAATGGGATCTTGATGCCAGTGGGGATACTGAGTATGAGAAGTCATATAAAAAGGAGTTCATAGAGTATTATGATCTGTACTATGCACCAATAAATAATCAGGCACCTGACATGTCAATTCCATGGAGTGGTCTGAACAGTGGATCCAAACACCTTTACTCTTCGAGACACAGAGCAGTTATCCTGAGTGAGGCACTAGCGTAAATCGAAACCGATTCGGAGATTGAGCTGCCCGAGCCCGACGCTCAGGCTACGGATCCCACACGTGAGGCCTGCCCAGCTGGGACTTTTTACGAGGCAAATATACTGGAGTGGTGGAAGGTTAATGCGGGAAGATTTCCGAATTTAGCTCGGATGGCTAGGGATATTCTCGCTGTTCAAGGGGGTAGTGTTGGAGTAGAGCGGGTGTTTAGCATGGCACGAGATGTGATTCCCTATCGGCGCTCAGCACTCAAAAGCAGTACAATTCGATCTTCAATGCTGGTGAAATCCTACGAGAACCAAGAATTACGAAGAGAGCTAGCAGGTCACCATAGTGACCGGTAGGCAGAAAAACTCGAAGAAATGGCTGCTGCCGAGGATTATCGTTATTGGGCTGATAGGAAGGAAGAAAGTATAGAGAACGATAATGGCTGTATCTCCGATGATGACGAATCACACAAGAAGGACACCGAATGGTTCGTTGATCAGGATGGCAGGCGAGCATTTGGAAGAGAGCCAAAGGATATACTACCTGAGCGTGGACTGGTTGAATCTCAATATGCACGGCCTGGACCACCTCGAAACCAAGGTGGAGATGACTTGGGAGGCTCCGAGGAATGAGATCCTCAAGAAAGAATCTGGGATAGTAGAGTCAACATGTATGTTGCATCCGACACTGATGAGGAGGAAGGCTCGCAAGAGGGTGAGGTGGATATTCCCGGTGAAGGACTGAGCGATCTTGAAATTATCGACGAACAGGGTGAGGAAAGTTCCGGCTGCATGGCAGGCTCAAGGGGCCGCCTGGAAGAGGATTGTTCGGAGAAGGAGGCTCTATCGGGAACCACTGATTCACTACCGGTTATACGTGTAACCAGCGGAAGAGACCAGACAGGAACTAATACCACGATTCCAGTTCCACCCAGCAAGCGTGCCGGAACTGGGGGGAAACAAAAGAAAAGATCCCGTTTCCACTAAGTTAATTTTCCTGTAAAATCATTATAAAATCATAGAATTTGACTCAGTAATTGAGAAGGCATTTTTACTATCCCCTAAGTTATCCTAGTGGCCAAGACATGCCGCGGAGGTGTCAAGTCAACAATGTATACCGTAGTGAATGACGAGCTGCCATGAATTGATTGGAAAATGCCCCATATAATCGGGGGACTGCATATGGGATCGGGCGGAAGGGGTCCATTTTCTGACCCTCGTCCGCCCGATCAGACGTGCACACCCCAAGTAAATGTCAGAGTGCGTAGAAGGATTCTCTGTTTTCAGAGGCGGAAATTCAAGAATTCTGAATACATTGTCCATTTATTCGAGTTCTTACGATAAGCTATAGGAACCGGAGCATCGTCATGAAAATCATAAGCACAGAAAAATCATGCGCCCACAAATCATACGCTCAGAAAAAATTATACGCACATAAAGATCATACGCACACAAATCATACCCACACAAAATCATACGCTCAGAAAAAGCATAGGCCCAAAATAATACACTGGTAATTGTGTCGTAGATAATACGTACTAGTGCAAAGGCTAGTTGCATTGCCTCTAGTTAGTTGAGTTTGTCAGGTCATAGCGTGATTTGTCTTCCCCTATATTCTTTCTGTTTCCCCTTTTCTCCCATAGACACAGAAACCGTTCGCCCACTGCCCTCTGAATCTATGTCCCGCGCTGCGCACTCTTGAACCCAAGTTCCTCCCCGCCCAAGTCTCTCCTTACCTGCCATCCACTCGAGCACATTTGGATACCTTTATTGTGGCTCTATACAAACCGCACTTCATTCTATCCTGCTTTGAGCAGGAGGGAAGCTTGCTTTGAGCCAGTTTGTGTGGCTGCGGAAGACTACGAGAGGGCTATCAAAAATGAGGAAGAGGGATGCGGAGAGGCGCAAGCGGCAGCGCGAACGAAGAAAAGCTGCGAATCACCTGCACAACTCTGAACATGGGAGTGAAGATATTGCAAATTCTACCATGGATGCCAAAGGTGTGTTATTCTCTGCTCTTTAACCGATCTCTCTGCATGGGCTTGAAATTAGCAATTGTTGTATTTAGTTTTCAACTGGGTCGCATATCTGTATTTAGGGCATATAGTAAGCTCCTCGTCGCTTGTATTAGATTCGGGGGAACCATGTTTACGGCTGGATATGGATAAGGTTTATTCAATGAAAAGGAATATTTTCCACATGTTGAAAACGCCCGATCATCCACGCGTCAGATCCAACCCATGTGGCGATTTTGACGTTCTGGACTCATTCCTTTCGAGACCTAAACGGCAGCCGGATAGCAACTTGAAGGAGCGTTTCGAAGAGGCAAATGAGCCCCAATTACACCGGATCACCGGTGACATTGTTATAATAAAAGCCAAGTAAGTAATTCATCCTTTGGGCTAAGACTAGGCTTATATACTAAACTATCTTGAGGCAAGGCGTCCCATGTGTGATCAAAGCTGGGAATAGCAAGGCATGTTGGCTATTACCGCAAGTTGAACCGCGGTGCACAAGTATGTTGCGTCACGGAATATAGCGGCAGATCATGCCCGACATGGTGCAAGCGGTACGCGGAAGCGCTATAGGGCAAGCGGCGAGATGGAAGACCCTCATACCACTCACAAGGCTGCAAGTGATAGTCTGAAGGATGCTACAACACTGAGTTCTCCTGCAGGAAACGGGAGCAGCGAACATAACCTGGACTGTACTTTGAGAACAAAAGGCTGTGTCATTGGGCACCGTGCCTTCGTTCCACGAATGGGCTCACGAACGCAGAATATTGAACTTGGACCCGGGCCAGCCCAGTCATATAACACAAAATCAGCAATTCACGCACTAAAAGAATTCGGCCAACAGCTTTTACCATTGACTCAAACCGTTGAGGCCCTATTGCAGACGTTCCTCCCGGAGGAGCATTCCCAATACACAGCAGTCTATGAGACCATTTGCGATGAGAAAGCTGACAATGTTGACGAGGCATTTGGAATATGGACCTCCCGCTCACTTGTCATCAACGCGAATACGAATAACCATAAGGATCCGGAGGACGTATGCCATGGGTGGTGTGCGATAGTAGTATTCAGAGACTTTGAGGGCGGCGATTCCTGCTTTCCTGAGCTTGGAGTCAAGATTGATTGTACCCCTGGTATGTAGAGACTCCCGCCCATCTTATCCAATTCCAATAAGTAACTAAGATATATTCGCTATGTTCCATTATTTTCATGCATTCCGATGTAGTGGAACATTATATTGGCTCTTTTGTGGGAAATCGGTGTAGTGTTGGCCACTTTACATATCAAGCAGTGCACGATGCATATGTGGAGAAGACGGGGAAGCCATTGTGGGAGTTCAATAAGATCCCTAAATGGTGGCAGAAGTTGCGCATGTATCTGAATGTATAATCATATTCCTAATCATTGATCTTTCTATTTAGTATGGGTTTACACTCACACCCCGCTATCGCGGATCTTGATAATCCGGATACCTTGCTGTGTCGTGCGAATCTCAGTAAGTTCTGAATTTCTTTACACCAAAGCCTAGCCTGTTGTCCCGGATAACTCACTATGCCGGATGGATTCTTAGGATTTTGTCCGTCCGGGATAGCGGGGTGCTAGTGTATACTTTGGAGCTTGGCCTGCCCTCGCTTGCAAGGCTGTGCCCCCAAAATCATACGTCCAAACTATACGCCCAAAGCCATACGCCCAAAACCATACGCCTATAACCATACGCCCAAAACCATATGCCCAAAGCCAAACCATACGCCCAAACCCATACGCCAAAAGCCATGCACCCAAAACCATACGCCCAAAAGCCATACGCCCAAAGCCAAACGATATGCCCAAAACCATACGCCCAAAACCATATGCCCAAAAGCCATTCGCCCAAAGCCAAACCATACGCCCAAAGCCATACACCCAAAACCATCCCCCCCAAACCATACGCCCAAAACCATACGCCCAAAAACATAGGCCCAAAACCATGTGCCCAAAACCATACGCCCAAAAGCCATACGCCCAAAGCCAAACCATACGCCCAAAGCCATGCACCCAAAACCATACGCCCAAAACCATACGCCAAAAAGCCATACGCCCAAAGCCAAACCATACGCACAAAGCCATACGCCCAAAACCATACACCAAAGAGAGTCACCTAAAACCATAGCTTTTTATACACCATAGGGAGCGCCCAGTTTAACCAACTATCTGCAAGTTTAGGGTAAGTGATTGCCTGAACCTAAGACCAGATTTAAATAGTGGCTAGTATTTGGGTGGATGGCTTGCAAGGCATGTGAGATGTGAGGCCTAAACCAATAGTCTTTGAATGAAAAGCCCAAAACTGAATGCCCAAAGCCATAAGCCCAAAGCCATACACCCTGAATGAGATCACGAAATGATAAGCAGCAGACCATATCCTCATGAAGATAGGACTTGTGCATGCACCACTATACAACTATACGCTTAGAGTTATGTACCCGGAATCATATGCTTAGAAGTACTTAGAAACATACCTAGATTATACGCTTACAATCATATACTGAGAGCGATTTCCAAACACTATTTATCTCAAACTAGAAGCCCAAATCATAATGATAATGTGAGCACTATATTCAAATCCTATCTTTTGAGATAGTTGCCGGACTGCTACACGGAATATCCAAATACTGGAGTCATCATACTAGACATACGAAGTAATTAGGGGGTGTCCGGCCAAGCAATTCTGATCTCAAATTGTGATTTCAGATCAGAATTGAGAGGCCAAACACCCCTTAGATTTCGACCTGCCATTTGTTTAGTCAGAGAATATCACTGGTAGGAATAAGTGGGCCCCCGCACACGGGCAAGAGTGGGGGACAAGAAGACGGGGGCCCGTCTAGGCAATCAGCGCGGAAAGTAAAATACCCGCCCCGCCCCACAGCCCGGCCTGGGCCCTATGTCATACGGGGCGGGGAGGAACGGCAAAGAGTTGACCCCTGGCCGGAGTAATGGCGGGGTCACAAAGCGAAAACCCGCCCCGCCCCGCCCCGTAACGAACACTAGTTCTAACAACCTTGTCTTCTGTTGTATCTGCTAGTACATTCCTGCTGCAGTTGAAATCCCCACACCAACGACCTTAATATATCATTTGAGATGGCTGGAAAAGTCTACTGTTGATGATAATCAAACAGGTCTCCCTGCTGCAGTAAAGATTTCGCTAGATGCCGATCCATGGACTTCACCAAAACACTTGCATTTTGAGCAATTGTAGCTTGTTGCATCTTGGATTGGGGGCAGATGGAAGAGGTGCTAATTGGCTTTGAGAAATTCAGGGGTTCTTATACGGTGCGAATATCCAAGGAATACTAATTAATAACATTGTAGCCAGATAACTGAATCAGGACAGAATTCTCGGTTTCACTACCAATAGTGCCAGCAATATCAGAACGCTCCCCGAAGGATGAAACAAAACTTCAATCTTACTATCAGTTGACTTGTGTCCATTGGAAAATGATATTCCATTTATGGCCCATGTTGTTCAGCTTATCCTCTGTGCATTTATGAGTTTGATCAAGGTGAAATCGCAGGATGCTCATATGGCCTCTGGCTTGAACGCAGGCAATATCGTGAAGGTTATGACGTTGAATAATGGCATTCATAAAATAGTAGAATAGGTAATTTGTCTAAGATCTAATACACTAGCACCTATATTACAAATACATACACATAGATGCATATGCACAAATACATACAAATAAATTCATAAGCACAAGGGTATACAGATTGATTGTTCTCAATTGAATGTGTGCCCAGGTGAAAGTAGAACCAAGTCTTCCCCGACTTGTTCTCAACTAAAATACCTTTAGTCAGAGATAATACTAATAATGGTTTATAGCATCAGAAAATGAGTATTGTTATTGGTGCTTCTCCTGAATGGTATCAACACTTCATCCAGATACCGAATTACTGGGTCAAGATCCTTACTACACCACTTTATAATTGCACAATACGGTGGAATTCAATTCTAACTATGTTGCAAAGATCTTTATGACTACGGTAATTGCCCAAGGATTGATTACACACCTATGCCGAGTTTACACCTCTCTGGTCAACCCCAGAAGAGTGGAGGCAGATTGAATACATCTTGGAGGTACTTCAACTGATACCTTTTTGGCCTTTGTGGATGTTAAAAACACCTGGTGTGACTATTCATCCACTGGGGCAAGTGTATCAAGATACCTTTGATCATTTAGAAATGCAAATTTCCAAGTTTGAACAGAAGGGGATGCAATGGAAGCTAAATATTCATGAGAGCCTCATGAATGCTCAATTAAAGGCAGTCTCTTACTCTGGTAAAACAGAAAGTCCAAGAGGTCTTCTGTTCGCCATTAGAACTTGCCTAAATCGAGATTTCAAACTCAACGCTTTCGACAATGAGATCTTGATGCCAGTTAGGAGACTGAGTATCAGAAGCCATATAAAAAGGAGTTCATAGCGTATAATGATCCGTACTATTCACCAATAAATCATCAGGCACCTCACAGTTCAATTCCGCAGAGTGGTCGAAACAGTCGATCCAAACAACTTTACTCTTCCAGACCCACCGCACTTACCCTGTGTAAGGCACTAGTATACCTCGAAAACTAATTCTGCGATTAGGCCTAGCCTGCTGTCCGGTCTGGCTACGGACCCCACAAATGAGGCCTGCGCAGCAGGGATTGTTCAAGAGGAAATATAATAGTTTGATGGAACGTTAATGCAGGAAGATTCCCAAATTTAGCCCATATGGCTAGGGATATTCTTGCTTTTGAAAGGGGTTGCCATGGAGTAGTGCGGGTTTTCAGCATAACAAGAGATCTGATTCCCTATCGGAGCACATGACTGACAAGTAGTATAATTGGATCTTCAATGCTGGTGAAATCCTACTAGAAAGGAGAATAATACAGATAGGTAGCAGGTGATGATAGTGAACAGGAAGCAGAAAAACTCAAAGAAATGGCTGCTGCGGAGGATTATCAATACTGGGGTGATAGGAAAAAAGAAAGTATAGACAACGATAATGGCTGTATCTGCGATAATCATGCACACAAGAAGTAGACTGGATGGTCACGTGTTGATAAGGATCATCATGGCAGGGGCGTATTTCGAGAGAGCTAAAGGCTATCCTCCCTAATTGTGGCCTGGTTGAATGGTAATATGCACGGCCTAGACTACCTCAAAACCAAGATGTAAATCAATTAGTAGGCTCTGAGGAAGCATCTCCTGAAGAAAGAATCTCGGCTAGTACTGTCAATATGTATGTTGCATCCGACACAGATGAGGAGGAAGGATCACAAGAGGGTTAGCCCGATATCTCCTGTGAAGGACTGAGTGAGCTTGAAATTATCGACCCACAGTGAGACGGAAAGTTCTGGCTGCATAGCAGGCTCTCGGGGCCGCCTGGACCAGGGTTGTTCAGCGGTGGAGGCCCTATCAGAAAGCAGTGATTCACTACAGGTTATATGTGTAACCCATAGAAGAAACCAGACTGGAACTAATAGAATGATTCAAATTCCACCCAGGAAGCGTTCTGGAACTGGGGGGAAAGACAGAAAAGGCTCCTGTTTCCACTAAGTTAAATTCGTGTAAAATAATCATAAACTCATGGAATTTGACAAGGCAAGTGACAAGGCATTATTACTGTCACTTTAGTTATCCTAGTGGACAAGACAAGCTGAGAAGGTGCCTAGTCAATAATATATACTGCAGTGAAAGATGAGCCGGCATGAATGGATTGGAACATGCCCTATATAGTCGCCCGACTGCATGTGGGATAGGGAGAACATGGTCCATTTCTGACCATCTTCCCTCCGATCACACCTGCAGACCACCAAGTCCCTGTAAGACTGAGTGGTAAGATTCTGTGTTGTCAGAGGCAGAAATTCGGGAAGTCTGGATACATTGGCTACTTACTTGAGTTCTTACCAGCTACCGGAACAGGATGTCGGGTTGGAACAACCTATTACCAATTGGGCAAAGAAACGGGGAACTCTATGGAGTTCTTTAGAGGAAGTTTTCTCCTGGTTGTTCAGAGGTCATAGCTCCCGATTCAGGGACCAGAGAGCAACCATCACATATAGAACCACCGACTCCCTGGGGTCAAGAACCTCCATGCTGGCTACAACTTGCATTCTTGTCTCCAGGCCCCCAACGCTGGCCTTTTTTTGTTAACACCCTACCTGACCCAACTCTCCTACGGCGCCCTTCTTGTCACATAGGGATTTATTGGTGCCAATGATCTCAAGCGACAAGGGCAGCAGCATCCCCCATCCCCTCCGACAGTGAACACATCCAAGATGTTTTCTGGATTTCCTATTTCTCTGTACTCATCAGTTTCACATACTCTCATATTGGTTATTATTTAAATGTATTCGCTTGCCTTTGAAAATTAGATCATAGTCATGAAAATCCTACACACACAAAAATCATATGCACACAAAATCATATCCACAGAAAAATCATATCCACACCAAATCATATGCGCAAAAAAGATCATCTGCCCAGAAAGATCATAGGCACAGAATCATACGGACACAAAATTCATACGCTCCGAAAGATCATACGCACAGAAAGGTCATAGGCCTAAAATAATACACTGGTAATGGTGTGGGAGATAATAGGCACTTGTGCAAAGGGTAGTTGCATTGGCTCTCGTTAATCCAGTTTGTCAGGTCATACTGTGATTTGACTTCCTCGATATTGTGTTTGTTTCCCCTTTCCTTGCATCGCCACAGGAACTATTCCCCCTGCCACCCTCTGAGCCTATGCCCCACTGCACGCTCTTAAACCCAAGTCCTCCTTCACCTGCGATCCACTCAAGTTCATCTGCATACATTTATCGTCAGTCTATACCAACCGGTCCGTGGTCTATCTTCGATTGGGCAGGAGGGAAGCTTCCTTTGCGCCAGGTTGGGTAGACGCGGAACACTATGAGAGGGTTATCAAAATGAAGAAGAGGGATGCTGAAAAGCCCAAGTGGTAGCTCGAACGAAGAAACCCTGTCAATTACCACAACTCAGAACCCAGGATTGAAGATAATGCAAAGTCTGGCATGGATGCCAAAAGTGTGTTATTCTCTGCTATTTAACCGATCTCTCTGCATGTGCTTGCAATTCGCAATTGTCATGTCATGTTCTCAGCTTCAACTAGGTCGCATATCTATATTCAGGACAAATACTAATCTCCTTGTCGCTTGGATTAGACTCGGAAGAACCATGTCTATCGCTGGATATAGATACAACTTATTTAATGAAGAGGCAGATTGGCCAGATGTTACAAACCGCCAAGCATCCATGTGTCAGATACCACCCATTTGCGGATTTTGACATTCTGGCCTCAATCCCCTCCTGACCTAAACGCCAGCTGGATATCCACTTGAAGGAGTGTGTAGAGGAGGAAAATCAGTCCCTATTACACCCAATCACTGCTGACATTGTTCTAATAAAAGGCAAGTAAGTAATTTATCATCTGGGCTAAGACTAGGCCTATATATTAAACGATGTTTAGGCAGTGGGTCCTATGTGTAATCAAGGCTGACAATAGCAAGGCGTGTTGGCTATTATACCAAGTCAAACTAGCTATACACAAATATGTGTGTGCCGGAATATAGCCGCGGATCATAGCCGACATGGTGCAAGTTGTGCAAGGAGATTCTATCGACCAACCAGGATAGCAGGCACTCAAATCACTTATAATGCTGCCAGTTAAAGTATGAAGTATGCTACAACCCAGAGTTCTCCTGAAGGAAACGAGAGAAGCGAACCTAACCCAGATGGTAGTTGTAGAAGGCACACCGATGTCATTGGATACATTATCTTCATTCCATGAATGGGATCATGAAATCAGAATATTGAACATGCACCTGGACTGGCCAAGTCATATAATACGCAATCAGCAATTTTCACACTAAACCAATTCCACCAACAGCTTTTACCATTGATACAAACCATTCAGGCCCTATTTCAGACTTTTCTCCCACAGGTGCATTCCAAATACAGAGCACTCTATGAGACTATTTACAAGGAAAATGCTGGCAATGTTGACGATACATTTGGAATATGGATCTCACGCTCACTTGTTATCAACGCGAATACCAATAACAATGAGGATCTGGAGGACGTATGCCATGAGTGGTGAGTGATAGTAGTACCTGGAGACGATGAGGGCCGTGATGCCTGCTTTCCTGAGCTTGGAGTCAAGATTGATTGTCCCCCTGGTATATAGTGACTCCCGTCTATCTTATCCAATTCCAATATATGCTTAAGATATATTCTCTAGGTTCTATTATTTTCATCCATTTCTATACCATGAAACATTATATTAGCTCTTTGGTGGGACATTGGTGTACTGTTGTCAACATTACACATCAAGCAGTTCACGATATATATGTGGAGAAGATGGGGACGCCATTGTGGGGGTTCAATACGATGCCTAAATGGTGGCAGGAGTTGCGCATGTATCTCAAAGTTTAATAATATTGCTAATCATTGATTTGTCTATTTAGTATCATCATATATGTACTGACCAGTGGATCTAAAGTGCTATCTCGAAAATGCGCAATCTGATAAGCCATTAGTGCTGCCGCCTGCTCCTCATAGCATTTCTCATCACGCATGTGCACAGCAACCCACCATGCCACGGAAAACAAATGCGCAGCAATAGACAAATCAGTGAGGGAAACAGTCCGAAGATTTTCTTCTGTGTTTAGCATAAGCTTTTTCTCTTTCACTTCATAAGCCTCTATAGCTCACCTTTAGTGTTCGTTACGGGGCGGGGCGGGGCGGGTTTTCACTCGCCAGACCCCGCCCTTATACGGGGCCGGGGGGACTATTTTTAGGGTAATCCCCGCCACGTCCCCGTCCGGGGCCCACCCGCATTCATTCCCTGGACGGGGCCCCGTTTGTTACCACCTATTTTTAACAGGGACCCGTCTGGGGTATGGGTGGGGCGGGGGCCTGAGCGGGGACAGGGGCAGGGAATGCCGAAATAGACACCCCGCCCCAGGCCGTGGAGTGGGGCGGGGCGGGGAAAAGGGCGCGGGGCCAGCATTTTTCGGGGCCCCGTCCGCCCCGTAACGAACTCTACTCACCTTCACACTCGCTACACCACAGCGACACCTTCCCTCCATGCCCAACTTGCCCGTAACTCAATTCATCGTTGAGCAGGTCTCATTACACACAAGCAAATTGCAACAGCTTCAAAGTTCTTCACACGATCGATAACAGGCACGTGAGCTCAGCGCCCTACTCCAGGCGGATAGTTGCTGTCCAGATAGTCGGGAAACAAGAACAATCCTCTTTCCTTTCTATCCTACATTTCTGTAATTTTCAGCTTTGATAGAATTACCTATAGCTCATACAGAGGTTCTGGGATGCCTAAATACAGAGCTTAAGAAGCAGTGACCTTTTCCGTTAACAAGAAACCTTATTCACAGCTTGGAAGCAGCCGAGATACAACGAGAACTAGATCAAAACACGACCGGGAGCGAGAGCAACTGGAGAAGAAAGAGATAAAAATGCTAGAGGTGGCATTTATAGCAACGATTGGTTTCAGGATGCAGAGGGGGATGTTTGGCTTAGTTTGGTGGTCATTGATTAAGGATTGGACTGATTTCCCTTTTGAGTAGTGACCATCAGTCAATGCCATTACACAGATGCGGCTCACCATGGACCACAGATGTTCAGCTTGTAACCATTCCTTCTTCTCACTATTGCACTTTATTTACTCCCAACACCCTCCTTCTACGGGATCCGACGTACCCAAGATATCGAAACTCTTATTACAAGTATCAATGGTTGGAAAGAGGGGCTTGTCAACAGACTTGGATTTGACCACATGCATCGATCGGATACTCCCATTCTATCAACCATTATCAACTGCGTCTACCTAACAAACAATCACTCAAGCATCTCCCTGCAAATTGACTATTTCCACCAAATAGTGAACAGACACATGGAAGGCTCAACCTCAAGAATTTGCAAATGTTCTGAGAACTCTACTCCGACAAGAACTGCGCGGCAATCTCATCCTCTGCACAATAATGTAGCATAAAGTAGAAGAGGAGGAAGGTCGAAGAAGCAAAAAGGAGCAGAAAAGTAAGGACACTTTCTAGAGTAGTCTGATCTCTTCTGTTGCAGAAGTCATACTAAAGTGAGGCCCTGACTTCATGGCCTCAGGGAGGAAGATAGCAGGGGGATTCATTCAGATCGACCCAATTGTCCTACAACTCTATGGGGAACTGGATCAGAACAGTAACCTCTCAAATACCTCTCCGGGGAGATTCCTTCGGGGCGAGATGGCAGATATTAAGATAAAAGACGCGGAGGGAATAGAAGGACTTAGTGCTGAGAATGAGGGCGATGGCTGGATGAGCGAGATTGAGGACGAGAGAGAGATTACTCAGTGTGCCGTTAGGAATACAAGGGTGATCACTGGTGAAACGAAATAAATGATGTACAATTTACAACAAAAACTACTGCACCCTCAGGTATGGGAATAGTATTTTCACTTACAACCACAGGCTCTTAATCAATAACTCCACCGCACTTGATGCTCAGTGCTTGATTGACTAGCTGGGAAAGCAAGACCCATATATCAACATCACAGATATTTTATGCATTTAAGTCTCTCCTTCTGTTGTGAGAACTGCGAGGTTCAGAGAATCAACGAGTGTTCTTCTATCACTCAAAATTCACATGCAGCTCTGGGCAGCTCGAAGTCTTCTCACAGCTCTCCCTGTACCATATTGTGCCGTACAAACTGCCTGTACCGTGGCTTCTAAAATCTCACTAATAGCAGTAACCCCTTGGTGCAGTCACGAAAAGCAACAGAAACCTGCACCTCTGGGCATCAAGACAGGACAATTAGTAACTGTCTTACAAACCGCACATGTCAAAGCTGCGAGACAATGTTAAGGCAACCAAGTAGAAGAATGAGGAGTGAATATGCCATTTCATGAAGCCTTCACAAAGGGATCTGCCACTTTCTCAATATTAGGATTATCCCTCATACTTGCTAATTATCTTATATCAAACCTATTGCTCAAACAGGACACAGCTATCCAATGATTGGCAATCTCAAGAATTCATAGCTCACCAAAGCCAGAACGTACTCATGATTGACATATATCCAGAGCCAATGTCCGATATCAACATGGGCATGTTCGGGGAGGCCATAACTCCGGTCATTGAGGCAAATGTGGTTGATCCACATTTCAGAGAATTGCTCATACCCAACTTCAGCAATACGACTGACAACAATACATCTGTTGCTGCAATAGTCATGTAACAAGTTTCAAGAGATACTTTGTTCATCGATTCTGCTGAGGGTGTGTATTTTCTCCGGTCAAGCTCTAACGCACAAAATCTCATTCAGAAGAAATGCTACTAAGGTTCAACTCTACTCAAAATATCACTCCCAGACGACCAAATAGATGCACCTCCTCATCCTCCTAATAAAGTATATAATTCTTGTATTCTTCACGCAGCTGACCTCGCCTAATATCACGAATTGCGGGCATTTAACCTGCCATGCTCCTGGTCCTGATGGTGCAGGGAGTGTCTGTACTCTCTCTGGCTGAATAACTATTTTCCGCCTCTTTCGCGAAACTGGCAACCAGACATATGAATACACAGATGATTGGTTCAGAACAGATCTCAGGGGGGTAAACATTGAGGAGTGGAAGAGATTGGTCTTGAATGATGTTGTCTAGCCATTGATTGGGTGCACGAGAATTCCCATATGGGTTGTCTCAGTCCCCATCGCATCTGGACTACATGACAGCTATACGAGGCTGCTAATATAGAAATGAGGTGTGATAGAGAGGATATTAAGTTGCAGCACTGAACTCCTCACTCATATAAAGATGATATTTATGGTGTGTTTCAACCGCTACCAACCTGCTTCCACAATCTTCACTGCTGTGCCACATGATCCATACGACTCCTGAATTATCCTTGGCGGTCCCCACTGTCCACCACCCCTTCTAAACCCAGTTCTTCTATATTTCTCCCTAATTACCAATCCCGTACAATATATTACAATTTCAACCATGTCTACGCACTTGACTGGTGAGTCGTAGTGCAGCTATCTAGATGTTATAAAGGTTAACAAAAGAATATAACGGTAAGAGAATAGAGTTAACTAGTAGGTTATAAAGGAAGAACTACAGTTCAATGCTTTTCCACCAAAACAAGAGTTACAACTCAAGATCTTTCCTGTAGATATCAGTGTTGTAGTTTGTTGATGATAGAGTAATGTGGTAAGTGATAAAGGAATAACTACAGTTCAACACTTTTCAACCAAGACAAGAGTTACCACTAGAAGTCTTTCCCCATAGATACCAGTGGTGTAGTTGTTGATGATAGAGTTGGCTGGTAGGTGATGAAGGAAGAACACCAGTTCAACACTTTTCAACCAAGACAAGAGTTACAACTCAAGATCTTTCCCGTGGATACCAGTGTTGTAGTTGTTGATGATGAAAGAATTGAAAGAGTGGTGGTAGAAACATACAGCTAGATTTCTCTTATAGAAGTTCTTGCTCATTGTTTTCACCAGTAACTGTGTGTGTTACAACCAGTGTGACTTGTGCTAGGTCTTTAGTTTGTACTGGAGCGTGCCACTCACAGTATTTCTGATCACAGACGTAGGAGGCAACCCACAATGCAATCAACAAATAATGACTTACTTGTTTGCTGCCCTGAACCCCCCCCTGCACACAAGTGCCAAGGCTCTCCCATCTTCTACTATCCTCACGCTTGCCATCAACCACCTGCCCTCAACCAACATATTATATAATTCACTCTAATGGCTATGCCTGCATATTGCACTTTCAACTATGAGGACAGGCTTGACCGGTTGGTTGAGGGGCAGCCAGTGGGTATATACTTTTGAGCTTGGCTCGCCCTTGTTTGCAAGGCTGTGCCCCCAAAACCAGAAGCCCAAAGCCATACACCCAAAGCCCAGCCAGATGCCCAAAGCCCCATCATACCCCCAAAGCCATGCATGCAAAGCCATACCCCCAAAGCCATCTGCCTAAAATCATATGCCTACTGGCAAAACCTTACACGAAAGATATTCTCCTAAAACGATAGCTTTTTGTCCCTCATAGTCAGCGCCCAGTTTGACCAACTATCTGCAAGTTTAGGGTAAGTTATTGGCTGAACCTCTGACCAGATTTATATAGTGGCTAGTATTTGGATAGATGGCTTGGAACACATGAGATATGATGCCTAAATCTAAAGTGTTAGAACAAAAATCTCAAAGCTGAATGCTCAAAGCCAGAAGCCCAAAGCCGTACACGCTGAATGAGATTACAAAATGATAAGATGGTGACCATATCCTCAGTGACATACGAATCGTGAATGTATAACTATACACCTACATGCTTAGAGTAAGGTACATGCAAACATATGCTTTGAAGGACTTAGAAACATACATAGATTCTACTCTTACAATTATATACTGAAAGCGATTCCAACCACTATTTATCTGAAACGAGAAGCCCAAAGTATAATGATAACATGAGAACTCTGTTCGAATGTTACCTTTTGAGATAGTTTCCGGATTGCTATATGGAATATCCTAATAGTCGAGTCATTATACAAGACATAAAAAATAATTAAGGGTTGTCTGGCACACCAAATCTGATCTCAAATGGTGATTTCAGATGAGAATGCAGAGGCCAAACACCTCTTAGATCTCAACTTACTATTTCTTTAGTCACAGAATATCACTCATACGAATAATTGGGGCCTTGCACAGTGGCAAATGTGGTGGATGTGAAGACGGGGGCTGTCTATTGAAGCAGCAAGAAAGTGAAATACACGCCACGCCACATACCACAGGCCAGGCTCTATGTCATATGGTGTATTGCCAAGAGGCAAAGAGTTGCCACTGGGCACGAGTAACGGCGGGGTTACAAAGCGAAAATCCACGCGGCCCCACCGTGTCACGAACCCTACTGACAAACTGAACAAACAAATTCCATTTTGGAACAATACCTCGAGGCCTACGTCAACTATCAGTATGACCATTTGAAGCCGCTCCTGCCAATGGCAGAATTCGCGTATAATAATGGACACCAAGAAAGCACCTAACACATATGTTTCTTTGCAAATAAAACAAACTCCGAATATAAAGCCACAGGACACCTGATCGATCAAAGGATCACCTAACGAGAAAATATGAGTCAATTGCACGACATATTGCAAGCTGAAATGACGGAGGCACAATTACGATAGAAGGAATACTACAATGCACAACGAAAAACATGAGCCCAACCTGCAACAAGGGGATATAGTATGGTTACTATCTAGGAATATCAGGACCACCAGACCATGCAAGAAGCTCGATTACTTGAAGTTGGACAATTCAAAATCTTCGCAAGGATAGGCACCTGTGGTTATTATCCTGCCCTCCAAACCTTCATGACAATACACAACCCATTCCACATCATCCTTCGCGAGCTATACAATAAGAACAAGCTCCGTTTATATTAAGCGAAACCCCCTACTCCTACCACCATCAAAGGAGAACCTGAAGGCAAACTTGCAGAAATCGTCAACTCACAGCTACAGTACAACAAGACCCAATACAGAGCTCAGTGAACAAGATACCTACCAGAATACCCCAATCTTGGTACCCCTCAGAGAACTTAGAAAATATGGATCTCGCAAGAAGGAACTTCGCCCCCAGCTAAGCAGCCAAGCCACACCTCAATCAATCTGAAGGAACAGGACAACGGAGACATACTCGTCTCCATACAGCCAGCACAGAGCCAGGTGGTAGAACCTCTATGGCCACGGAAGACACCAACGGCAGGGGAAAACTGTGGACTAACGATAGGCCTGTCAGAAATGACACCTGCAAGCCTGCCATACCGAACACCCTCCTTGTGTGGTGAAGCCCAACAAATGCAGAAGAAACAAGATACACTACATTGGACCAGTGACTACAACGACAATTACTAGGTACAGGACAGCTCAAAAGGGGCACATGGGGTCGTACCTCACATAGTGTTCCTAACGGGGTTTTTAGTGACATGAACAACCTATGCCCCTTAGCCAATTCCCGCCCCACCCCCATGAACAGCCCAGGACGGGTCGTATTTTTCCTCGGTTCCCTGCACCTGGGCCTGGCCCTACCCATTCCCCTGACGTGTCCCGTTAATACAGACGCCGAGAAACTGGGCCACATCAAGGGACATAGTGCGAACTCGCGCAGGATGCGAGGTGCCCGGGATCCCCCCTGCAATAACCCCCCTCGCGCGTTGTTATGGCTAGGCCTAGCGTGTCAAATCCCGCCCCGCCCTGCCCCTATACCAAACTCCCATCCCACGAAGTTCAATGCTACCCAATCCTGCTGTAACCAGCAATTCAAAACAGAGGCGCCAGCCCCAGTACAGGCCGATACTGCCCCGGCCTCAGAAACCTAACAGCCAAAGATCAGGCAAGCCACAAGCCACTGGATAGAATCCTTCAACAACAAATGCTTACCACATGTCCAATACAAAGTGGACATCAGGTATGCCCGGCAGAAGGATGGAATAAAGAAAACACTCTCACATGGGCACTGCTGCCAGCAGGACCCGAAATTTGGCTTTAGAAGGAAGGGAGTTGTGGTGAGATAACCGGACAGGCAGGAGACAGCAAAAACCAAACCTGATGTCAGTGCCCTACAAAGGACAATCAACCAACTGCAAAATGCAAAGAACAATTCTTGGAAGACAAGGAGGAATACCGGACGAGGATAGGAGACCAACAAAACATGATAGAACCAGTATGCAAAGACAACCAAGCACTTTGAACAACTGTCGCACGATCAGAGTTCAGCCTAGCCAGGTCGAAGCAAGATGTGGACGACTGAAAGAAGGGGAACCAGAGGCTCGAACTGCACATATACAAGCTCCGAAAGGAGTGGAGAAAAGCTATGCAGAGATTGTTCACCATAGACAATTAGCATCATGGGACCAATCCTACAGCGAAACGCGAGTAAATTTCACAAATCGTGACTAAAGAAGGTAGACTTCACTCTACTAATATTTATTAGTCATCAGGTATGTTGGTTTCACTCTATGACGTCACTTGACTCATACTATTTCACATGACTGTCTACTTACAAGTCATGATTTAATTATAATTACATGATTGTTTCATGACACATGATTCTGATGTTATATGATATAATCACCTTTCTCACATGACTCAGATTATGAGTCATGGGTTTTACCCATGTGACTCATTTGAATACAAGACTTCATTTAGGGGTTTTAATTGATGAAAGGATGCGCGCAGTTGACTCCTAACAGTCCGGTGATGCATTTCAGACTATGACTCAATATGAGTCATAGGGGTTACTTGACTCAGGGTGATGAGTCACCTGGGTTAGGACTGTGGGAAGATGCCTATATCAGGAGCTTTCTTCTAACTACAAGATAGGATCTTCACACAACCATCTAACTTGAAGTACTTTTCTATACTTAAGTTTACATATGATTACTCTTTCTCTCTGTATATACACTCCTCCAGTATGAGAGCCTACGCTCACAGAGCCCAAAACCTATTGTGCTACTCTCAGCAATGGGTTACCTGACACAGAACCTTTCTGATAGGACTATCAAGACACGACAATCAACCCTTCTTACTATCTCACAAGATAGTATCAGACAAACACACGCAAGCCAGTCCCGTACTATCCGAAGAGATTTTACTTTTCTACCCCTTAGTGCAAAAACACAACACTCACACATACAGGAAATTACTGTCGTTGCCTGTTGCATACTTGCTCAACAATTGGATTGTTACATCTTGCCACTTACATCAGCAAAAAAATTATTCCTCTTCCTGTGCGTCAGACGCACAGGACGCACAGGACGCACTGGACGTAAACTCCCATTCTGGATGCGACGTCGATCCGACGCCGCATCCAGAAGATTCGCTCAACGTCCCGTTGCGTCCTGACAAAGTCCTGAAACGCACCCTACGTCCTGTGCGTCCTGACCCCTTCCGACGCTAGCCTATCATGTCCTGACGTCTTCGGACGCTCGGGTATCATGTCCTGACGCCTTCCGACGCTAGGCCATCGTGTCCTGACGCCTTCCGACGCTAGGCCATCGTGTCCTGACGCCATCCTAGCGTCTGTTGTATGCGCCTTCCCCGTCCCGATACCTATACCCTCCGCACTATTTACCTGATCCTTCCAGACGCCGGTTACTTCTTGTCGCCCCTTCCAGACTCATGATACTCCCGTCCTCCATCCGCACGCGCTGATCACATAGCCACTATTCTGGACCTCTTCCTCACACTCTCCCATGTTCTATAGTGCATCAAGGGATAAGTGTGACCCTCATTTTGATGCATTTTCAAACGAGTATAACCAACCCAGTACTGGTGTAAATAATTTAAAAAAACCGCGGGGTTATAGAGGGTACTTAGTAGAATAAAAGTACGGTTTTTTTAATTTGTAAACCCAAGTACAAACAATGGTATACTTGATTTAAAAGTTGGGAATTTGGTGTAATATTCGTAGCCTTGGCATTAAAATGCAACATGATTCTGATGACTAAGAATAAAAAGTAATCAAATATCCAATCATGAAGAAGTATGTACGACTTGCATGAACAAGAAAACAATGAGATTAGCAACAGAAATCCAGATGCAATAACAAGAGTTAAGAAGCGTATACAACAATGTTGTACTGCTTGCAGATTAGGTGGCCGGCCCAGAAGCACAGCTAATAGCGAACAAGTGGGCGAAGCACAGTTCTCTACGATGGAGTATTGATAGTGAAGAAGTACAAGAGGTGCTAGTAAATGGTGAGTTTTTCCTATTCATACCTCTTGAAGTTGGATTATGTAAAAGGCAAACTTTCTGATATATCTAACTATTAGGAGATATAGAGTTTGAGATCAGAGCAGGAAGAGAAGGGATATGAGTACTGTACTGCTGACTTTAAAGATATGGTTACAAAAACTTATAGGCGCCACCGCAGAGTGTCAAATTCTCAACATCAGCAAAAAGCTATCCTGCGTCAGATGCGGTGGTGTTGCGTCCTAACTCTCATAGTGTGGACTCTGCGTCCTGTGCGTCCTGTGCGTCCTGTAGTCAGGCGACACATCTGGTTGCGTCTGGTGCATCTGGACACCCTTCTCAGTACCGGGTTCCGTCCGGACACATGCAACTAAGCAACCCTGCGTCCCATGCATCCAGACTTCAACCTCAACACCATCGCACATCAGGATTTACCACTACCCCTGAGCACCCTCCCAGCCTTCAAGTTCTCCGAGTCTGAGGCCCAGCCCTAGGGTGAGGCAGGGGTATTTCTTGGCACAGAAAATATAGTTAGTGCTGGCGCCAGGTGAGAAAGCCATAGTACCCTTAATCTTAAATTTACGCTAAAGACCCCGGGGCAGACTTGGAGTCACACTGGCACTCAGAGTTCTATTTTCAGAAAAGGATCTTTGAATGAGCGAAAATGCCAGCACACTCCAGTCTGAAAGCGAGTGATAGCCATAACACTCTCTAGGGCCTGGTGGTTTCTCGGCACTTATCCCCAAACTGGACACGACGCGACACATTCTTTTCTTCACAACACTCCGTGTCAACATTCACACTCCGGTGCCACAGCTGCAAAACTCCACCACAGCCCCACAATTGATCCTGAATCCGATACATGGACGTTCCTGGGCTCGATGCCAGCTATCCAGCAGTATAAAATTCATCCCCAGAGGGCTATTATTCATGAAGTTACAGGCTTGAATGGGGAGGGATACTGGCGATCCCAGAACTCGATGGCAGATTCCTCCACAACCGCTTCTCCAATCCTAGATCTGATTGCGGGAGATTGTTGGGCTCGACGCCAGCTACGCAGCGGTATAAAGGACGTCTCTGTCGCATCAAAACACATGAAATCGCTGACCCTTGTGGGGGTTGTCTTTATAAGTACCCTGGCGCTCCCAGAGCTCGATGTCAGATTCCTCCACGACCACAGCTCCGATCCCGAATCTGATTGCGGGAGGTTGTTGGGCCCGATGCCAGCTACGCAATGGTATAAGGTACGTCCCTGTCACATAAAGACTCAGGAAATCGCTGTCTGCTGTGGAGGGTGGATCAAGTATCAAGCTGGCGATATTTTACTCGATGGCAGATATCTACACAGCTGATGGACGGATTTTGATTGCGTTTGCAGCAGGCTTTTGGGCTCCATTCCAGCTATGCAATGGTATAAGGTATGTCCCTGTCGCATCATAACTCATAAAATCGCTGACCCTTGTGGGGGTTGTCTTTACATGTACCCTGGCGATCCCACAACTCGATGGCAGATTACTCCACAGCCGCTGGGCCGATCCTGGACCTGATTGCGGGAGATTGTTGGGCGCGACGCCAGCTACGTAGCGGTATAAAGGACCTCTCTGTCGCATCAAAGCTCATGATATCGCTGACCCTTGTGGGGGTTGTCTTTATAGGTACCCTGGCGCTCCCAGAGCTCGATGTCAGGTTCCTCCACGACCGCTGGGCCGATTCTGGTTCTGATTGCGGGAGATCGTTGGGCTCGATGCCAGCTTCACAATGATGTAAGGTCCATCCCTCCGCGACCTTTATTCATGAAGTTACAGGGCTGAATGGAGTGCTGGCGATCCCAGAACTCGATGACAGATTCCTCCACAACCACTCCTCCGATCCTGGATCTGATTGCGGGAGATTGTTGGGCTGGACGCCAGCTACGCAGCGGTATAAAGGACATCTTTGTCGCATCGAAACTCATGAAATCGCTGACCCTTGTGGGGTTGGCTTTATAGGTAGTACCCTGGCGCTCCCAGAGCTCGATGTCAGATTCCTCCACGACCACTGGGCCGATCCTGGATCTGATTGCGGGGGATCGTTGGGCTGGAGGTCAGCTACGCAGCGGTATAAAGGACGTCTCTGTCGCATCAAAACTCATGAAATCGCTGACCCTTGTGAGGGTGGCTCGGGTGGGGGAGGCTGGGCTCAGGCTTTGCCTGTTTATTAGCACAATAGAAGCCTTCTTGTAGTAAATTTAATAGTTTGACAAAATGAAATCTATTGTGACCCGGGTGACCAAGGTCAGAATGAAGTAAAGGGGGGACTCTTCGGTTATCTCAGGAAGATGTGGTCTGGCGTCAGATGCCGTCCGGATCATTAGGTGCTGCGTCCGGTTTGTTCTGAGGGTTAGGTGCTGCGTCAGGTTGCGTCAGGTTGCGTCAGGTGCGTTGGGTGGGTAGGTGGTTGCGTCCTGATTCGCGATTTGCGTTCCAGCGTCAGGTGCGTCAGACGCACAGAACGCACAGAACGCAGGGTAATATTTTTGCTGATGAAACCGTTCTATATAATTAATTTACTTTCTTTCATATCCATTATTATTTACACTATATCGCCCTCAATTACTAACAGTCTTGGCACTGTGGTGGCACAGCCACTGTTGCATTTGACTGTGCCACATGGTTCACGTTCTTCAATTGATGAACCTATAGATTCAAGTTCGTTTTCCCACAATTATCGTGATATTGCTGATAATTTATTGCAGTCATCCCGACACCCTATACTATACTATCTACTATGATACTATGTGACTATTGCATATAACCTTTATTACCCCCGCTTCTGCGCGTCCCATCACTTGAAAAAAAATTAAATCTACCTACACGTACCACCTCCCCTTAAGCACCCTCCGTGGTATTCGCACCATCCTGCCGGCCACTGGTTTCCTCCAGCGCCCCCAACGCCCCCGGCCCAGCTTTTCCGCTCTGGGAATCTTCCAGGCTGAGCGATAAGCGATTGGTCATTTGAGCGTCGACAGCCCCCCCTGCGTTGTCACGACTCCCATGATTCGACCCATCCGAATCCTGAAACGTTAGCTCCCAGTCAATTGACGTTTGACTGAGATCCAGTGATGTTTCCGTCTCCTGCGACTGATTTTGACTATCCGCGAGCCCCCCCAGGCCGCCGACGTGGGTGTCAATTGGCATCTGTCTCGGTAGGGCAGGATCTCCCGGAGTCTGGTTGCCTAGCTGACTCTTCAGTTCTGCATAAACGGCGTCGTTATCATCCGAGAAGCCCTCTCTCCCCTCCTGCCGGATGCTATGCTGTTTCTCGAGCCTCTGTGCGATCTTCTGACGACTGTTTAATATAAACATATCCTGCGTCGCCCGGGCGAATCCCCGCCACGTGTTGTTCTGCCGGATAAAAAGATCTTGCGTTTTTCACGATTAGTGGACTCGGTTATCAAAAAACAGGCAATGATTCCAACTCTCCCACCTCCAACTACTTCAGGATTGAAGTTGGGGGGTTTGTTATATACCCCGGTTTGCAATGCCCGTAGTGAATGGCATAGTATTGCACATGTCAGACAGACCATCGTACCGTTTATGCGCTTCAGAAACTTAAGGTCTAGCATGCCTTGCCTTTTGATTCCGTCGAAATACTTGCCGTATATAGTGTCCGCAATCTGGGGGGCAAGGAACCTGATGGTTAAGTCCTACATGCGTTCCGCGATTAGTCATGTCCGCCCAAGTCCAATGGCTGGAACCAACCTCATATCCATGCGGTGGGCACATGAACCTGTCCCGTTCTAGCAGATAATCAACCCTGCGTGCCATGGCGGTAGGATTATCTGGCCGCAGATCGTATAGCTGTCTGATATTATACTTCACATGATAAAAAAAGTGCGCTCTCACTGCAGTATGTTTTTGACGGAGCTGTCACAGTCAGTGACCGTCTCTACGTCGTATCACCTCCGGCTGAGTCTACTTACCTGCTTCACACTCTCCTCCGATGGCTCAATATTCCCAGCATCCGATATCGTCTCCAGCGCCTTTCCCCATACTGTGTATATCTGAGATATCAAAGCAACCGGGTTCGGCAGTGGGTTATCAAAAAGGGTGTACCGGAGCATCAGCGCCATCGCCTGCTCTAATATGGTCCCCTCAGCCCCTGTAACGGTATTTCGCCGTGAATCTGTCGCCGGCCTGGGCCGCCCCGGTCGTGGGATACCCGGTTCACCTACCGGACTCGAGGATCTAACACCAGATGTAGTACCACTATGGGTGGCTAGCGGAGACGAATATCCCACCCTTGATGATAGAAAGGTCGGCGGACTGTAGGCTCTACCACGGATTATGCGTCCACGATTTGCTGGTGTCCGTCTAATGAGAGGTACCTCCGGTGATCCGGAGGTGGTTGAGATTCGCACCATGGGTCGTTGACCCTTTCCCTGTCGGCGAGACGCCTGCGACCTATGACGCCGTCCGGATGTTGTTCCCTCGGAAATGTCGGAGGCGTCAACATCGATCTCAGTCTCCGATCCTGTTTCATCTGCATTGCATGGGTTTTGGTACTCATCACGGCTATCGTCGCTTAAATGAACAGTTTCCAAATGCCCTTGCCCGTCGCGCTCCGCCTCGGGTTCAATATTCACCCTGGTTTGTATTGTCGTTCTTCGCAGAGGCTTGGGCGGTCTTGCTAGAACCCCGGTCTCACCCAGACTTGGTGATTGGCTTCGACGCGACGGCTGGTAGGTTAAGAGCGTCTGGGAGTTGCCAGATTCGTCCGCCTGCATTCCCAATCCGGATCCAATAGGATCGGGTACAACTTCGCGCCTACGCCCGTTCATATTCAAGTTGCCAACTCGAGGTGCTGGCTGCCTGGATGCCATGGCATCCGGTACGACGTCGCGTCTACGCCCATTCAGATTACCAACTCGCGGTGTTGGCTGACTGGATCCCATGGTGTCTGGTACGACGTCGCGTCTACGCTCGATCCGATTGCCTGCTCCATGGGTCGGCTGACTGCGTGAATGTGCCTGTCGTTGCCGATGCATCGTAGAATACTGGATAATCAGATGTTAGCCAAAATATAACTCTGATTTTTGGGATGGAAGAAAATAGTTCAACCTATATCGAGTCTTGTGAAGAGGAGGAGTTTGCGTGGTTTTCTTGTTTTCGATAGGAGGCGTTAGATCTTATACGCTAGGACTTAGGGGGGGCGTGCATCATACACTATCACTCGGTATTGAACGCAGATATGCTCTTGCGAAAAATTGTTTTCTGAATATTCAACATTGTGTCCGTGGTCCTACTACTCTCAGCACTTCTAGACTTCAAGACTCCAGGCTTAAAAATTTGGACGAAATGGGGGCGTTCCTAAGGTGGGGTACTAGCTACAAAAGGTATCGGTTAGCGACAATAATTCTGGCCAGACATCGGCCTCACCTAAAGCGGACGATAAATATGGAACCTCATCTCCAGCCGACCAATCAATACACATGAATGTAGAACACACTGTAGTCGCTCGATGACCGCCCCCAGCGCCTGGACAGTTCTGGTTTGATAACGCGATATGGGCCGAATCTAGTAAAGGTTAAACTTCAGCTAAGGCGAGGCTGGGAGTCTAAGATGCAAGGGAAAAAGGGGATCAGGCACAAGAGATTGAAATAGCTAGTCATA
>Ga0307513_10002250_pt1 | contig 26951 bp, 7 predicted proteins | sample 15_EM_MG_FD_202174 | JGI IMG/M metagenome (GOLD analysis project Ga0307513, IMG submission 202174) | Populus trichocarpa ectomycorrhiza microbial communities from riparian zone in the Pacific Northwest, United States - 15_EM | ecosystem: Host-associated > Plants > Roots > Unclassified | place...
CGTGGCCGTCCCCGCGTCCGGGTTCACGGCCGCGGCCCTCGCCTCGGCGTCCGCAGCCGCCCGTACCATCGCGGGCAGGTCGTACACCTGCGGCTGGGTACGCGGCGGAGTGATCCCGTGGCCCAGGGCGTCCCGCTCCCCGATGCGTACGGTCGCGGTGCCGGTGACGTACCGGACGCCCCGAGGGCCCCGGACGGTGAGGTAGGTGTCGACCAGCGCCTCGTAGGTCCGGGTGCCGCGCGCGCCGTTGGTGGGGGCGCTCGTGCTGCCGGTCTTGAGCCATTCGCGTCTGGTGCCGGTCCCGCCCACCGAACTGCCCGTCACCTGGGGCTGGCGGACCAGGATGGGGACGGTGGTGCCGCCGAGGGACGAGTCGGGGTCGTCGGTGCTGTAGGTGCCCTGGAAGCTGATGCCGCCGGTGGTGCCGCCGCTCCGGGACGAGCCGCTGCTGACCGAGGGCAGGTGCAGCCGGTCGAGCGTGACGTCCGCGCCCTGGGTGATCCGGCGCGGGTTGTGCAGGGTGACGGACAGGGTGGGCGGGGTGCCGGGCGCGGACTCGAAGGGATAGGCGCCGGGCATGCTGTCGGTGAGGCCGCCGGTGGTGCGGGGGTGGTCGAGGGAGATCTTGCGGGCCTGGATGAGTTCGCCGAGCCGGACGGCGGTGCTCGCGGCGGACGTCGACGTCTCCAGGGACCGCCAGCCGCGGTCCTGGCTGGGGGCGACGGTGTTCAGGGCGGTCGTCAGTTCCCGCCAGGCGTTGAACTCGAACACCGGCGCGGGACCCATCGGGACGAAGTGGGGGCCCTGGATGTCGGGTTCCGTCACGTCGACCGCCGGTGGCAGCGGCTCGTCCACCCGCTCGGCGGACGCCTCGCTGCCGGTGAAGCGCAGCGTGACGGTGGCCGGGACGGTCGTCGTGCGGGGCGGGCGGGCGCTCAGGGTGCGACTGATCCAGCTCTCGGTCGCGGCGGCCTCCGTGTCCGTGTCGTACCAGGCCAGGACACCGCCCTGGAGGGTGCCGCCGACCAGGTTGGGCGGCCAGTCCGCGACGAGTTCGGAGCGCACGGAGGCCGTGAGGTCGTAGTCGAGGTCGAATTCGGCGGCGCTGTCCGTGCGCAGCCAGAACCGGTTCTCCGCCGTGGACACGGCCTTCGTGCCCCGGCTCTGCGTGCTGCTGACACCCAGCGCCGGACCGGCCCGGTCGGTACGGGTGTCCTGCGCCGGACGCGGGTAGCGCGTGGTCGGGTTGACCGTGAGGCCGTGCTGTCTGGTGGTGGTCGTGCCGGTGGTGATCCCGGCCGGGGTGTGCGCGTGGTACTGCTCGATTCCCGTACCGGGCCCGGCGTTCCGGCCGCGCACTCCGCGCAGTTTGTTGGCGTCGCCGCGCGGCCGGGCGGTCAGACTGACCTCGACGAGACGGGCACCGCCGAGCGCGAGGTGCCGGAAGTGGAAGCGCTGGACGCTCTGCGGGCCGCGTCCCGGCAGGGCGAGCAGACCGGCTGTGGAGGTGTAGTCGGCGATCCGGGAGGCCACCCCGGGCAGATAGGCGGAGTGACCGGGCTGGGTGACGCCCGGCGCCTCCGCCTCGACCAGCGCGGTCAGTTGGGCCCGCAGCCGGTCCCGGCGCTCGGCGGCGGTGTCGTCGGCCGGGGTCTCGGCCGTGTCTCCGGTGGGTTCAGTGGTGGGTTCGGTGGTGGGTTCACCGGCGGGCGGAGCATCCGCGGCGGGCGCCGGGTCGTCCAACTGCGTGACGGACAGCACGGCGGCCAGCCCCGGTTCCCCGGTACGGGTGAAACGCTGGGGCAGCGGCAGCACCTTCGGCGCGGGCTCCGGGGGAGTGAGCCCCTGGACACCGGCGAACCACTCCTCGTGCCGGTTGAGTTGACCGTCCGTCATCAGGAACTGCACGGCCTGCGGCAGATCGACGGCGACGGTGACGTCGGGCCCGCTGCCGAGCCCGAACGTGTTGCCGACCACGTTGCGGGTGCCGCGCCGGAGGGTGATCAGGATCGTCGCGTCGGCGCCGATCCGATGCTCCATGTCGCTCTCGGTGGACGTCCGGTTGACGGAGGTGCTGGCGGCGACCGTGCCGGAGTCCTCCGTCTTGCGGGCGTACGTGTACTTCGCCGACGGCCCGAAGACCGGTGGCGGTGCCGGTGTCGGGACCGGCGCGGTGGTCGTCCCCGAGTCCGTGGCGGACGTGGCGGGCGCGGCGGCAGGCACGGACGGCGTGGCCGGAGTCCTGGTCCCGGTGAGGGCGATCCCGCCCTGGTGGGTGCCGCTGACCGTCTTCTGCTGGGAGGCGGAGTCGATCGACGTGAAGCCGGTCTCCAGGTACTGCCTGACGCTGTTCAGATGCCGCGCGTTGTGCAGCACACCCTGGATCTCCAGCGAGTACTCCTGGTCGGCGCCGAGCCCGGGCAGGGTGATGCCCTCGACGACGTACCCGCCCTTGAAGATCTGGTGCGCGCGGGCGAGGAGATTGCCCGGAGACACCGCGGCGTGCTGCACCTCGGCGGCGATCGTGGTCGGATCGGTGGCGCTCTGCCCCGCCACACTCGACGCCACCGACTGGGCCGCGTCCACGAGCACCTGGTGGCTCACCGAGCCGACGGCGGAGGTCAGAGCCCCCAGCAGACCGGCGTCCGGATGCCCCGGATGGGTGCCCGCGGCGATCTGCCGCAGCGCCTCCTGGAGGATCTCCGAACCTCGGAACACCTCCACGACCGCGTCGTCCGGCAGCTTGGTGACCCCGTCCACCGGGTTCCCGTCGGCGTCGGTCATGGCCAGCCGCGCGTGATCGGCGTCCACCGGCTCCCGCAGGGTGGGCGCCGGCGTGGGCGCGGCGGGCGTGGCGGCCGGTGCCACGGTGCGCTCGTGGGGCACCGCGAGGGTGATCGTGCCGTCCACCGTCCGGGGCGCCGGTCCGGGCTCCGGCGGGTCCTCGCCGGGCGGCGTGTACGGGGTGGGCGCGGTGTCCTCGGCGAAGCGCTTGGCGGGCTCGGTGCCGGGGCCGTCGTACAGGTCGAGCGCGAACAGCGCCGGTACGACGAAGACCTCGCTGCTCTGTCCGGAACTGATGATGAACTGGTCGTGCGACAGACCGGCGCCGACCGTCGTCGCATGGCCGATCTGCCCGGTGTACGAGTAGTCGGCGGCCCCGCCGAGGCTGCCCTTGCCGTTCGTGAACGGGCCGACGGGGCCGGAGGGGCCGCCGCCGATGCCCAGTGACCAGCCGTAGCCCGACGCCTTCTGTTCCGTGCCGCCCATGCCGAACGAGGCCAGGGCGACGTGCACGACGTCGGGGCGGGTGACGGTGTGCTCACTGGGAACCGTGGCCGGGGCGCGGACGGCGGTCAGGTTCAGCTTGATCCGATGCGTACCGCCCGTCGCGGTGGGCCGCTCCAGCCACAGGGGCTGGCCGCCGTCGACCATGGCGTCGGTCGCGGCCCGCAGCCCGATGTCGGAACGGGCCTGCTCGAAGCGCCGCAGATTGTTCAACTGGGCCTGCACCAGCGCCTCGTCGGGCAGCACCCGGTTGCGGACGGGGGTGGTCGTGGCCGGCGGCAGGAAGCCGTTCTCGCGCAGCCACACCTCGGCGTGGGCGAACAGTGCCTGCGGGCCGTCCATGGCCAGCGGGGTGGCGGAGATGCCGATGCTTTCGAGGTTCTCCAGCTCGGCGGGCAGCGCGCGCACCTCTTCGTCCGTCGGCGGGTGTCCCTGGGCCGACTCCCTGGTCAGCAGCCGCAGATGCATGCCGTTGGGCCAGGGAGCGAGCCGATGGGTGGTCGTGCCGCCGCCGGGCCGCACAAGGGTGACCGTGTGCCGGACGGTGGCGGGGGTGAGGAGGTGGCTCCGGTTGGTGCGCAGGGCGTGCAGGACGGTGGCGGTGCCGCCGTTGCCGAGGGTGTCGCTGGTCTGCCAGCGCACACTGCCCTTGCCGGTGAGACTCCCGCCGATCGTGTCCGACGCGTCGGGGTGCTTCTCGGCGTGGTCCCCGGTGAGGGACGGGCCCACGCCGAGCTCGACCCCGACGGAGTTGGTGATCTTCGCCTGGCCGTCCACCTTCACGGTCTGGAGGAGATGGCTCTCCAGGTTGATCTTCGTGTCCAGGCTCTTGTGCGTGGGCGTCCCCGGGGTGACCTCCGTGGTCACCTGGAACATGCCGATCGCCCGGCCCCGGGAGTCAAGCAGCACCGGCGAGAAGATGCCGCCCGACCGCTGCATGGGCAGTGTCCCGCGCAGCACGGGCTCCGACAGGAACGCCTCCAGCTCCTGGGCGGAGGAGGGGCTCATGGTGGCCAGATCGTCGTGGAAGGCGGTCAGCACGGACTCCAGCAGCAGCTGCGGCTCCGCGACGGTGTCCACGCCCCACAACGGCAGATCGTCCAGCCCGGCCGCCTCCGGCAGCGGTGTCCCGGACGTGTCGGCCACGGCCAGGTGCTGCGGGAACCAGATGGTCACCGGCCCATGGTTCTCCGCCGGCCTCCAGAGGCCGCCATGGGCAGCCATCCGGGGCGTGTCGACCCGTACCTCCCAGTCCGAGGTGAAATCGAACGCCTGCGCAAGCTCGTTGCTGCGCTGGGCGGTGACGGTCTGCACGACCTGGGTGACCGACGTGGACAGCGACAGCTGATTGTGCGTCAGGGAGAGGGAGGGCCCGAACTCCCAGCCCCGCAGCGCCCCTGGCTTGGGGACGGGCAGCGAGATCGACCAGGGCACCGGCATCGTGCGGTAGTTGCCCGAGGACTCCGAGTTCCCCGACTCCTGCGCACCGAGCCCGCGCCGCTCGACCCGCACATCGGGGTCGGTGACGTCATGGGTGCCGTAACGCGCCGACGACACGGGCTCGCGCAGCCCGAGCCGTACGTCCACGGTCCGCTCCCGGCCGTCGACGGTGACCGTGACGCGATACCCCAGACTGCTGCGCAGATAGGGCAGCGCGATCACCAGCTGCTCGGCGCTGAGCCGGTCCTGCAACTGGGCGAGCACCGGATGGTCCTGGGCCAACCCCAGGGCGCGCAGCACCTGTTGGTGTACGCCGTCCACCACCCGCGGGGGCAGCGGCTCGACCTGGACGAGGCCTACGTTGCCGTCGCGCTGGCTGCCGTACTGCTGCACGAAGGGCGAGGGCGGGGTGGGAGCGAGCGGGTCGGCGCCCGGGTCGGCACCGGTCTTGGCGCGCGTCCCCGGGGCGTCGGTGTCGCCGATCAGGGCGTCGATCAGGGCGAGGTGGCGGGGGCGCAGACCGCCCTGGGTGTAGTGCTGCTCGGTGTCGGTCGCGGCGGCCTCACTGCTGACGGAGTCCGGTACGGGACGTCCGTAATCGCCCATCAAGCTGCCCTCGACCTGCGGGCGCCCGGGCGCGGTGGCGTCCCGGTACTCGTCGCGCAGCCCCAGCTGGTGCCCGATCTCATGGACGAGGTCCTGGTCCGAGCCGTCCGTGCGCCACACGTGGTGGGACATGGGGCGGCCGTCGTCCGGCCCGGTCAGCTTCACCTTCAGGTGCGCCTGCCCGCCCGGGGGCACCGGTACGACGGTGACATGGACGCGGTCGCCGTTGGGGAGCCGGTGGTCGGGGGAGTTGAAGACGCGTTCGACTCCGGCCGTCATCCGGTCCCAGACCGCCTGCCGGTCTGCTTCCGGTACGGCGTCGGCGTTGGTGAACTCCACCTCGACCGTGAGATCGGTGACCGGTTCGCCGTCGTGGGTGAAGCGTCGTACGTCGAACCCGGACTGGACGGCGTACTGCGTGACCGAACCGTCGGCCGCTCTCGTCCTGGACACCGGGTCGACCCAGGTGTGCGAGCGAGCCACGGGTACGGCCTCGGCACGCGCCGCGTCCCACCCCGCAGGGGTCGGAGTCGGCGACGGCACGGGCTGTGCAACGGAAGTGGCCGTGACCTGGACGGGGGCAGGCGGATCGGCGTCTGTGCCGGCGTTCAGGATCGGGGGGGAGGCGCTGGCGTCGTAGTGCGAACCGCCGTTGTAGTGGACCTCGATGGACCGGGTCGCGTTCGCCGGCCCGACGGTGTCCACCACCCGGCGCCCCTGGAATCCCGCCATCTCCCGGGCCACGTCGACCGTGATCCCCAGTGTGTGGGTGACCAGGGGCAGGAACACCTCGCCGCCGATGGCCTCCCAGCGGGCCTCCCAGTTCTCCACGGCGTCCAGTACCTCGGCGAGTTCGGCACTGGTGAACTGCGCGGTGCTGTCCAGATAGACGCCGGCCAGCAGGTTGCGTCGCTCGTCATCGGTCAGCTGCGCCACGGCGGGCAGCGAGCCGTGCATGCGGAGATGGGCGAGCATGGCGGTGGGTGAGGCGTCGGCGGCGTCGGCGACGGCGTCGAGGCCGGCCTGCTCCGCCGACCGACCGTCGGTCTCGTACTGTGCTTGCAGCGCGCTCTGGTAGCGGGTGCGGAGGTCGTTGTCCTCGAAGGTCTGCGGGACGGTCACCTCGTTGACGTTGTGTGCGACCAGCAGGGCGTCGAGTTGCTGGCTGTTCAGCGACGGCAGTCCGCGTCTGAAGGTCTCGGCATGGCTCCTGCGGAACTGGCCGAGCACGGCAGGGGGCAGAGTCCCGTTCGTCGTGCCGTTGTTGAGGTACCCGGTGACGAGCTGCCGCAGTTCCCGGATCGCCACGTCCGCCTGCGCATGGTGCCTCTGGGTGAGCGCGACGGTGTGCAGGTCCTGCTGGACGCTCTGCGAACCGAGCCACTGGTAGGTGGCCGGGTCCCGCTGCGCGAGGCCGGGAATGCTGTCCCGGATGTGCACCGGGTCGGCGGCGAGTACCGAGTACAGCAGGCACTCCCCGTTCGCCAGGGACCCCACCAGCTGCCCCCGCGCCTGCCGGGGCTGCACCACGCCCTTGTTGCCCCCGGCCGACGAAGTACCTTCACCGCCGGGCGACTTGGTCTGCGTCTTCGCGGCGGAGCCGTTCTTGCCGGAGGTGAGGACCGGCGGTGGCGCGGTGAAGGTGGTGCTCGCGCCGTTGCCGGGGGACCCCAGCGGCGGTACGGGTGTCGGCGTGTCCTCGCCGCCGGGCGGTGGCGGCGTCAGTCCGGAGGCGGCGGGCTCTTTCGGTGCCTCCGGTGTCTTTGGTGTCTCTGGTGTCTCTGGTGTCTTCTGCTTGGTGGTCGGTGGGGCAGGGCGGACGGTGCGGGCCGCGGTGGGGTTCGGCCAGCGGGCCGGGGTGGCGGCCAGGGAGCCCGTCGGTACGTCCACCGGCGGTTCGTTGTGGGCGGCGGACACGTCGGCCGCGAGGTCGGGGAGTGCCTCCTCGGCTGCCGTCTGGGCGCCGGTCGCGGCCCGCTGGCGGGCGAGGGCCTCCCGGGTCCGGTTCGCCAGGTCCGCGGCGTGCTCGCGTGCCTGGTCGCGTTCGTCGACGGCGGCACGGTGGTCCTCGGTGGTCCGGGTCAGGTCGGCGCGGGACCGCTCGGCGGCCCGCTGGGCCTCCTGTACGGCGGTACGCCGCTCGGGCAGGGTGTGCTGCTCGGCGGCATCGGCCGCTGCCCGCGCCTCCGCCAGCTCGGTGTTGATGCCGTCCAGATTCTGCTTGCGCCCGTCCTGGTCCGCCCGCAGCCTGGCGAGCTCCTCCTGGGCCACACGGGTCCGGATCTCGTCCGCACGTTCCTGACCGTCGTCGGCGGGCCGGTCGGGCTGCTCCCCGGCGGTGCGGTTGCGGTTGATGTTGGCGGTGACCGACTCCGCTTCCCTGACCCGGAGTTCCGCCGCACGGATCGCCTCGTCGTGGGAGCGGATCTGTGCCGTCGGTTCGACGACGAGCGCTGTCAGGCGGGTGACCTCCCCCGTCCACCGGTCGCTGTCCTGCCCGGCCCGCTCCAGGTCCGTCTGCGCCTGGACGACGGCCTCTTCGGCGGTGCGCACCCTGGCACGTGCGTTTCTGAGGTCCTTGGCCGCGAGCTTGGCCGTCTCCTCGGCGTGCGCCAGCGGGTCCTTGTGGATGTCGCTGTCCAGCCGGAGGTCGTACTCCTCGATGCGCGCCTCCAGTTCGTCCGCCGCCGCGTCGGCCAGCGCGGTGGCCCGGGCGTCGAACCGCTGCCAGGCGTCGGCGGTGTCCGGATCGAGTGTCGTGAGGGTGCCGTCGGGGCCGAAGTTCCAGAAGGTGAGCGTGTTGTCGTCGGTGCGCAGGACGAGTTCGACGGGCTTGTTGGCGATCGCGGCGGCGCGCGACGCGGCGAACAGGGCCCGCCCGAGGTCCCGTTGCCCGGCGGCGGTGTCGATCTCGCGCACGGCGAGCCACAGTTGGGCCGCCGGATCGTCGGCGTCGATCTGGGAGGCCAGCAGACCGGGCAGGGTGCGCAGCGGATGCCGGGTCCAGTCCCGCAGCTCGGCCGGCGCGACGACCGCGGATCCGGTTCCCGCGTCCGCGTCCGCACTCGCGCTGGGTGCCGACTCCCGCGCGGCCCTGGCTTCGGCGTCCGCCGCCGCCCGTACCATCGCGGGCAGGTCGTACAGCTGCGGCTGAGTACGCGGCGGAGTGATCCCGTGGCCGAGGGCGTCCCGTTCCGCGATGCGCAGGGTGGCGGTGCCGGTGACGTGCCGGGTGCCGGCGGGGCCCCGGACGGTGAGGTGCGCGTCGGCCAGCACCTCGTACGACCGGGTGCCGCGCGAGCCGTCGTCGGGGGCGGTCGTGGTGCCGGTCTTGAGCCACTCGCGGCTGCCACCGGCGCCGCCCAGGGAAGTGCCCGCCGTCTGCGGCTGGCGGACCAGGAGGGGGATCGTCGTGCCGACGAGCGACCGGTCGGGGTCGTCGGTGCTGTAGACGCCCTGGAAGCTGAGGCCGCCGGTGATGCCGCCGCTCATGGACGAGCCGCTGCTGACGGAGGTGACGCGCACCCGGTCGAGCGTGACGTCCGCGGCCTGGGTGACCCGGCGCGGGTTGTGCAGGGTCACGGACAGGGCGGGCGGGGCGGTGGGGTCGGTCTCGAACGGGTAGGCGCCGGGCATGCTCTCGGTGAGCCCGCCGGTGGTGCGGGGGTGGTCGAGGGAGATGTCGCCGGCCTGGATGAGTTCACCGAGCCGGGCGGCGGTGCTCTCGACGGACGTCGACGTGTCGAGCGAGCGCCAGCCGCGGTCCTGGCTGGGGGCGACCGTGTTCAGCGCGGTGGTCAGCTCCGACCAGGCGTTGAAGTCGAACACCGGTGCGGGCCCCATCGGGACGAAGCGGGCGCCCAGCGGGCCGGGGTCCTCCTCGCCGACCGTCGGCGTCAGCGGCTCGTCCACCTGCTCGGCGTCGGCCGCCTCGCTGCCGGTGAAGCGCAGGGTGACGGAGGCCGGCACGGTCACGCTGCGGTACGGCCGGGTGCCGAAGACACGGCTGATCCAGCTCTCGGTGACGGTGTCCGCGTCGTTCCAGGCGAGGACCCCGCCCTGGAGGGCGCTGCCGGGCCAGTTGGGCGGCCAGTCCGCGACGAACTCGGAGCGGACGGAGCCCGTGTAGTCGTACTCGATGTCGAAGTCGGCCGCGCTGTCCGTGCGCAGCCAGAACCGGTCCTCCGCCGAGGACACGGCCTTCGTGCCGTAGCTTCTCGCGCTGGTGGCGCCCAGCACGGGACCGCTCCGGTCGGTACGGGTGTCCTGGGCCGGGCGCGGATAGCGCGTGGTGGGGTTGACGGTGAGACCGTGCTGCATGCTGTTGGTCGTACCGGTGGTGACACCGGCCGGGGTGTGCGCGTGGTACTGCTCGATTCCCGTACCCGGCCCGGCGTTTCGGCCACGTATGTTGCGCAGCTCGTCCGCGGTCGCGCGCGGCCGGGCGGACAGGGTGACCTCGACCAGCCGGGCGCCGCCGAGCGCGAGGTGGCGGAAGTGGAAGCGCTGCGCGCCCCGCGGGCCGCGTCCCGGGAGGGCGCGCAGACCGGTCGTGGAGGTGTAGTCGGCGATGCGGGAGGCCACGCCGGGCAGGTAGGAGGCGTGGCCGGGCTGGGTGACGCCCGGCGCCTCCGCCTCGACCAGCGCGGTCAGTTCGGCCCGCAGCCGGTCCCGGCGCTCGATGAGATCGGGGCTCTCGTCCTGAGTGGGAGCGCCGGTCTCCTCCTCGGCGGCGGCGCGGGTCTCGCCCTCGGTGGGAACGGGAGCGGTCGTCGGCTGTCCGACGGGCGTGGCGGACGGCTCCCCGGCGCTGTTGTCGGCCGGTCCTTCGGCGGTGCCGGGGGCCGGGCGCTTGGCAGGGTCGTCGGCCGCGGGCTTGGCGGGGGTTTCGGCTGTCGCCTTGGGCTTGGCCTCCGGGGCGCCGAACTGCGTGACGGACAGCACGGCGGCCAGCCCCGGTTCCCCGGTACGGGTGAAACGCTGGGGCGGCGGCAGCTCCTCCGGCGTGGGCGCCGGGGGAGTGAGCCCCGCGACGTTGGCGAACCACTCCCCGTCCCGGCCGAGTTGGCCGTCCGTCATCAGGAACTGCACGGCCTGCGGCAGCTCGAGGACGAGGGTGGTGGTGGCCCCGCTGCCGAGGCCGACCGTGTTGCCGACCACGTTCCGGGTGCCGCGCCGGAGGGTGATCAGGATCGTCGCGTCGGCGCCGATCCGGTGTTCCATGTTGCTCTCGGTGGACGTCCGGTTGACGCCGGTGCTGGACGCGATCGTGCCGGAGCCCTCCGTCCTGTTGGTGTACGAGTACTTCGCCGACGGCCCGAAGACCGGCGGCGGGGCCGGTGTCGGTGCCGGCGCGGTGGTCGTCCCCGGGGCCGGCGCGGGAGCGGCGGGAGCTGTGGCCGGGGTTCTGGTCCCGGTGAGGGCGGCCCCGATCTGGTGTGCGCCGCTGACCGACTTCTGCTGGGAGGCGGAGTCGTTGGCGGCGATGCCGGTCTCCAGGTACTGCTTGGCGCTGCCCAGGTGTATCGGGTCGTGGAGGAAGCCCTGGATCTCCAGCGAGTACTCCTGGTCGGCGCCGAGCCCGGGCAGGGTGATGCCCTCGACGATGTACCCGCCCTTGAAGATCTGGTGTGCGCGGGCGAGGAGATTGCCCGGAGACACCGCGGCCTGCTGCACCTCGGCGGCGATCGTGGTCGGATCGGTGGCGTTCTGCCCCGCCACGGAGGTGGCCACGAACCGGGCGCCCTGCGTGACGGAGGACGCCACGTACCGGGCACCTCCGGCGACGGCGGACGCGACGTACTGGGCGCCTCCCGTCACGGACGACGCCACGAACTGGGCGCCGTCCACGACGACTTGGGGGATTCCCGTACCGGTGGCGGCATCGGTATCGGCGTTGGCGTTGGTGGCCGGGGCGGTATCGGAATCGGCCGCGGTGTCGGTGGCGGCTGCGGCGATGGTGGTCGGGTCGGCCTTGGGGTCAGCCTTGGGATCGGCTTTCGAGTCGGCCTTGGATTCGGCTTTCGGGTCGGCTTTCTGCCGTTCCCGAGGAGGCCCCTCGATGAGCTGCCGCAGCGCGTCCTGGAGGGCCCCCGAGCCGCGGAACACATCCACGATCGCGTCGTCCGGCAGCTTGGTGACCCCGTCCACCGGGTTCCCGTCGGCGTCGGTCATGGCCAGCCGCGTGTGATCGGCGGCCACCGGCTCCCGCAGGGTGGGAGCGGGAGCGGGAGCGGGCGCGGGAGCGGCGGCCGGTTCCAGGGTGCGGTGGTGGGGCACCGCGAGCCTGATGCTGCCGCTCACCGTCCTGGGCGGCGGCGGGGCGGGCGTCGGGGTCTCGTCGGGCGCCGTGTACGGGGTAGGCGCGGTGTCCTCGGCGAAGCGCTTGGCGGGCTCGGTGCCGGGGCTCTCGTACAGGTCGAGCGCGAACCGCGCCGGTACGTCGAAGACCTCGCTGCCCTGCCCGGAACCGATGAAGAACTGATCGTGCGACATACCGGCGCCGACCGAGGCCGTATGGCCGGTCTGCCGACTGTACGTGTAGTCGAGGGCCCCGCCGAGGCTGCCCGAGCCGTTCGTGAACGGGCCCACGGGCCCGGAGGGACCGCCGCCGAAACCCAGCGACCAGCCGTAGCCGGACGCCCTCTGCTCCGTGCCGCTCATGCCGAAGGAGGCGAAGGAGATGTGCTGGATGTCGGGGAGGGAGCTGATGTGGACGCTGGGCACGGCGGGGGCAGGGGCGACGGTGGAGTCGGGTCCGGCGTCCGGACCGGTGGCGGTGACGCCACCCGTCTCCGCGTCCGTCTCCGTCTTCGCGTCCGCGCCCGTGTCACGGACGGCGGTGAGGTTCAGTTTGACGCGGCGGGTGCCCGTGGCGCTGGGGCGTTCGAGCCACAGCGGCTGGCCGCCGTCCACCATGGCGTCGCTCGCGGCCCGCAGCCCGATGTCGGAGCGGGCCTGTTCGAAGCGCCGCAGATTGTTCAACTGGGCCTGCACCAGCGCCTCGTCGGGCAGCACCTGGTTGCGGACGGGAGCATTGACGTCCGGCGGCAGGAAGCCCTGGGCACGCAACCAGACCTCGGCATGCGCGAAGAGCTCCTGCGGGCCTTGGACGGCCAGGGTCGTGGCCGTGATGCCGATGCTTTCGAGATTCTCGAGTTCGGCGGGCAGTGCGCGCCGCGTGTCGTCGGTCGACGGCACCCCCTCGGCGGACTCCCGGCTCAGCACGCGCAGGTGCATTCCGTCCGGCCACTCGTCGAACTCGCGGACGGTCGTGCCCCCGCCGGGCCGGATGAGGGTGACCGTGTGCTGGACGGTCGCGGGCGTGAGGAGGTGACTCCGGTTGGTGCGCAGGCCATGCATGACACCGGCGGTGCCGCCGTTGCCGAGGGTGTCGCTGGTCTGCCAGCGCACACTGCCCTTGCCGGTGACCCCACCGGCGAGCATGCCCGACGCGTTGGGGTGATTGAGGGCGCGGTCGGCGGTGAGGGACGGTCCGCCACCGAGGTCGACCCCGACGGAGTTGGTGATCTTTGCCTGGCCGTCCACCTTCACGGTCTGGAGGAGATGGCTCTCCAGGTTGATCTTCGTGTCCAGGCTCTTGTGCGTGGGCGTCCCCGGCGTGACCTCCGTGGTCACCTGGAACATGCCGATCGCGCGCCCCCGCGAGTCAAGCAGCACCGGCGAGAAGATGCCGCCCGACCGCTGCATGGGCAGCGTCCCGCGCAGCACGGACTCGGACAGGAACGCCTCCAGCTCCTGGGCGGAGGAGTTGCTCATGGTGGCCAGATCGTCCTGGAAGGCGGCCAGCACGGACTCCAGCAGCAGCTGCGGGTCCGCGACGGTGTCCACTCCCCACACCGGCAGCGTGTCCAGGGGGGCCGCGTCGGGCAGCGGAGTCCCGGACGTGTCGGCCTCGGCCAGATGCTGCGGGAACCAGATGGTCACCGGCCCATGGGCCTCGGCCATACCCCAGTTGGGGGGCGCCGCCATCCGGGGCGTGTCGACCCGCATCTCCCAGTTCGAGGCGAACTCGAACGCCTGCGCAAGCTCGTTGCTGCGCTGGGCGGTGGTGGTCTGCACGACCTGGGTGACCGAGGAGGACAGCGACAGCTGGTTGTGCGTCAGGGAGAGGGAGGGGCCGAGATCCCACCCGCGCACCGCGCCGGCCGCGGTGACGGGCAACGTCAGGGACCAGGGCACCGGCACCGTACGGTAGTTGCCCGAGGACTCCGAGTCCCCCGACTCCTGCGTACCGAACCCGCGCCGCTCGACCCGCACATCGGGGTCGGTGACGTCATGGGTGCCGTAGCGCCTCGACGCCACGGGACTGCCCAGCGCGAGCCGTATGTCCACGGCCCGCTGCCGCCCGTCGTGGGTCACCGTGATGCGATGGCCCATGCTGCTGCGCAGATAGGGCAGCGCGAGCACCAACTGCTCGGCGCTGAGATCCTTCCGCAACTGGGCGAGCAGAGGATGGTTCACGCGCTGCGCTTCGGGGATGCCCAAGGCCCGCAGCACTTGTTGGTGTACGCCGTCCACCACCCGGGGCGGCAGCGGCGCGACCTGCACGAGGCCTACGTTGCCGTCGTGCTGGTTGCCGTAGTTCTGTACGAAGGGCGAGGGCGGGGTGGGGGCGAGCGGGTCGGCGCCGGAGACGGTACCGGTCTCGGCGCGCGTCGCCGGGGCGTCGGTGTCGCCGACCAGTGCGTCGATCAGGGCGAGGTGGCGGGGGCGCAGACCGCCCTGGGTGTAGTGCTGTTCGGCCTCCGTCTCGGCGGCTTCGGTCCGCACGGAGTCCGGTACGGGACGTCCGTAGTCGCCCATCAAGCTGCCCTCGACCTGCGGGCGTTGGGGTGCGGTGGCGTCCCGCGACTCGTCACGCAGGCCGAGCTGGTGGCCGATCTCGTGGGTGAAGTCCTGGCCCGCCCCGTCAAGTCGCCAGACGTGGTGGGAGGTTCGGGCACCGATGGCCGGACCGGCCAGCTCCACCTTCAGATGCGCCTGCCCGCCCGGGGCCACCGGTACGACCGTCACATGCAGACGGTCGCCGTTGGGGAGCCGGTGGCCGGGGGAGTTGAAGACCTGCTCGACCCCGGCGGCCATCCGGTCCCAGACCGCCTGCCGGTCCGCTTCCGGTACGGCATCGGCGTTCGTGAACTCCACCTCGACCGTCAGGTCGGTGACCGGTTCGCCGTCGTGGGTGAAGCGTCGTACGTCGAACCCGGACCGGACAACGTACTGCGTGACCGAACCGTCGGCCGCCGTCGGCCTGGACACCGGGTCGACCCAGGTGTGCGAGCGCGGCACGGGGACGGCCTCGGCACGCGCCGCGTCCCACCCCGAAGGGGCTGGTGCTGGTGCCGGTGTCGGCGTTGACGACGTGTCGTCGTCGATGGTCGGGTCGTAGACGCCGGGCGGGAGCACGGCGGTCGGCAGGATGCGGTTCAGGGCGGTCGACTGGGCGTCCAGTTCGACCGAGGGAAGGTGCAACAGCTGGGAGAGGCCGGGGTAGTGGGCCGGGAGGACGGGGCCGTCCGCAGGGTGGGGCGTCGTGGGCGGAAGGTGCCAGTCGGAGTGCGCCTTGCCGATCACGACGACGTAGTCGTCATTGCGGCCGGCCCGGTCGCGCTGCACCGTGAGGGCCGCGTAGGCGTTGAACTTCACCGCCCGTTCGTAGCCTCCCCAGCCCGACTTCATCGAGGCGGCGGCGGGCAGACCGTCCAGGGCGACGACCCGCACTCCGTTCGCGCGGGCGGCCTCCAGGGTCTCCATCAGCCCGTTGGCGGCCGGCGAATTGTGCGAGGAGTCGTACAGCGTGGCCATCCGGCGCAGTTCGACGGGCATGGGCGCGGTGGCCGGAGCCTGGAAGTAGGCGTCGAGCGAGGGCTGGAAGCTGTCGCCGCGCAGCGCCTCCACGTAGATCGTTCCCACGCCCTGGGCCTGGAGCGCGGCCATGTTGTTGATCAGGAAGGGCCAGCTGGTCGAGGCGCTGTGCGTCTCCCCGAGGATCAGACCGTGGTGCGTGTTCAGCAGCGCGGTGGCGCCGGTGAGGGCGTCCGGCGCGGCTTGCAGGGTGGTGTCCACCGCGGCGAGTTCCACCGGGGTCAGCGAGGGGGTCCGGTTGTCCGACTGCCGCGTGATCTCGGCTTCCAAGGCTCGTGTCCGAGCCTCCTGCCCGCGCCAGAAACCCTCCGTGCGGTGGTCGAGCTGCCCCACCGCCTTCCACCAGGCGGCGCTGTCGAGCAGTTGCATCTCGGGATGCGCCTCGTTGATGGAGTCCCTGATCTCCGTCCTGAGCGTCATCCGGGTCAGCTGGTCCAGATTGCCGGAGGTCACCGGGTCCCAGTCGGTCTTGAAGGTGGTCCCGGCCTCGTTCATCCGGATCCCGGGCACCGGCCCGGTCGTGTTCATCGCGCCCGCGACCTGGACCAGCCGATCGGTCTCCGCCTGCTTGGGTTTCATCGAGCGGTACGTCTTGTGTACGAAGTTCCGTCTGGGCGGATAGACGAGGGAGGGCCCGGCAGGGCTGGTCAGCAGGTCCTGCGGCGGCCGGGACCGGCCGAAACCGAGCACCCCGCCGCGCAGCCGTGGCCGCAGGACGAGGTCCGCCTCGTCGACCTCCGACGACGGCGCGTCGACCTCCAGCACCGTCAGCTGGTTGATCACATCGGTGACCCAGGACTGCGCGTCGTGCATCCGCCCCTGCGCCTCGGCCCACTCACGGCCGTGCGAGGTGCCCTCGCCCGAGGCGCGCGACGACTCGGCCTCCTCGAACGCCGCCTGCGCCTGCCTCAGCGCGGTCAGCGCCGAACCGTACTCGGCCAGCGCCTGCTCCGCGTCGTACCCCGCCAGTTCCCGCCGGTACGCGTCCGGCGACTCCGCCGGATACTCCACCGACGCCTGGTCGTCCGAGGGTTCGGCCGGGACCGCCCGGCCCTTCCCCTTGTCCACGGCGGACGGTTGTACCGCGTCGGCGTCCAGGTCGGTGTCCTGGTCGGCGTCCGTCTCCGGCGACGGCACGGGCTGCGCTACGGAGGAGGGCGCGGCCGGGGAGAGCCCCGCCAGCACGTCGTACGGTGCCTGCGAGGTGGCTGTGACCGGGACAGGGGCCGGCGGATCGGAGACCTCGGAGACCTCGGCGCCCTCAGAGACCTGGGGATCCGCGTCCGCGTCCGGGGTCGACCCCGGGTCGACGGCCGACGGTCGGGACTCGGTGACGATGCGCGACGGTGCGTCGATGTCGGCGGTCGGCGTGCCGACCGTGCGGACGGAATCCGGTCCGGGGGCGGTGTCCTGGTCCTGGTCGGCCGGGGAGCCGTCGAGCTGGTCGCTCAGGTCCAGCCGGTCGTTGATCCGCTGGACGAGGTCTGCTTCCGAATCCGCCTTCAGGCGCGCGCGTCCGCCGGGAGGTACGGGGACGACGGTGACCTGGACGCGGTCGCCGTTGGGGAGCCGGTGGCCCGGGGCGTTGAAGACCCCTTCCGCACCGGCGGCCATCCGGTCCCACACCGCCTGCCGGTCCGCCTCCGGGAGGTCGGCGGCGTTGGTGAACTCCACCTCCACCGTCACCTCGGTGACCGGGTCGCCGTCGGCGCCGGACCGGCGTACGTCGAAACCGGACGTACCGGCGTCGGCACCGGAATCGGCGTCCGCACCCGACCCCGTCGGGGTCGCACCGCGCTGCGACGGCTGCGGGCCGGAAGCGGAGGTGGGGGACTGCTGCGAGCCCTGGGAGGAGGTAGGCGGCGAGGAAGAGGCGGAAGGGGAAGCGGAGTTGGGGGCAGGGGCGGGGGCACCGCCGGTCGGGATCGGAGTGGCCGCGACCGGCCCCATGACGGAGTCGGCGCCGGACCGGGACCCGGAGTCGGTGCCGGAGTCGGAGCCGATGCCGTTCCCGGAACCGGAGTTGGCGCCGGAACCGGAGCCGATGCCGTCCCCGAGCCCGGAGTTGGTGCCCGAGCCGGAGCCGATGCCCTCCCCGAGCCCGGAGTCGGTGCCGGACACGGTGTTGATCCCGGACTCGGACGCCGAGTTGGCGTCGGACTCGGACTCGGACGGCGTCTCCGTCAGAGACTGGGTGCCGTCGTCCGACGATGTCGTACGGGCGGGATCCGGAGCCCCGTTCCCGGTGTGCGACGAACCGGTGGTCGGTACGGAGGGCGAGGTCGGCGTGTCCGACCCGGCGCCCTGGATCTGGCTGTCGGAGTCACCCGTACCGCCGGTGTCCTGGGAGCCCACGCCACCGGTCTCGGCGGCTTCCTGCGTGGCGTCGTCGGAGGACTCGGCCGTGTCGTCGGAGGCACCGTCGGCCCCCTGGTCGGAGTCCGTGCCGTTGGACTGGTTGCCCCGACTCCCGCCCTGGGACGTGGAGTTGTTCCCGGAATTGCTCCCGGAGTTGCTTCCCGACGTACTGCCGGGGGAGGAGGAGGCGCCGCTGCCTCCCGTGGACGGCGTTCCTGTGCCGCCAGAGGACGTGGTGGACACCGTCCCCACACCGCCGAGGGCCCCGACAGCCCCCAGACCGCCGGCGGCGACGATACCGTCCACGCCGGAGATGCCACTCGTCGACAGGTCGATGGAGCCGGTGCCGTTCCCGGTTCCGATGCCTCTCGTGATGTCGCTGTCGGAGTCGCCGCTGTCCTTGCTGCCGCGGCCCGTGCCGTCGGTGTCGCCGTCCCCGGTGACCGGCAGGACGTTGACGCTGGAGAAGTCGAAGTTGGAGCCGAACTTGTTGGCCATCGACGACGCGCCGTCGAACAGCGCCGAGGTGACCACGGAGCTGACGCCCGCGCCGACGAAGGTCTCCCAGCTCCCTTCCCACTTGCCCTCGAAGATCCCGTTGACGAAGATCTCCGCGACGGCCTCGGACCCGCCGGACACCAGGAACTCGTTCGCGTCGTCGACCATGCCCCGGCCGAACTTCTCGGCCGTGGTCAGCTTCGGCGGGTTGTTGAACTTCGACGTGAGGTCGTCGGAGAAGTTCTTGGTGCTCTTGTTGAAGGGGTTGCCGTTCGGGCTGTTGAGGATGTTCTTGAAACCCTTGCCGAGGGTCTTGGTGAGCGAGTCGAACATCCCGTGGAACGCGCCGGTGAACGCCCCGAAGACACCGTCCTGGAGGATCTGGTTCCAGTCGAAGGTGTCCGGGCGGCGGCCCTCCGGGGCCAGCGTCATCATCGCGAGCCGCACCACGAAGGTCTGGAACGCCTCGTCGAACGCCTCCGACAGGGTCGGCATCAAATGGGTGCGCTTGAGCAGCTGGTCCAGGGTGGCCAGGATGGACAGGCTGCTGCGGGCCTTCGCCGTGGCCACCTGGCTGGCGGACGCACCGCCGGTGAAGAAGGACAGCGCCGTGATGATCGTCAACTCGATGAGCAGCCGCACCAGTTCGGCGATGATCTGCCACTTCGACTCCATGATGTCCATGGAGGTCTTGACCCGGCCGTCGCCGACGTCGTCCAGCTGCTTGGAGAACTCCCGCAGATAGTTCGTACCGCCGTTGTCCACGAACAGCCGCATGGCCCGTACGTACTGCTGTCCGACCTGGGGCGGCAGCGCACCGCCGACGCCCCTGACGGACTCCTCGATCAGGTCGGAGAGGTCGCGGACGTTCTTGCCGAGCCGCCTGTACGGCTTGTGGCTCGCGTACGCGAGATCCTCGTCGGCCTGGAGCATCTTCTCGCCGATGAGCACGAAGAGCAGGTTGTTCAGCTCGGGCGAGACCATGATGCTCATGGCAGGGTCAGCGCCTTCCGTTGCGGTTGCCCGCGGAGTTGATGGAGTCGATGACGCCGTTCTGGGTGTTGCGGATGTTCTCCAGGTTGGACATGGTGCCGTCGGCGACGCTCACCACCGCCTCGACCAGGGAGGTCCCGGTGTCGACGGCCATCGTGCGCTCCTTCAGCTCCTGCGGGATGACCTCCTGCGCGAAGCTGTCGTCCTTGCCCGGCCAGCCGTGGGTGTCGTTCACGGTGGTGGTGAAGTCGCGGAGCATCTCGTGGGCGAACGTGCCGATCGCGTTGATCTGCCGGACACCCGCCGCCAGCCGGTCCGGCTCGGCGTAGTACGCGTTTCCCTCGGCCATGTCTGATCAGTCCTCCGTGTCCTCGTTGATCTCGTCGCGCAGTCGGCTGGACGACGAACGGCTGTCCCCGCCCCGGGGACCGTCGAGCACCCCGGGGCCGAAGATCTTCTGCCAGTCGATGTTCACCCCGGTCAGTTCGGGCACCGCGTCGTTCGGTCGGGTGAACGGCTCGAAGGCGTCCATCACCCGGCGGGCCATCTCCCCACGGGCCTCCTGGACCGCCTCCAGGACGCTGGCCGAGAGCTGGGTGGCGGACATCGTGCGGTACTTGTCGTCCAGGAACTTCAGCTCGGTCAGGTCGCCCTGCGAGCTGACGGTGACCTCCACCGAGCGGTCGGGGGAGCGCACGGTGGAGGTGGCCTCGGCGAGTTCGCGTTCCGCGCGCGCCACCTCCGTCTGGGTCGTCTCCAGGTCGGCCATGGCCTGGGCGAGCCGCTGCTCGATCGTCTCCCGCATGTCGCTCATGCCCGCGCCTCCTTCGTCGCTCGTCTCAAACCGCTCAGCATCCGCAGCACCCTCACCACGCCCAGCACGCTCACTTTCCGATCACGGCGGGCGCCCCGCCCTCGTCGGTGCCCCAGACGTCCTCGTCCTCCGGCTCCGCCATCCAGCTCTGGCGGTCACGGTCGCCGCTCTCGGTCGACCGGTTGCCCTGCCCGGCTGCCCCCGCTCCGGCCGCCACGTAGGCGGCACCGGAACTCGTGGTCGTACCGCGGCCCCGGACGACGGTCACGTCCTCGTCCTCGGCGGCGGCGCTCTTGCGCCCTCCGGGCCGGCCGCCACGTCTGCCGTTGCCGCCGCCGGGCTCGGTGAGCACGTTGCGGACCCGCTCCGAGGGGCCGTTGCCGCCCCCACCGGCTCCGCCGCCGCCCATGCCTCCCATTCCGCCCATGCCGGGGAACAGCGGTGACCCGCCGGAACCCGCCGAGCCCGAGCTGTCCGTCGAGCCGTCCGTGGCCGCGCTGAGCGGGGCGCCGAGGGCGCCGCCCGACAGCAGGTCGCCCGTGCTGTCCTCGCCGTTGTCGTAGTCGGCGTAGTTGCCGCTGTCGATGCCGTTGCCCAGCAGACTGCTGGAGGTGAGCCCGGAGGTGCCGTCGCCGAGGGACGAGCCGAGGTTGCTGGAGGAACCGACCAGGCCGTCGCCCAGGTTGCTCAGGCTGCCGAGGTCGCCCAGGGAACTGGTGCTGGTGGTCGGGGGAATGACGGTGGGGCTGGTCAGGTCGATGTCGCCCAGTCCGTCACCGAGGCCGCCGATGTTGCCGGTCTCGACCGACCCGTCGGGGTTGGTCGTCGTCAGCTGGCCGGTCTCCGGGTCGATGGTGGTGACGGTGCCGTCGGGGAACCTGGTGGTGAGCGTCCCGTCGGGGTTCAGGCTGGTGACACTGCCGTCGGGGTTGGTGTATCCGCCGGGGACGGTGAGGTCGCCGGTGGTGACCGTGCCGTCGGGGGCGGTCGTGGTGATGGTGCCGGTCTCGGGGTCCAGGAGCTGTGTGGTGCCGTCGGGGTAGCGGGTGGTCAGCGTGCCGTCGGGGTTCAGCGTGGTGGTGCTGCCGTCCGGGTTGGTGACCGTGGAGCCCTTGGTCGCGTCGTTGCCGTCGTCCGTACCGCCGAGCCCGAGACCGAGGCCCAGTCCGGTGCCGAGACCGGTGCCCAGATCGGTACCGAGCCCGTCACCGAGGCCGGTGCCCAGGTTGGAGCTGAGATTGCTGCCGAGCCCGTCTCCCAGGCCGTCGCCGAGACCGAGGCCGAGTCCGTCACCGAGGCCGTCGCCCAGGTTGGTGAGCCCGTCACCCAGACCGTTCAGACTGTCGCCCAGCCCGTCGCCCAGGCCGTTGAGACTGTCGCCCAGGTTGTCGCCGAGCCCGTTGAGGCTGTTGCCCAGGTTGTCGCCCAGATCGTTCAGGCCGTCCCCGAGCCCGTCCCCCAGGTTGTTCAGGTTGTCGCCGAGGTTGTTCAGCGAGTTGTTGAGGTTCTCCTGGTTCTGGTTCGCCTGGTCGGTGAGGATGTCGCGCTGGTCTTTGTCGTACTGGTCGGTGAGCGTGGAGGTGTTCTTCGTCTCCAGCTCCTCGAAGGCGTCCTCCAGCTCGCTCCACGTGGTCTTGAGGTTGGTGATCGCCAGGCTCGCCGCCGCGACGAGGACGTCCTGCACACGCTTGTTCCAGGCGGTGACGGCGGCGTCGGCGATCTTCTTCCAGGCGCCGGGGTAGTCCTTCAGGTTCCCGTAGACGGGGTGGTTCTGCTTGAAGTCGTCGTCCGTGCTGTAGTAGTAGCCCGCCGCTCCTTCCCCCGAGTACGAATGCACTGTGGTGTGCCTGATGTTGTTCTGCAGCACCCACACGGTGAGTTCGTCGAGGAGCTCCATCAGGATGCGGTGCGGGTCGTGCCGGCCGTCGCTGGCCCAGGTGTCCCACGCGTTGTTGAGGTTCTGGCCCTCGGTCAGCAGGGCCTTCTGGGCAGCGGCCAGCGCGTTGCTGAGCTTCGACTGCGGGGTGTGGCCGCCCTTGAAGGTCTGCGACGCGGTGAAGGTGGCGCCGCCGAGCTGGTCCACGTAGTCGTCGTAGTTCGTGCGCAGTTGGTGGACGAGCTGCCAGAACAGCCCCGCCGCCTGGCCCCGCCACGCGGCGTTCTCCTCACCGAGCGAGGTCTCCCACTGGGTCAGCGTCGTGGCGTGGTCCTTGAAGAACTTCATCGTCCGGTCGAAGGACTGCGCGGTGCGCTCGAAGGAGTTGGCGTCGACGGCCTCGGCGTTCAGCACGTCGTAGCCGTTGTACGAGAAGCCGCGAGTGGTCCCGTCGGCGAGCAGCTTCTGCAGCGCCGCCTTGGAACCGCTCGCGTACTGCGCGAACGGGCCGAAGTCCCACTCGTCACCCTGGGACCCGGTGAACTTGCCGCCGCCCGTCAGCTCGCCGGCGTCGAGCAGCCGGGCCCGGCCGTTGCCGTCCACCGGTACGCCGATGAAGACGATGGTCGCCTGGTAGAGGTTGGCGTAGTCGTGCTTGCCGTCACCGCCGGCGTCGACGAACGCCAGGTTGTAGTCCTCGCCCTGCTGCGCGTGCCAGCCGACCATGGCGGTGAAGTGCTGCTCGGTCAGGATGGGCACTTCGAGGTACTCGAGGCCGCCCCGGAACAGCGGAATGTGTTCCTTGCTGCTCAGGGTGTCGAAGAGGGTCTTCCGGCTGGGGACGGCGTACCCGGTGAGGAGGGTGACTGCCTGGCCCCAGTAGTCGTCGGGGTCGTGCTTGGCCGGCATGGCGGGGCTCCGCTGCGTGAGGTGGGTGGGGGGGGAGGAGGACGTACCGAGTGGGGCGGCGCGGGCCGCCCGGGTCAGTCGTCCTCGTCCCCGGCCAGGTCCTCGTCGATGTCCGACCAGATGTCCAGGAACTTCTCGCCGTTGATGCCTTCGAGCGAGGCGTCCTGGGTCTTGAGCAGGGTGGAGATGGTGGTCTTGAGGTTGTCGTCGATGTCGTCGAAGAGTTTGCCCTGGGCTTCGAGGACGGTGTCGATCGACGTCGCGGACGACAGGACCGAGGCCAGCAGCGTCTTGCCGTAGACGGCGTCGTCACCGGCCATCAGGCCGATGCCGAGCACGGCGTTCTCCCCGATGTAGTCGGGGGAAGTGATGCCCTTGACGACGCTGTGCAGCGAGCGCACGCCGTTGGTGTCGTCCTTCATGATGTTCTTGAGATCGGTGATGAACTCGGCCAGGTCGTGTTCCCTGAACGTCTTCAGCGACGCCGCGTCCAGCCGGGTCAGATCCGCCATGGCTTCCTCCTGCGGGGTTTTGGGGGACGACGGTGGAACCGGACGGGCTCCGGCCCTACTGGCCGTCCGTCCGGTTCGTCCGGCGTCAGCGGCCTATCTGGACCTCGGACCACATCTGGGAGAGCGAGTTCTCGCTGTAGCGGTAGTTGTCGGAGATGTCCGTCAGCAGCGTGGAGTGCGAGGTGAGCAGCGTCTCCATGTTCTTCACCGCCGCGTCCCACGCCTGCTGCTTCTGGCGGTACATGTTGGCGTCCTCGCCGTACCAGGACTTGACCAGTTCACCGAGCTCGGCCTCCAGCGAGGCGAGGGTGTTCGCGATCGCCTTGGTCTGCTGGACCATGTCGTCGGCGGCGTTGTTCATGTGGTTGTAGTCGACGTAGATGTGACCGTCGGTCAGGTTGTCGGACATGAGAACCTCTCCTGAACTGGGGGGAATTCGGGCTTGGGCGGGTGACGGACCGGTCAGCCGGCGAGCTGGTCGAAGGCGGCCTGCGACTGCGTGTAGGCCGAGTTGATCGACTCGTTGGAGGAACCCTGGGTCTTGCCGTGCTGGCTGAGGCTCTGGTTGAGCTTGTCGACCATGTCCTCAAGACTGCGCAGGATGCTGTTGCACTGGTCGTCCCACTGCTTGAGCAGCGAGCCGAACTGGCCGCCGTCGCTGCCCTGGTAGCCACTGGAGAGCGTGGCGCGCGTCTGGTCCACGTCCTGCCGCGACTTCAGGATGCCGCTGAAGGCGGACTCCAGTGCCTGAATGCCGTTGCGGGTGGACTGTTCATTTGACTGCTGGCCGTTGCCTGCCATCGTTCCCTCCTCGGGATCGGGTATTGCCTCGACTTCGGACTGCTCTCAACTTCAAGAGACTAGAGTTGCCCCTGAAATGGTTGCAACACGGCGCGACTCAGGGGTAGTTGGATCGGACACAGATCAACTCCTTTTACTTGAAAGCAACGCACCGGCATTCTCCGAGGCGCCGGAAGCGCCGGATGAGCCGGAAGTGCCGGGTGGTCCGGAAACGCTGGCAGCGCCCGGAACCCCGGCCGCCTCGGACGCTCCGCCGGTACGACCGCACACCGCCGCCACCGTCGAAGGGGCCGCCGCTCCGGTCGCCGCCTCCGGGCTCAGATCGGGCCCGGTCGGCAGCATCGCCAGTAGTGGCGAGGGCAGTTGGCGCGCGTCGGTCTCCGCGTACCCGAGCGCGGCCAGGGCCGTCTTCGAGGGCACCCGGTACTTCACCCCGTCGTCGCCCACGAGGTAGGTCGCGGCGCCGACCGCACCGCCGCCCGCGCTCAGCGCCCGCACCAGCACCCCGTGGCCGGGCCGCACCACGACCGCGTCCACCGGCAGACAGGCCGCCGCCACCGGCTCGCCGCTCGCCTGGGTGACCGGGGCCAGCTCGCTCTCCCGCACCAGCAGGGAGCTGACCCGCACACCGTCCGCCCCGGGCTTCACCTGCGCGCACGCCGTCCAGCCGGCCGGCACCCGTACCGCGCGGGGCGGGGTGTCGGGCAGCCCGGAGGCCGAGGGATCGACGCCGGTGCTGCCCGGCGCCAGATGGTCCTTGAGCACGTCCGCGCCGATCGGCAGGGCCGCGGGCGATTCCCCGCCGTACGCCTTGGCCCGGATGTCCGGGTCGCCCAGCAGCAACGCGGCCCCGGTCGCGGTGACCGGGACGAGCCCCTCGCCGCGCAACAGGTAGTACTGCCCACCGGAGTCGTCGCCCGCCCCCGTGCCAGAGGAATCGCCCGGCACGGTGACCTGGAACACCTGGCCCACCTTGGTGGCCGTACCGCCGAGCGACGGCCCCGCCGACCCCAGCCCCGTCACCTGCGGCGGGGCCAGCGCGGCGCCCGGCACCAGGGCATCCAGGAAGGCGGCGGAGACCGGACGCGGGGTCACCGAGCTGTACCCCAGCGACAGCAGCGCGCCGGACTCGGTGTCCAAGGGCAACCGGCTGCCCTGCCACACGAGATACGTCTTCTTGTCCGGCCCGCTCACCAGCACGGCCTCACCGACGCCGACCGGATCGCCCGCCACCGTGGCTCCGGCCACCAGGGCCGTCACGGCGCGCGTGGTGACCGTGCCATCGGCACTCGTGACGCTGCCCAGCGCCGAACAGATCTGCCAGGCACCGGACTCCAGGTCTCCCGTGCCGGGCACCGAGTCCGGCGCCCCCACGATCCCCACCGCGGCGCCCACGGGCGTGCCGCGCAGCGAAGCGGTGGACACATCGGTGGTGGCCAGATCCGCGCCGCCGATGAGCAAGGCGGAGGAATAGTTGCGCACGGGCCGCAGCCGCCCGTCGAGATACAGATACCGGGCCCCCGTCTCCCGATTGACGATCAGCGACTCGCCACTGCGCCAGGAGTCATTCCCCCCGGGCGAGATCAGCCCGAACACCACCGCCCCCGCCGCGATCAGCACCGTGATCAGCAGCCCGGCCACCGCACCCCGGGTGGTACGCCCGAGCGGGCTCTCCGGGGCGTCCGGATCGGCGAGCAGCATGCCCGAGGTGAGCCGGCTCATGATGAAGGTGTGCGCCTGCACCTGATCGCGCTTGGACTGCATGTACCGCGGGTCCTTCCAGTAGATCGGGGGTGGCGGGTCGGCCGCCGGGGCCGGTGACTCTCTGCCGGGGTGCCTGTGACGGTCGGGTCGCCCGTCCGGTCAGGGCCAGTACCCAAGCCGTACGTCCGCCCTGGCCGGGGCCGGCGCACGAGCCGCCCCGGACCGCTTCGACCGACCCGGCGGGGGAGCCGTACGGCTGTCCTCCCCGGCCCGACATGCAGGTCGCCCTGCCGACGGCCAAGCCGTACACCGGGCCTGCCGGGGCGGGCGACCAAGCGGCAGGCCTGTCCAGCCCGACCGACCGGCCAAGCCACACGACCTGCCCACCCGACACGGGCAGGTCGGCCGCACCGCCCGCATCGGCAGAACTGCCCGCACCGCCCGCGCTCCCGCCGCCGTCGGTACGGCCCACGCGAGCTGCCCTGCCTTTACCAGCCGTACTACCCGCACCGCCTGCCCTCCCCGCACCACCCACCCCACCCGTCTCAGCCCATGAGCGAGCGCAACGTGGCGAACACGCCCAGCACCCACAGGGTCAGAGGGAGCAGGGCCATCGCCAGGAGGGAGTGCAGGAGTTCCGCCGCCCGGCCCCAGTACGGCAGCATCCGCCGCCCCGGCACCGTCCATGACGCGACGGCCAGGACGGTGGCCAGCGCCAGCAGTCCCACCACGAGCAGTGGCCGGTCCGCCGGTGCCGTGTCCACGGCCAGTGCGAGTACCAGCAGGGCCACACCGAGCGCGCCCGGCAGTACGAGGGCCAGCCGCTGCCACACGTTGACCATCCCCCGGCCGTGCAGCAGCAGAAGCAGCGCGAGGATCACGGCCGTCAGGGTCTCCGGCAGGCTCGGGTTCCTGGTCAGCGGGACCAGACAGCCCGCGCACAGGACGCCGGTGGCCGCGTACAGGCCGGTCATCCAGCCGCTCGCGAGTTCCGTACGGGTGGCCACGTCCCGCCCGTTGTAGGGCTCGATGCCCTCCTGGAGCTGCTGCGCGTTCGTCGGCAGCGCCGGCATCCGCATCCCGGCCAGTTTGAACGACAGGGAGGGCACGAATCCGCCCAGCAGCACCGTCAGCGCGGCCACCGCCGCCGCCGCGCCGTCCACCGAGAGGTCGAAGACACTCATCAGAGCGCCCGCCACCGCCCCGGCCACGGCCACCAGCGCCGACGCCACGAACAGAGGGGTACGTACGGCTGCCAGGGCCAGCG
>Ga0307513_10002251_pt1 | contig 26949 bp, 30 predicted proteins | sample 15_EM_MG_FD_202174 | JGI IMG/M metagenome (GOLD analysis project Ga0307513, IMG submission 202174) | Populus trichocarpa ectomycorrhiza microbial communities from riparian zone in the Pacific Northwest, United States - 15_EM | ecosystem: Host-associated > Plants > Roots > Unclassified | place...
TAGAACATGATGTCAAACGTATATACTTGCACACAGTATGACATCTGCCATCATCCCCTAGCTCACAGACCATCAATGGTCTGGGCTGGGGTGAGTCAACCAAATCATACTAAATTCTAGTATCCAGAGAGTGTTTTGATTTGGTTGCATCAAGGAAACTCGTGCCTATAAGCGCGATGGACATGGGCTACGTTATTACCACCATGCCGGCACATGAACGCAGGTTCTCAGTTAAACCAACGGACATTTGGGTCTTACATCCTCAAGGTACTAGCTTCGGATGGACCTCCTCCAGATACGGGTGCATGGTCCGCATTAAGGTACATGGTCATTACTCCGGACGGACAATGGTACTACATGAATTTGCGTCCTTATTGGTCATAGCCGTCCTTACCCTCATCACCTCCGGCGCTGGTGGATTCCCGACTGTGCATGTGAGCACACTGAGCAAAGTAGCGCAATACCCGCCCCGCAGACCAGAGGTCGGCCCGAATTGGCTGATACTCTGCACCCAGATCATTTTCGAGCTCTGGAGCCATCCACCCTCTCGCCCCTTGATACCCTCCGATTCCACGGAGACACTGAAGTCGATTATTGACAGTCGCTGCGGGTGTGTGGTCGTCGTGACGACAGTATTATCAGGCTTCAAGTGAAGGTGTTCCACTTTCTGTGCATGAATCATGAATGAACTGAACTCCTCGGCGGAATTGAAATGGCCCGTGGTTCTAAGCTCAGAGTCAAGTATGTCTCGTAAAACCTGTTCCTGTTGCATGACGATGAGCTTCTCTATGCCCAAGTGTGGTGCTGTCAAGGATAGGAATCGTGTGTTGTGTGGTGCCTTGAGGCTGCTGAGGAATGAATGCAGTGCAAACCCGTCCAGGTCGACAAACTTGAGTATAACAACTTCACCCGTCATATCGTCTTGCACGGCTGAGAGTCGACGGTACTTGCCATTGTACTGTTTAATGGAGTCCAGCCCTCCTAGCAGAAACAGTATTAATGAAAATACCCTTTTAGCGAGGTCGACTTAGGTGCGGGCTGGGTGGCAACAAGAGCGTTGGTACTGTTGACACCGCTGGTTCGCTGACAGCTACGACTTAGATGCTACTACTATCACCGGGGCGACGACGATGAGAGGTAGCAAGGTAACGCACAACATTATGGTCAGCATAGGGGTGAGTTATGTGTTCACACCCCCTCTTTTTAATGTTGGTCGACAACAGATGGCTGGACTGGACTGACCATATGTGAGCTGCCATACGGGTGCAGATACTCCACTGACTGTTGAGTACGTTATTCAAATCCACTCATTCCATCTCTAACATGTTGATTACAAAGCTCGCACCCTACAAGTCGGGAAAACTTTGTATTGCTCATGGCTACGAGCATAGAATGCCTTTGGAGAGTATTAAATTCAAGTGGCCATACAGGACCCCTCAACTAGAGTAGTAGCTTATATATAATTCGGGCTAATCACGAGAGTGTATCGTTCGGGCTGCCACCCAGCCTCCAGGCCCCGCCACATGCATGTGGATCGAAACAGCGGAAACAGCGCATCGAAAAACAGGCAATGTCCAGGCGGCGCGGAAGACGAAACACCCGTAAAAAACGCATTCAAATTTTTTTTTTTGTGAATAGAGTATGATGGCTATCTGTGGGTTCCTGAGGAAAAGCTACGCTTGAATGCTGGGCCAACGGCGCATTTCTCTAGACCCCGCCACAGCAAGAGGAAACTAAAGGAATAAAAGAACAAAATAAAAGCAAGTGTTCGCGTAAGAGCACGCAAGAAGGGTGCCGCCTGTCTAATGGTACACATTACCCAGTTTCGGTCCGTTTGATTAGTCACGATTGCTGTTGGGGTCCAGAGCCAGAGGCCACAGCGTGGGAGGGCGTGGGTGATGGTTGTCCGGGGACCTCCAAGAGCCTTGCCTTTTCTTTGGCCACGTCCGTTTCCGGGGTCTGGGCGTAAACCGCAGTGTCGTCGGCGTAGAGGTGATGGGATTCAATGTACTCAACGACAGGTGCAGGTAGGAGGTATCGCACGCTCATCCCTCGCTTGAGGAACAAGCGGACCTTGGTCGACGAGACGTCGTTGGTGATCGTCTGCGGGACGAGAAAGATGTTGTCTCGCCAAGGGACGAGATTGGCCAGTGCCTGTTCAGTGTCTGTACCGGTTCGCTCAACGATTACGGCACCGTATCGCCCCAGGATGTGTTCGAGCTGTGTAAGGAGCAATTAGGCAGTGTCATCGTCAAATAGATGACAAAAAGAGTATTTGCTGCGCAGGGAAGACCCGAACAGGAGAGTGACACAAGTGTGGTGTGTCGGGTGCATGTGTACATGTAGAAGAATGACTCACGTCGTTGGTCGACCAGACCCCTGGTTCAGACATGGTGTGGATGAGATCAGCCCCCGCGAGGAGTATAACACGGACACGCTTGTACTCTCCTAGTAGATATAGGTCAGTTTAGAGCCCAAGCGCATGAGAAGAGCGATTTAGGAGTGTATCGGGTCGTCCTTATCACGCACCGTCTGGGGTGGTAACGCCGCCAATGACGCGATTGATTTCGTTGTCAAAGTGGTCGAGAACGATTGCAGTGGGCTGGTACTTTGGCTGGAGGCCTTCCCAAGCGTCGCACATGAGCCAGTCGCTCGTTTGCTCGGTGGCAAGAGTGCACATATTAACTCGATGGGCTGGAGAGCACCAGAGAACGTGAGCAAAGTTGCCAAGGTATTGGAAAGGGTAAGGACTACGGACAAGCAGAAAGGAGGCCTGGTTTCTTGTAGTCGTCGTTGACTGGGGACATGTAGCCGGCGACGACCTCGAAATTTGTCTGAGTTCGGATGTAGTCTCTTGCCATTTCGAACATGCGGAGGTGGAGATAGGTAACTGGGCTGAAGGAACCGCACGCGACGAGAGCGATGGGGGTTTTGGAGCCATCGCGAAGGGTGCGACGGAGCCTGTGGGCGGGCAAATGGTAGGTGGCGATTGAGGTGGGTGCGATCGAGGAGCTCGACGAGGGAGAGTCCATCGGGAACAGAGGAGGGGAGATGAACGTGGACGGTGGTTAAGAAGTGTAGGTGGCAAAGGCCGAGCTCGGGCATTTTCTTCCACTCTCGAGATAACCGTTATCTTCCAGCCTCCCTATCGGAGGTCATCGGCTATTTCCGCTATTTCCTAGTAAGTCATTCGGCTATTTACCACCAGCTCCACACTCACTTCTTGATTGACAACACTCTTTGTTTTACCCACCGCCTTCTTCCGCCTTCCCTCCCGCCGCCATAAATAAATATTACCGACGACCAAGTAATCTGTTCTCATTATTGTATGCAGCGTGAACAAGTCGTCTCTGCTGCCGTTCTCAACGCATACAAGCGTCTCACCCACGACCAGCTTGTCCTTTTCACCACCCTCCGCGGTCTTCCCTCGACCGGTTCCCATTTTGAGCTCGCAAACCGTCTTGCTGAACACGATCTTGACACATATCCCATCCCAGCAATCCTCCCTATCCCCCACCCAGATATTCTCCAGAAATCTGCCTCATATCAGTCGCCCAACCCCATCTCCCTCTCCACAGACCTTGCAGTCGCCCACTCGCTTCCAATCGAACTCGTTGCAAGCATCTTCGACTACGTTGCTGACTGGGAGCTCTCCAGGGCTGTAGGCGTTGCAACCTCTCACCGCCGCCCCCGCGAATGGAACCGCGCCTCAGAACTTGACTACGCGGTTCTTTCCGGTCAACTACGCCTCGTTCGTTCTGCCAGTGGTGCGCTCTCTAAACCCGCAGCCGCCGCCTCGATCCGCTTTGGCTACACCCACATCCTGGAATACCTCTACACCCATAAACGCCGAGACTTTGACCGTGAGTATGGTGAAGTCGGCCAGCTCCTCCCTGCCAAGGCATCTCTCTTAGGCCGCGCCCACGTTCTAGACTGGTGGCTAGCCCGTTTCGGCCCCAATGGGAAGCTCATCTATAACAAGGACGCGATCGATGGCGCATGCGGGAATGGGCACGTTGCTGTCCTCGATTGGTGGAAGCGCTCTGGACTTCCACTCGAATATTCCGAGGCATCCCTCGAACATGCGAGTGCCATCGGGAACATCCCCGTCCTCGACTGGTGGAAGCACTCTGGCTTACCATTACGCATTGGGCGCGTTATGGAAAGTGCATCGGGTGCAGGTCACCTCGATGTGCTCGAATGGTGGTACACCTCAAAACTCGACTTTAAATATGACCGCAATGCGCTCTTCAACGCCTCGTGCAATGGCCGCGTGGAAGTCCTCGACTGGTGGCTACAGTCTGGTCTGCAAATGATCTTTGACACCGACACTCTTGCTGGCGCGACCAAGTACAACAGGGCGGAGGTGCTCGAGTGGTGGGACCGGAGCAAGCTACCCATTCAGTACCGTCCCGTGGACATCGAAGAGGCGCTCGAAGATGCGCTCAGAGGCGGACAAGAGGCCCGACAGTGGTGGGAGAAGAAGGGTGTCGACTTCAAAACGAACAATGCGGAGTGGATGCAAGTCCAGGGTCTCAATTGACCTCATCCGATATGATACTTATGATTTGATTTTTATGATGTATCTCCAAATGCACCGATGGGGTCACTCCAATGGCTGTGTAGATACCCTGTTCTCATTATTGCTCTAGTTCGTATGCTTCTCTTAGTCTCACATCTGTCGTACCGCATATATTTAGGTAGGATAGAGAGCATGTGCATCCAATCCACAGTCCATAATTTACTCGCTTTCCTTGGTTCCGTGCGTCGTTTTCCACACCGCCCATTCCTTCCACTGAGTGGGATCCGCAATCTCTCGACACGCGACATCATACTCTGGCGTAATACCAACGTTTACTAAGAAGCAATCGCGGAACGCCGTGCGCCATTTCTTGAAGTTCTTCCCGTCGCCCAGCACCCCGTAGCACATGTACAGCACCTGGAGGTCCTGCCATGAGAACGGCTCCAGGCCCTCGCGAGTGCAGGCGACCACCGAGGCGATTGCTGCAGAGATGATCTCTGTGGGCGGGGAGGCAAAGGACGAAGCGTCGTTCCGCCACGCCTTGTACTTCTCCATGAGGCTACTGCGCGACCGAATGCCCGCTCGGCGGGCGTCGCTCTCTACGCCTTTCGTCGCGTCCAGCCCAGCACCTGCACAAAGCCTACAGCGGCACTCGAACCCATAGTTGTTCTTCAGCGCGAAATTCCTCGTCGGCCGGTCATCGAGCACGTTGACGTAGCTCACGAAGAGCTCCTCACCCGGCGCGACGGCGCGGACGGCGCGGACCTCGATCGCGAACGTGGCGTGGCTGAAGCGCGCCATCGCGTTGGGCGCACATGAGTGGTTGCACCGCGCATACGTCGGGAAGATGCCCGTGTGGTACGCCGCGCCCGGGTGCGGGTCGAACCCCCATCCGTTGAGCGAGACGATATCCTGCAGGGGGAGCGGCGGGTTTGCGGAGTGGTGGAGGGTCGCGAGTACCACCCCCTGTTCATCGGGGAGCCGCATCCATAATACTTGGAGGCATTGCTCTAGATCGGCGGGGGTTTTGTCCGTGAAGCGGGACATTGTCACGATCAGGGGACGTTCTGAGAAGATTAAATCACCAGTTTGAAGCTTTTTTGTTGCGAAGAGTCCCTTTCCTGCTGTTGGAGACGAGCGGACTTGGCATGGACTCGTGCTTCCGTTCGGTTTTAGTGGAGGCCCGACTCCAGCCACAAGGGACCGAACGGTCTCTACTGTTCGCTTCTCTACTAGTGCTGGTATGACATGATTGGGAAGATCAGGGAATGTGAATCCAGTGAAAAGTTGCTCCGCGCCATGATCGACATCGATTTCTCCCTGGGGCGCACTGGGAGACGACCCGCCAGCTGCAGCGTGTTTCTTCCGCTTTCCCATGCATCCAGTGGTTACAGCGAGTAAGCCCGTTTCAACCGTCGCGTCACGCGTCGAGTATAAAAGCCACCTCCTGTCGAACTTGCTTTGCTTCTTGCTCTTTCCTCCTTGCTTTCCTACTTTATTTCATCGGCTAGCTGTCTCAGGTTTCACGTATTCTACTCTCTTAATTCTTAATTTACGACCCCCATCTACATGCCCTTGCCATGCCCAAAGACCTCAAGCACCGTCACCGTCACTCGATCCAGCTTCCTAATCATGCAAGGTAACGCCCATGCGACAGAATACCACCCACGACGCACTGATCCACCTGGGAATTAGCCCTTCAACGCCCAGCCCTGCTGGCCGTCGCAGGCAAGCACATCGCCACTCTTCGCTCTTGACCAACTATCACCAAGGGGCGACGACCTCGACACCCTTCAAGCTCTCAGGTCTGGGTATCAGCATACACAGCTCTCCTATTGAACCCACCCGCCATTCGCTCCTTTCGCTCTCTGACGCCCCACCGCACAACGCCGATCTCGACCTTACTTGGCGAACTTCTCGCCAGACCGAGGACTCCACGGCCTCTTTCTTCTCCTACACATCCTCTGATGATGATGAAGACTCCTCTGCTGCGAATTCTTCGATCGCATGTTCCGACAATAGCTCATCCGTGGAATTCGACATGGCCATTGACCTCCCCTCACCACCTCCAAGGCAATCTCGGGACAGGGGACCTGTGCAGCACTCACCCTTGACTCTCTCTGGGCTGTACATTTCGAGCCCACCGCCGACGATCGTCCCCCTCTCTAGACGAGACGGCCTTCAACGCACGCCAAAGCGTTCGTGCAGACACGACTGTTCGTGCCGCATCGAACGTGATTCCCGTGGCCGTGTCTATCACGAGGACGCTCTCATGCTCGTCCCGACCAGCGACACCTATGAGAGTCCCCGTGCACGAAAATGGGGGGACCTTCAACCTGCCGAACGCCAGATGGTCTTTCCCCGGCCTCTTTGGAGGCTGCTCGAGCACCCCTCACCTCTTGTAGCTTCGAACGCTGCTTGTTTCACACCACATATCGCTTGGACCTCCCGCAAGTACGCACCGGGTAGACGGGACTCGTGGGAGGACGAAGGGAACCCGTTCTTACTGACCAAGTATGATTTCACTCCATACCGGAAACATCGTCCTCAGTTCAAGAAGGAGCACGAGGAAGAATCGCCGGTCCAGTGGTCCCCTCCAACTAGTCCATCGATCCAGACGAGTCCAATTTTCACTACTTGGTCTCTTGGTACACGGTTTGGGTTGGGTATTTCCCTGGAAGAGAGTCAGTTGGTTGCCAATACGGGTCTTGGGCTTGGTTTTCTGTCATGAACCGGCAATAGAATCCAACCTGGCCGCTGTTTATCATTGTAACAGGTAGATACGCCTGTAGGCTGTACCAATATTCTCCTCGTTGATATAGAGTATTCAGGTGTCGCAGATAAACAAGGTTGCGTCTGCACCCAATCAGCGCCTATTCTGCCTCATAAAGCAAACCGGCACACAGCCCGGACAAAGGACTACAGACGGATGTCCGTTGCAGCCGGTTCGACGCGTTGGCCTCACGTCCTCGGCATCCAGGCTCATAAGAACACACTGGAAGCCACCGCGACAGCAACCAACCAACCACCAATAGTCGTATCAGCAATCAAGATGCATCTCATCCTCACTGGAGCGACGGGTCTCGTTGGTGCTGGCGTGCTGCACAACATGCTCAATGTCCCCGCCGTCACTAAAATCTCCATACTCAGTCGACGACCCGTCCCTATGGCAGAGGGGTACCCCAAAGCAAATGTCATCATCCACAAAGATTTCACAAATTATCCTCCCGAGCTACTCAGCCAGCTTGAAGGTGCAGAAGGGTGCGTTTGGGCACTGGGTGTTAGTGTGAATGATGTAAACAAGGAGTGAGTATTACCTGACCACATATCTTCGGAGTCCCTCAATGAAGCTGAGCTAAGTGTTTGGCAGGGACTACGTTAAGATCACCTTGGACTATCCTATTGCGGCAGCGAAGGCCCTTAGCGCCCTTAGCGATGCCTTCAAGTTTGTTTATGTCTCTGGAGAAGGGGCAACCTTGACGCCTGGGGTATTTACCCCATATTTCGGAGTCATCAAGGGCCGCGCAGAAGCCGCACTCCTACAACTTGGTAAAGAGAATTCCAGGTTGAGACCGTACAGCGTCCGACCGGGAGGGGTAGACCCCAGTGCACACACGGAGATCCAGTCACATATCCCTACGCGCGCGGGCTTCCTCGGGGTGGTTTATCGTGTGTTGCTTCCCACCTTGAATACCATCGCACCTAGCACGATGAGCCCAACGAGGGAATTGGGAAAGGTATTGACTGAACTTGCTATGGGAGATGGGGAACCCCTGGAGGGCCGGGGAATTGAAGGGGAAGGAAGGATCGTCTCTAATAAAGGACAGCGAAGGTTGGCAGAACTGTAGATTATTGACGGTTTCAACGGTTTTCGGTACCACCGAAGAGTGGCGATGATTCGTTTGTACCTGTTTCCTTTCACCAGGTTTTTGCATCTATTTCATATCCCTTTGAGTCGTATTTGCCCGTGCAATGGCGTAAGATAAATTGACCAATTTGGACTCTCCCATCGCGTACAGAAATTGGCCAACTATAGACTTGCGTAAGCTCAGCGAACAGTATCAACACAATCGCTGAGCTGACGAATTCTCTATACATCGGGCTTATATACTATACAGGTAGCAGCGAGACGGAACTCAAACAATGTCCACGTGGTGTACGTGCAACAAGCCACGTCGACAAATCCCCTAGTGGCGCAGCAGCACTATACAGCGGCTTAGGCCGCCCAGTCTCAACTAGCGGCCCCCTTATTACTCATGAGGAAGCGGGCGACGAAATCCGAACGTATCCCTAATGCTTGTACGATGAACTAGGGCCGACCACCGCTTAGCGTGCCAATTAAGTTTCGGAAGATGAGAAGCCCTTGTATTCGTATTAAGTGGTTCCTTTGGTGTTCAGCCACCCTTCTTGACCACGGCACGCTTATCTGAAATATCGCGCGTATCGGGACTACTACACTAAGTCCGAGACTGCAACGAGTTTGTTCGGTACCAGAATATTCAAATTTATATCGCCAAAGGATTTCGCTTTTGACTCGCTCCCGGGTTTGCGGTTAGGGACAGTCGTAGAATAAAAATGATGACTCCCACGGCTGTGACATACCGAGTAATCGTGACGTCCAGGATGTCGATCTCAGCTTGACCCAACATGAGGGGTTTGTGCGGGCCAGTCGTCACACGAGCAGATTGAGTGTTGGAGCTTTCGAGGGAGCAAATTGGGAAACTAGCTTTTGCTCCCGTTCCACAATAAATTTAACCGCCGTGATATTGCCCGAAAAGAGAGCATACTCGAGACCTGTCAAAGAAAATATGAGAGCGCCGACATCGGATGTGCCTAATAGCTCAGACTGTACCCGATGTCACACACGCAGGGGTACCACCTTCAGCCACATCCGCCAGTCCTCTTGAGGACAGAAGTTGGCGCCTCCCACACCCCTGATTTCATGGAGAGACCGTTCATCGGCGGCCTCGACCATCCGAACCTCCTACGCGCAACTAACTCGAGACTTTGTATTACTCAAGGCATCGTCAATTCCGCTCAACCTCTAGCGCTAGGCCCGCAATCGGCTATAGGAGAGCCTCTGATCTGCGTCTCGCAAATCAACCTACCAGCTACTCCCAGACCGTCGACCGAGAAATGCCCTTGATCGTTGCGATATCCAAGTTGATATCATCCTTGGACTGCCCGAGAGGCAAGCAAATTTACGTTACCTTCACTACCGCCTCTTCGATTAATACGACCATCCCATGTCGTCAAATCATATTTACATCACACTTCACTCTATTTATTCACTTTCCAAACTCGCAAGGCTGTTGAATTCCGTCAGATCTTCAAACGGCACTCGTTACTCAAAGATAACCCAGGGTATCATCGATACCCCCTGCAAATTCAGAAATACAAGCCGAAGCCGCGCTTATCTCACCAGTACCATCGTCACGTTCTTGAGTGCGGACTTAGGGAGACTTGGCATCGATGAACCAGTCGACTTTGACAAGAACACGTCAAAGGAGTCGTCTATCCCTCCACGCGTGGTGGCCAGAGAACTCGGACCGATCCTCCTCATTATGAGCCCGTATGGCGTCACAAATACAAATAGCTCATTTATAGGAGATTGACCGACTGCTGGGAGTGTGTCGATAAACGATCGAAGCATAGCCATGACGCGCTTCTGGCCGGGTATGTCAAAGATGTTGAGACCGTCGACGTGCCGAAGCTGTGTGGTCAAGTGGGACTCGAACCGTTCAAGGGACGCGAGCACTTCAGATTCGAGGACGGGATCTCCAATCCTGAGGTAGTGCAGATTGGTACCAATAGAAAGAGTGAGTTCAAGGGATACCGGAGTATCAGTGTCTTCCGAAGAGTCCCATGCCACCGGTCGACACTATTTCCCGTCTGACACCATGGAGACTTGCAGCATAGTATTCGCCACACTGGACAAGTAAATTCCACTTGCACTTGAGGATGGTAGCATTAGGTATTGAACAAATTGACGTTGCAGGGTGACTCCTTGTCTTCAGACAGCTCGACTAAGTCGTGCTAGAATTCGATTTGTTCTTTGACAAAAACGCAGATACGATCAAAGACGAAATACTTCCTCACCCCCACAAGGGGCAAGATTGATTGTAGATGGAAGAGTGGCACATCGTTCCCCTTGTTCCCGTTTAAGGTGAAAACGTCTAGATGGGAGCTTCTCGACGGAATGGAAGAGGAGCTCGGCTAATACCATATTGCCCAGAAGTCACCGGCGAAGAGAAGGACGGTCATACACTCTGTCCACCTGCGGACTTACTTTCGTCTGCTATCAGAGTAATACTTACAGCGGATTCCAATTCCTCAACCCAGTGAAGCTCTCTTCTGGAACTCTAGCTATTTTGACGGTCGACGTCGGGCTCGGCCAAATACAGTGCCTCCCCTCTTAGGGAGACCTTGTGCCAGGACATGACCCGATCATCGTCCAGAATAAGGCGAATGCTGTTCCTCTGTGGATCGGATATAGCGCTCATTAAAGGTGCTAGTCAGAACGACGTGACATAGTGGGATCCGGAGCAAAGCGGACAATTACGGGCACTTGCCCAAACCGCCCTGAGGGATACTTAACGCCCCCTCAAGACGGAGGGAGGAGGGTACTTCTTTTCGCCATCATTGCACGGCCTGCGAAGTTCGGATGTTCGTTTCGAGGTTGGTCTATTCGTGCCGAAGACCAGACTCACGAATCTTGCGTGCTAGTTGCGTGCCAGGTGACCCTCACTGCCACCCTCTCCAGCGTACACTCTTTAGCGTACAGCAATGGCCTGACAGCGACCTCGAATGGCAGTTGAGAGATTTGACACCGTATAACCAATGACCTACTCTGTCAAAGGTACCTGAAATTGCTGATATGGATTACTTGGTGCATTTCTGTGAAACCTTATATGGGGATTCAAGTCGGTCAGCGTCCTGGTGAATGAACACGGATCTATTTAGAATGGATATTTCCGCAATACGGCATTGTGCAACCACGTTTGCATCGTTGTTGCAGCGAGCGCTCGTGTTTGACATGACAAACTCGCGTCCCTTGTCTTTGCCTGGTTCGCTGGCGCCAATGCGAACGCTGAGGTCGGTCATATCGTGCGTCACGCCACGTTGCGCCACAGATTCGGAATGAAGATATTCTTTCCAGAGGCAGGTCTTCTCATGATTCGCGCTGTTTGCGCGCCACACGGACGGCGGGTCTGGCCATGGGGCTCCAAAGGCGAGATCCCCACACGAGATCGCCGCACAACAGTGACACGAAAGAGAGAAGATTCGATTTATTCGGAACCACCTAGCATTTTATTATGATTTGGAGCCCCACGTGGGTTACATTCGGAAGTTGAGCACTTGCGCGCTACATCTCCGCCAGGGTCCCCGCAATGTCCCTGCAAAGGTCCCTGCGAAAAAGCTTGATTGGTTCTGTAGCCAATTGCGAGCGGTGGGCAGTCTCCTGCGCGCTCTAAGGTTTTCCAGGTATCCAATCTGAGGGTCCCAATTACGATACACCACACAAGAGCGAGTCTGCCGTCACCGAGATCTGGCGCTCCACCCTTGGACCGTCTCACCCAGCTTAGAACCCCCACCCCCATATAAGTACTCCTTCCCCTCCTGAGACCTACCCCATCGCCTCTCCGGAGCCAGATCGATAGTTAGTCTCGAAACCCCAGCCATGTCTGCACTTAACTTGAAGAACATCCAAGGCGATATCATATTTGGCTTGCCCAAGAGGCAGCAGGTACGTCAGGCCCCAGAACGGGCATCCCAGCCTTCCAGCCTTCTTGCCAAAGCAATCCTGACTGTACTCCATTAGATCTTTCTCTTCTTCCAGATCCGCAACCGCGATGCATTTCGGCAACACTTCGGACGACATCTATTGCCTTTGATCACCACCACCGCCAAAGTATTGGAAGACCGTAAATCCATCGATGACCACCGGAGGCATCATCCCCACGGCGGTTTGATCCCAATCACGGGCACCAACGTTGCTTTCTCCAGCTCTGGTCTCAAGAAACTCGGGATCACCGACCGGCTCGACCTACCCCTTGGTGGGAGGACCCCCATTCCTGACAAGGATGGTCCTTTCACGCTCGGCCAGCTTGCTGACTCAGAATTCCTCGGCGACCCCGGTCGTAAGCAGCCAACCGCAAGCGACCCAAATCACTACGAACCAGCCTGGAGGGACGAATTCAAGCAACCCATCCATGGTGTATTCCTCATCACCGGTGACAGCTGGGAGCGAGTCGAAGCGCGTTCCGATCTCATTGAGCGTGCCTTCAAGCTCGACGACCCTGTCAATGCTTCCATCGTAGAGGTCCTACGGATTCGCGGACAAGTTCGTTTTTCTACCAATCCCAGAGTCATAGTGCGATTACTAAGCTTTTCTCTAGGTTCGCCCAGAGCCATTCAAGGGCCACGAACACTTCGGATTCGAAGATGGGATTAGCAACCCTGTCGTCAAGGGACTCGAAGCCCTCCAAAATGCCCCTCGTAGCCCGTTGACCCCCATCGATCCCGGCTTTTTGCTCTTCGGTCATCCTGGAGACGACCAGCTGGCGACCAGACCGCCATGGATCAAGGTAGGAAAATAATAGAGTATCGAATCTCTCACTTATGCGACTCTCCAGGATGGTTCCTTCCTCGTCTTTAGACAGCTGGATCAATTGGTCCCTGAATTCGACCAGTTCCTGGATAGCCAGGCAGACAGAGTCAACGTCCCTGGACATCCCGAGCTCAACCATGAGCAGAGGAAGGAGTTACTCGGTGCAAGGCTGGTCGGCAGGTGGAAGAGCGGCACCCCAGTTGACTTGGCTCCGGTCTTCGACGATCCCGCCATCGCCGGAGACAAGAACCAAGTAAACAACTTCTCGTTCCTCCCAAATATCGACTCGCAGATTAGGTGCCCCTTCCATGCTCACGTTCGCAAGACCATGCCACGCGCCGATCTGGCTACACTCGGAAACCCCCCCCTCGGCTTTGCTAGCCTTGACAAAAACAGAATCATGCGTTCCGGTATTACCTACGGCTCTGAGGTCACCGATGAGGAACGGGCGAGCCACAAAACGGAATTCGTCCGCGGTTTGGCCTTTGTCTGTTACCAGACCGAAATTTCCACCGGCTTCCGTTTCATTCAGCATAGTGCGTCTTCTTGTAGTCTTCTATATCCGCGGTGAACCGCTCACCACATTCATAGGTTGGGCCGATAATAACACCTTCCCTCCTAAGCCAACCTCGGCGCCCGCTGGGCAGGTAATCGGAATCGACCCCATCATCGGCCAGAAGAACGTCGACCCTGCGCTTGTGGCTGTTGACCCAACCGCAGATGATCGTGTTGTCATCGGCTCGTTCCCAGGTGAGGAGAAGTCGGAGCTCACGATACCGCAAGAGTTTGTCGTGACTCGTGGAGGAGAGTACTTCTTCTCGCCGAGTCTCGAGGCTCTTAGCTCGAACAAGTTCTCAGACCGTAGTGGCCACCACCACTCCTAAGGGTCACGGAGAGTACTTGGGTTAGCTGCCAACGGGTCCGATTCTTGTGAACGAATGTACATGTGAATTCAAAGAGAGTCATGATTTCAAACAGTCAAGACGAAACCCCATTAGATAGATTTTGCTCAGTTTCTTCATCATCGTTGTGTCCTCGAGGATAAACCAGAATTGATTCGAGATGCGCTAGCGCAGCCTGGGGTCAGGGAGGAGGAGGAGGAGGAGGAGGAAAGAGCGTCTAGTACGGCGCATAACGAGTATTCTTTGAATCATTGCGTACCCTTCCGACCTCACTGAGCTCCTCTTCCTCCGTTCCGTTGAAAACTTCAAAGTCGCCGGCTGGCGCGGTTTCGTCGGCGTCGACGTATGCATCATCGAATTCACTATTGTCCTCAGAGTCTGGATCTGGGTTCATCGCCGCGCATCTTGAAAGTGCCTCGAAAATAGGTTCCACTAGATGAGGAGCACAGAAAGTATGAATGACCGGCAAACAGATCTGCACGCGACTCACAGCTCTCTGCGGTGGACGGTACGATCCGAAGTTCTCGCATCTCTAGTTCAGCTTCTTCGTCTTGGGTGGGTTCTTCTTCCAGCGCTTGAGCCTCATCGAGTTGGCAATATATGGAGGGTGCAACATCAGCTCGAGAGATTGCATGCAAGGTAATGGTCGTGTAAGGTACTTGAAACCCTTTTCCAGATGTAGACATGAAGACGAGTACGCTGTAAAGGTATACGTGAGTGTGCCTCTCCCGGTTGCAAGTATTTCACCGCGCACGAAGAGAGGAGATATAATGTTCCAGTGGCCCCATCCTCCTCCGATAAGCCCTGCAGTGGTGGATCGAGGGCAATTGAGATATTTTCCTCGCGATAGCAAAGCACTGGAGGGATCTCGCTGAACGAAGACGGCGTGGACGAGATTAGTTCTCGATGCTGCTCCTCCGAAACGTAATTTGGTACGCTGGTGATTAGTGCCAGGGTCATGGTCAGGTCGCGGTGGTGCAAAGCTAAAAGGCAAGCCTTGATCCGCTGCCACGACACCATAAATCGCTATCACCAAGCAAGTGCCCCAAACCCCACTTTCTCACTCTATTATAGACTACGCGAATGCCCGAAACATCCTCGCAATATCTCATACGCTTTTAATTCTTGATCAACCTCCGAAGAGTGACTGATGTACGCTCGAGACACGAATTACACGTCTTTACTCAATACCCGAACCCGTCATCACGCTCCAAGAAAAGTCAAGAATGCGATGCTAGATGCAGCTTTCGTGGACAAGCATTCCTCCAGGTCTCGGGAATACGGCAATCTACCCTCGTTCGTTTTATACCTGGAGAGCTGTTCTCCCTATTCCTAGGACTATCCATGTGATAAAATCGACATTAATGGCCCCTCTGTGACTTTTCGATCGTCCAGCTCTCTGGATTGCCAAAGATTCTGTCCCTGTAACCCTCCAGTTAAGTTTATGATCCACTACTCCACGGGATATTCTTGGCCAGGTAGCGAGCCCATCCTTAACGCGATCCAGTGTGAATGGATCGCCTTGTCTAGCACGTTCATTCTCTTCTCATCTCCCGTCACACTCTCTTCGCGCCCCCGTCGGCTATAATCCGCTCATTCTGTGAAGGGGGTTATATTCTACAAACGACGAGATTGCTCGGTGGTCTGCCCTATGCTAAAGTAGCGGGTAAGGGAACAAGTTCTCACGCCTGCGATAATCCAGTAGCGAACTCGATTGCTTCCTAAACCCTTCTGACAGACCCCTCCCGAGTAGGCACAAAACCAACATTCACTTCCAATACTCATGACAAAGTGGAGAGTGAACAGATACTGCAGCGGCTTGATAAGGGTTACTGCCCTGATAGCTGGTGGCAATATGGAAATTTCCACGGTCATACATGAAAAGGACCCTCCCTTCTGGTATGCATATCTCTGAATGGACTGAACTAAGACTTGGTACAACCAACAACTTCAGTATTCATCATTTCTGACCCACTTCTTAAGAAGGTAAATTATAATAGTACCCGATCAGCAATATTAAGACCCTAATCATTTCACCAGGGAGCGGTCGCGTTTGGAACCAGAAAATGCAGTCGTTCATGATTGGTACTTCACCTCGTAAAACTAGGGTACTCGGTCTTTTTAGCAACCAGTATGTACACGCTATTGGTGGCTCCAATGTGCCGTCTCGCTACAACACCACTGCCAACCGAGTCGTCTCCCACAAGGGGACCATCAATTATAGGAAGCGCATGGATAGACTATGCTCTCTTATAATAATAGACAGTAAGTGTTCTGACAAGGTACCTTCCTGTGACTGATCGAGCCGAATACTACGGGCGCCTTTGAGAACTGGTGTATTTGATCGGAAATCCAACATTTCAGATTGTCATTCTCTCCTTACTTTATACCCTACTATTAGTCTCAAATGCATTGGTGTGAAGACGCCTCTATTATTTCATTTGAGGAAGGGCAGTATCAGGTAGTATCGTATACTCTGGTATGTCAATATCTTTACTAGGATCGGACCTGTACACTAATATTCTTGGAATGGCCCCTATCCTCGGTACTACCACATGCGCAACCCCATTCAATATTCTGCCATGTTCATCTCAAATCGATTACCTCCACCTTTATTCACGTCCTTCTGTGGATGAGATTGCACTGAATACTGAGGAACTCAAATATAACCATACTGCAGCGAATGGCAAGATGCATTACCACTATATTTGGAGAGGTACTGGAGGCATTGCGGATGCGGTAGAGACCCGACCCTGTGTGACTTTCGGAAGTCTGTCGGCCAGGGACTTAACATACTCAAACTACCAAACCAAGTAGGGCAGGATTTCACCTTCGACGAACAAAGCAGCAAACCAGTAGAGGTTCCCCCGATGAGAAAAGGTACTACTTGATGAGAGCAAACATATGGCCAGTGCGGTGTCAATTCATTTGGGACTTTCGCCTCGATTTCTGTACGTTGTGCGCTTTATATTCATCGTACATTCGCATGTACAATTATGTAATGTTTATTATGAACGATACGCTGAAGACCAAAGGGAGAGCGCCTTTCAGCTCAAGTTTATCCTGGGGCCCAAACACAGACCACTTGACCTCGTTCCCTGCTGCCGCCATGGCGGCCAACGACCGCGACCTCGCGATCCATATACCACAGCAAACGTGGGACAGAAGGTTGATAGAAAGGGAGTCGAAGGAGCTTAAAGTGCGGGTTTCCCCAGCGTCCAGCCTGCAACAAATATTCTGAACGGACACCTTACAGACCCTCACTGTCAAGCAAGTCCACAAGCACACAAAGATCAAATTAGGACCGAAGGTCGATGTAACTGGATATCCTAGCAAGACTTCATTGTTTGCCATTTCCAACCGACGCGGTTGGTTCTTTGCGGGACATAAGAGCCGTCAGTTTCGGGCTGCTTACCCGGTATTCGTTTCTATGCTGATGAAATAATGTGATTCAGGGATTTTGGCCTCTCCCATTGTCGACTTACGGATGGCTATGGGAAGTAATAGCAGCGAGGAAGAGACGCCCTTTAACTGCAAAGTTGACATTGACGCGTCTCCTGATACTCCTGTTTGCATCAAGTTGGTTATGAACGATTCCAAGCTCGTGGTCGCGTCATCTTCTAAGATTGCGGTCTGGGATGTAGACTCCATTTGCGACGGTCAAGTAAGATCGAGCCTCAAGCATCGTGATAAGAAAACTCGATTAACACTTTGTCCCTCTGTTCTCGTAGAATTCTACACTTCAAACTTTTGAGCTCAAAGACCTCGTCATTGTCGATCTCCAACCTAATCCACATCCCACGGAGGCTCCCCATATTATCACTGTCCTCGCTAATGGCCACTCTCACGAGTACCCCAACGTGGTTCTCCTTTACGATGTCGTGGCTAATACAGAACGTCGCCGATTCAGGGGACTGCAGGCAGACGGCACCGCTCCATTAACCGGTGAGAGAAAGCTAATTCCGCGCATGGAATATGTAACTCATTATCGTCTTAGTGCAATGGTCCCCTGATGGGAGTTTGCTTGCCATGGGTACCCATGGCGGCATTCTTCTTGTTTACTCCGCCGTCAACTTTGCAGAACCTGTGTGGGCAATTCCCCGACCCAACGATCAGCAGCTTTCTGGGACCTCCATTATCCATTTGAACTGGCTCATCGAGTCAACATGGCATGTAGTCTATGCAATTCCTCGGAACCCTGACTCATTGGATGACTATCAACCGGAAGAGTATCACTACGTAATCATGGCCGCTCCTGACCAACATTCATGTCTTGATTCAAAGGTGGATTGCCCCTACGACCCTTATGGCCTTCCACGAGAGCCAGGTGGACATGGTGTTGTCCTGCGTGGCTGGACAAATATTGAGTACCTCCTCCTTGCTAGTGACGCACATGCTACCGATGTAGGTGCACTAGTAGCTCTTCCACCAGCCCCAGGACAACCCTTTGGGGACGTGTTCAAAGTGGATATGACCGAGAGCAGCATGACTATCCCACTGGACGCCGAAGCGGGCGAGACGACAATTCTTGGTATGGGCGTCGACCTCACCGGCACTCAACCGTTGCATTCTTCGAACCAAGCCGTGGGAGACGATCCAGAGCTCCCGCCCATGCCAATACTGTTTTTCTACAACAATGACGGTGTAGTCTCCGCGTATCATATTATCAACGAAGCTGGCTACAAGTACCCAGGAATGCGATCACCCGATATGTCAGCCGCAACCTCCACAGCAGTTCCTCCACTCTCTACTTTCGTGTCAGCGTCCACACCTACCAAACCGCCCCCTTCTTTGCCTCCTGCATTCATAGCGGCGCCTACAGCGCCAACCGGTTTTGCAGCGTTTGCCCAAAAGACTCCGACCTCGTTTGGTGCTACCACAACTGCATTTGGGAGTTCTGCGACTACGCCTTGTAAGTGCTCATGACTTTCACTTCCACCTGATTCTAAATCACCTGCGCAGCTGTTGGATTTGGATTCGGTGGTTCATCCTCATCGGTCCCTGCTATCAGTGGACCCAAGACTGACGCGCCAAAGTTTGGACAGTCAGGCTTTGGAAGTGGTGCCGCTAGTGCTAAGCCTTTTGGAGGGTTCTCAAGCTATACTGCTGCTAGCAATTCTACATCAAGTTCCGCTCCTGCGTTCTCAACTTCAGCGATACAAGACTCATCAACCCTTGCTCTAAAGCCTGCTACCGGCGGTTTTGCGTCATTCGCGAACTCTGGAACCAGTGGCTCCTTCAGTTCGTTTGCAAATGCGGGGCGGACTGGAACGGGCTTCAGTGCGTTTTCGAAACCGGCTCAAACAAATGAACAGAAGCCAACCGGATTTGCGGCGGCGGTCGCCTCCCAACCCGCTAATCAACCCACAGCGGCATTCGGTGCTCCGACCGCATTCTCGCCGCCAAAGTCTGTCTTTGGCCAACCTATGTCCGTCTTTGGTAAACCAGCCTTTGGCTCTACAGGTTTCGCTACCGGTGACTCAGATAAGAAGCCCGGTACGTTTGGCGGTAGCGGTGGAGGATTTAGCGCGTTTTCTAAACCCGCTGGAGGGGCTGCTACGGTTGGTGGGTTTGGAGCATTCGCAGGTGGAGGAGGATTCGCCTCTCTTGCCTCTGCTGCAAGTTCGACGGCCACACCAGCCTTTGCAGAGGCTGGATCGGGAGATGAGATTAAGAAGGACAACGTCCTTGTGTTTGGACAGGCACAGAACAAAGTCGAGGAAGTCAAACCTTTCACTTCTCTCGCGGGGCCGGCACACGCACTTGGGTCTGGATCCACGAAACCAACCTCTGCCTTTGGTAGTTTCGCACCCAGGGCGGCATCTCAAAATGACGAAGACGAGGACAGCAAGGGGAAAAAGGGGGCATTCCCAGAGGACGCAACGTATAAATTGGAGCCCACAAAGGTATATACTGGACCTGACCCGTTCGGCACTCCGGACAAGAACGCAATTTCTACTTTGAGCCTCCAGAACGGTTTGGGAGGAGTTGACCTCTCTGGTCACAAGAAATCTCCAACGCCACCGGAGGAGAAGAGAATTACGACGGCGTTCGGTCAGAAGATTGACCCTGTTACAAAGCATTCGAACTTGTGGGGGAATGCTGGTGGTGGTAATGGCGCCGCTTCTGCATTCTACAACGCCAAACCCAGTTCGAACAAATTGCTATTCGGATCCTTCGGTAGTCAAGCCGCTGGCCAGGGTTCTAGCGCTTTCAGGTCTTCTAGCAGTGCCTCCGCACCTTATAAATCTAAAAAGGACTCAGATGGAGGTAGCGACGGAGAAGAAGTCCCCTCTGAATCGGAGGGAAGGACGAAACCCACGAAGGGTTCGAAAAACAAGGAGGGCTACCTCACTCCGGACGAGGAAGACGTGACCGGAGAAGAGGAGGACGATGAAGGAGAGGAGGAAGAAGAGGAAGAAGGGGAGGAGGAAGAGGAAGAAGGGGAGGAGGAAGAAGAGGAAGAGGAGGAAGAGGAGGAAGAAGAAGAAGAGGACCTAGCAGAACTCTCTGATGAGGGACTGCCCGTTGTGGAGGAAGAAGACGAGGAGGGGGATAGTGGGTCTGTCCATGAAGAGGATGAACCTGTCCTGTCGTCTACACCAAAGGGTGAAGTCAAGGCCACCTTCCAGTGGAAAGAGGGAGCCCTAGACAATGCAGCTAACGCTAAATCTGCATCCTCCCCAAGTCAGCAAATACCATGGCAGGGCTTCTCTGCGAATCTCGGCTTCAGTCCTGCGAAAGTTCCCTCCCCTTCGCCTCTCCACCAGGTAACTACGCCAATCGAATCAAAAACAGCCAACTCCGTACTCATGCCAGTTCCAAAGTTGGCTACCCCCTTGTTTGGTGGCTCCGGTGGGCAGAGCGCGGGGAATACATCAACCAAGATCAGCACGCGACCCAAGACACCGCCAGGTCTGTTCGGAGCCCAACCTACTACCACGCCCGCAATATCTCAGTCAGATTTACAATCCAAGATGGTGAATATAACTCCAATAGGCTCAATGAGCACTCTGAAGCCGCAGGTAGCGGCTCCAAGTGCTTCGGCGCCTGCGCCTCCACGATCCAAGTATCAAGAGTTGCAAGACCAACTTAACACAATGCTCATAAATGCATTGGGTCACAATGACGAGGTCAGTTGCATCGTCCCCGATGGAAACAGTGTCTCACCTTGCGGTAGTTGGAAAAGCGTGCAGCGTCCTTAAGACATGCCATGGAAACGTCTAGAAACCCTGCCATGAGGCCCAAAACTACTCAGGAGGACTTGATAACATTGGTTTGGACATTTGGTGATCTTCCTGCTATGAGCGAGACCATTCGGAGTAGTGAAAGCGACCTGTTAGAACTAGTGGATGCCGTGTTTACTGTGCAAAAGGGGCTGGCCGACCTGCAGCGTCTAGTTCTGAAGAGTGAGCCCCCCGATTCTTCTCGTTCGGCCCTTTTGACAATCTTGCAGCCGAAATGAAGCGCGAAGAGGTCGATAGGTTCCTACGAGCCAAGGACGACAAGAAATTTGCTGAGATGATCAAAGTCCGCACACTCGGTCCCGAGCATACTGAGAACCAAGTGAAGCTTCGAAAAAGCATCCAGGCAAGTCGCTCGGTGAACTACATGCTCTTAATTAACTTCTGGGAAGACCCAACGTGATCGTGTAATTCAGCTTGAGGAGCACGTCCAGCAACTCAAGAAGAAAGTTGATCAGGCGAAGACAGGGAAGAAACCTCTGCAGTCAGTCTTCACATCCGTGCGTGAGATTATGCTTTAAATTAAATATATCATAGGGCCCCGACATTAGACGTCATTCTCCGTACCATACGCAACATCGATATCGCTGTGCGAGAGAAGACAGAGGATCTAGACGCGCTAGAGCAGAAGATGGACGAACTCCAGCTTGACAATCGCGAACAATTCTCACAAAAGAAGCGACTGCCGTTAATTCAACCTCGTGCAGTTTCAGCAGCCCGCGAGTTGATCTCAGCACAGGGTACTATTGGGACAAGTCGTAGGCTAGAAATGGCATCGGCCCATCAGCAAAGTTTGAAGACCTTGCAAGTGGCATTGATGACCTCGAGGAAGGTTGTGCCCCTCAACCAGACCGGTGTAAAAACATTTGCCCGGGTCGTCCTCAAAGACCTACCTTCCCCAACGCCGGGTCATCCAGTAGATATTGCACGAGCCTCACCGGTAGACGAGAAATCCACACCCACACGCAAGCCTGTCAGCAAGCTTGGCCTTAACTCCACCACGACCACCCCGAGGGCTGCGAATTTTCCCACGACGACAACGCCCGCTTCTGCATCTACGGCCATTGTGGCGCTGCAACACGCCGCTCAGCGCTTGTCCAGCTCCCCTTCAGTCTCCCCTCCAGTCGCAGCACCAGCGCCCACCGCGTCCTTTTCCCCCGGAGAAGGACGTCCGTTTTCGCGCGCAGTCCGAACCCCGCGAGGACATGGTGCCAACGAGAAGCACACGCAAGCACCACAGATCAAAAATCGAATTACTGCGTCTGCAGCCGACACTGGAGGATTCAGCTTCGGCCCGCCCCCTCCCATCACTCCGTTCGACACCAAGAACGGCTTTATTCCCTTCTCAAACGTGCCGTCAATTCGAACAGGTCCTGTCTACGTTCCTCCAAAGGAAGACGAAGATGAAGACGAAGACGACGACTGGGACCGAGGCGACGATGCGCACGAGCCCGAGGAGACAGTATTGCAAGGAAAAGCCAAATGATTACTCGGTTTCGTTCACTATATCTGGTTTTCATGCACGCCATGTAATTCTTAAGGTTGGTTCAATCGAAAACACGTTTGTTTCTCGAAAAACGGCCAGAATGTATTTTAAGAGAATACAAGGGACACGCACAAGCGAACGATCAGGCAAGCGGAGATGTAGAACGGGGGACAACGAGAAATAGATACCCAAGCCGCGGGAAAGGAGATTCGTTCGAGATCGAGATTCGATGGGTGTGGCACGAATTAGTGATGACAGAAAGACTGAGGGCCGACAACAGAGAGGATGTATAATGCAGACATTGTGGGAGAAAAACCAGGGAGAAGGGGAATTGGATGAGTGGACAGTTGATGGTCGGGGAGTGGGGAATAAAGTGAACAGGTAGGCAGTCAGGCAGATAAACCGGAGGGAAATTTGAAACCGAAGAGAGAAGACACGACTGCGAATAACTTTTAATGGGACTACGCAGGGGTTATGACCCAAGGCTCCTGACTTGGCATTGACCCCTCAAACTTGAAACCCGTATTTTGGTAAAACGACGCCTCACCGAGGGGTAGACGCTCGCCAAATACATCCTCGACACTCTGGGGGACCTGGGCTGAATCGTCCGCGGCGGCGGCGACCGTCACAGCTTTCTTGGGCGATTGTGATGGGGGCGTCTTCATCATCGAGTCCTGCGCCGCGTTGGATTCGGGGCTGACAGTGGAGTGCAAAATCGATTTTTCGAGATCGGGCAAGGATGGTTCCTCCGCGTATGACGGATAATCGAAGAACTCGAAGATATCGTCCGTATCATCCGTGATGGTCGATGTGTTGTTCATGTCCTTAGGCGCGGTGGACGAACCCGGGACAGTAGAAGCGGAAGGGAGCTTGAGAGGTGAAGACATTAAGCTTTCAAGGAACCGCAGAGCCTCAGCAACACTACCGACGTCGCCACCATCGTACTGCGCCGACGGGACTTCGGCCTGCAGTGCGTCTCCACGCGAGCGCACAAGCTCGAGGACCGACTCAGGGGTGGTGTAATCCGAAGGGTTGATAGGCGCACTGAGCTGTAGCTGTTGAGGTGTGACAATCGTAGGCATCTGCTGTTGTTGCGGTTGGGGCGCGATAGGGACAATGGGTGCAGTGAGTGCAGTAGTAGCAGTGGGTACGGGTTGTTGAACAAGGGGCACGGTCGATGCCGTCTTCGCTGGCACGGTTGGTGGTACAACTGTCGTAGTAGGTGCGGGAGGCTCATCCGTCTTCGCGCGTTTGTTGGCGGGCTCTTCAACCTTTGGGCCGGGGTTTGCAACCTCACTCTGTTCAAGCTTGCGCTTGAGAGAGGGATTGGGAGCCTGCGGCGTCGGAGCGGGCACCGCAACGGGTTCAGGAGCAGCAGGTGTTGAAGGTGCAGGCGTAGGAGTTTTGATGGGACCCGTGGCATTCGCCTTCGCTTTGTTGCTGAATGACGCCCTCGTATTCGGACGGACACCTTTCCCGGCCACAACTCGATTCTTAGGTGTTGCACCAGGGGGGGTCGGTGCGTGCGCCGGTGGGGTAGGCATAGGGAGGGCGGGTGAAGAGCTCGCGAGGGCGTTATGAAGGGCATTATGATCAACCGCTCCCCTCCGCTGCCGAGGAAGCGGTTGAGCAGGCATACTTGGACCTGGCGTCGGTTGAGACACGGAAGCAGGAGTCTGAACGCTATGCGGCGGAACGGAGGGCATTTGGGCCGGCGATAGGAGATGAGTCTCTAGCTGGGGCTGCGGTGGTACGAGAGAGAACGTGGCTGGAAGTGCGACGACTGATTCTTGCGGCGGCGGGAGGTCGCGTATGCTACTGAGTAAGGGGTCCCAGTAGCGGACTTGCTGCATGCGTGTCTCGAGTTGCTGTACACATTGTCTCATAAAACCAAGGAATCCTCTAAGCTCCTCAACACTGATGTAGAACACTGGGGGAGACTTTGTGAGCGCTTCCATCTGCTTGAAGACACGCACAGCCTGTTGTGAAAATTTGTCTGTCAGCAGATATCCTTGAGCGAGCACAGAAGAGAGAAGTGCAACGCACGATAGGAACGGCCATCTGGAAGGCCCGACCGCTCTGCTGCCGAACCCAATACATGAACAACCCAAGCCGGGAGACGAAGAACTTGGTGCGGTTCTCGACGAGCTTCCAAAGCGGCAGCCACTCATTCATATTCGGCGTACGTTGCGTGGGTATATCTATGGTCCAACCCAACAGTCATCAGTCACCGCTCATGTCCTATATAAAGAAAGGAAACGATGAGAACGAAAACTTCACTCACTGGCATTCATATTCTGCGTCATCTGGCTCCTGAAGATTTCCGTGGCCATTTCCTGCATCTTGAGCACGACCGCCGCCTCGGGTGCTTCAAAGTTCGGGGGCCGGCTCAAATCAGGTTGGGTGGTGGGAACCGGGCCAGCGTTGGCGTTGACAGCAGGCTGCGACATGCCCGGTGGCATTCTCGTGGGGGCGGCGGGGTTGGCCTGTGATTGTACTGCGAGGTACTGTCCTGGTCCTGGTCCCATAGCAGGATTCGGCGCACCACCAGCAACGCCAGGCTGCTGTAGCTGGCCAGGCTGCTGGCCAGGCAAACCGGGCATAGACATTCGTAACTGCGGCTGTTGCTGAGACGGTTGCGGTGGCATCCCAGGTTGCGACACGCTGGGCGGTCCTACTAGACCATGAGGACCACCAGCTACCCCAATAAGGCCGTCTTGCCCGCCTTCTCGCCGGTGTTGCGCCAGAATCTGTTGCAACCGCTCCGGTGGTAAGTGCGCGAGTGGATGAGCAAGTCCACGGCTGAAAATGTTGCCGTTGCTCAGGCTGACGGCGTTGAGCTTGTTCGCCATTTCACGGTATACGGTCTGGAGCTGCTCGGCAACTTCTGCAGAGGCACCGTGATGTGCGCCAATCTGGCGAGTAGCTGGATAGCCGAATTGTACACCAAGGATTGCCCACCGTTGGGGATTCATCTAAAGGTGGGTGTCATGATGAGAAAACTGAGCGCGCCCCGACTGGGTGAGCACATACCTGCTGCAGACCGCCGAAACTGTGAACGGTACGATGCAGGAGCCATGGGTCGATTTGTTTGCCTTGTATGTTCCAAAGACTGGGGGGTAGGTTTCCCAACCTTAGTAATTGGCGGAAATTAGCTTCTTGCGCCTCCTGCGAGTTCGCGCCGCCAGGGGGAGGCATCGGCGAACTAGGGGGGCGAGGAGCGGGCGTAACGGGACCACCTGCCGTCGGTTGAATGGGATAGGACATTCTGGATTGGGCCACGTTATTGGGAGGGCCTCCGCTCACACTAGGAGGACGGAGGGCTCCAGGATGAGATGGACCGGGAGGACCTCCAGGGGGACCTCCAGGAGCACTGGAAGTAAAATAGAATCAGTTTTAGGACAAAATCGATAGGGGAAGGATAGATACCCGCCCGCAGCCTGAAGAATCCGCTGCATCTCGACGTGGGCGGCGTTCTTGAAGGATTCGAGGATGGCAATAAACTTTTCCTTCTGGTCGTGGTGCATCCTCATGTTTTCGAATGCGGGGTTGCGAGAGTAGTTGCCGCTCTCGAGGGCGCGCTTGAGCTCGAAGAAGTGGGGCTTTTGGCTCTCCAGCACACGGTCAATCTCCGACTGGGCCTTTTGGAGCCCTTGGTAGTCACGGTTTTGAGCAGCGGTGCGAATGCGGGTCTGGAGCTGATTGAGCAGCTCCGCGGTGGGTGAGGGCTGAGGCTGGAGATGGGCAGGCAATGTGGTCTGGGGAGTTTGGTTGGTTGGGCGGTTTGCCGCCGCGGCGAGAGGGTTTGGTTGAGGAGTACCAATGTGGCCACGAGTTATGTTCTGGAGGGCGCGAGCCATATCTGGGTTCTGGCCGCCTTGGGGGAAGAAGAGGGACGGGTTAGAGGGGTTGCGTGCGACGTTGAAGAGGTGCTGTTGTTGCTGGGCCTGTTGCTGTTGCTGCTGCTGCTGCTGTTGCTGCTGTTGTTGTTGTTGTTGTTGTTGTTGCATGATCTGCTGTTGTTGGAGCTGATTTTGTTGCTGGAGGGCGTTGAAACCGGGATGAGCGCCTGGCTGAGCCGCTCCCGGCTGGCGGAGAGGATGGAAGGCGGCGGGGTTGTTGCCTCTAAACATGGAGGCTGCTGTGGGACCCTGAGGCTGCTGTTGCTGCTGTTGTTGGGCGAA
>Ga0307513_10002252_pt1 | contig 26937 bp, 24 predicted proteins | sample 15_EM_MG_FD_202174 | JGI IMG/M metagenome (GOLD analysis project Ga0307513, IMG submission 202174) | Populus trichocarpa ectomycorrhiza microbial communities from riparian zone in the Pacific Northwest, United States - 15_EM | ecosystem: Host-associated > Plants > Roots > Unclassified | place...
CGACCCCAATTGCCCAGATCAGTATAATCAAACACCACTCTGGTGTGCCACCTTCAATGGACATGAAGGAGTGGTCAAACTATTGCTGGGACGGGAAGATGTCGACCCCAATTGCCCAAATGAGAATGACCGAACGCCACTCAGGTGTGCTGCTTTCAAGGGACATGAAGGAGTGGTCAAACTATTGCTGGGACGGGAAGATGTCGACCCCAATTGCCCAGATGAGAATGACCGAACGCCACTCAGGTGTGCTGCTTTCAAGGGACATGAAGGAGTGGTCAAACTATTTCTGGGACGAGAAGATGTCGACCCCAATTGCCCAGATCAGTATAATCAAACACCACTCTGGTGTGCCACCTTCAATGGACATGAAGGAGTGGTCAAACTATTGCTGGGACGGGAAGATGTCGACCCCAATTGCCCAGATGAGAATGATCAAACGCCACTCAGGTGTGCTGCTTTCAAGGGGCATGAAGGGGTGGTCAAGCTATTGCTGGGACGAGAAGATGCCGACCCCAATCGCCCAGATAAGTATAATAAAACACCACTCTGGTGTGCTGCTGTCGAGGGACATGAAGGAGTGGTTGAGCTATTGCTAGGACGGGAAGATGTCGACCCCAACAGGTTGGATCAACACGGCGGCACGCCACTCTCCCATGCTGCCGGAAGGGGACATGAAGGAGTAGTGAAGTTACTACAAGCTCGGGGGTCTGTGGGAAGCTCAGATGCACAGCGACCTCATCTGTCATGAAAGACCTCAACTAAGACCGAGCCCCGAAACACTCCATTGATTACGTTCAAATCGCGCAGGATTACTTCTTTTCTAACACCAGCCTTCCTCGCCCTCAGAAAGCATAGCATACGCTGTTATAGCCATCACATCTCCATTCTTTCCCCTCCACATCTCTTGCACTAGTCCTGCAGCATGATCTAGGAAGTTCTCCGCCGCCCTCAGCCGCAGGAATCCCACATGTATGCTGGCATTCCCTTCCGAAACTTACTGATATTTACTAACATTTACTCATCAAGGCGCACGAGCTTCCATTCCTTGTATTTAGTGTACAACATCTGAGGGGATTACATTATTGTTAATTTCCATCATTCATCTTGGCTACAATTCCCAGAGTAAATACATTCCTCGTTATAATATCTCCTCTTTTTCTAATTCCCCCTTATGTATTCATTTCCTCCTCGTTTTCCCTAGCTAGTGATCGATAGATAGATGGACAGATAGATAAACTGCACATAGACTTCTCCCTCTGACCCCTGAGGACCTAGCGTAGGTGTTACTAGAACCACCATAAGCATGTATACCAACCCTTGACATTCTTATCTCGAGATCATATCACCCCCGTCATCATCTCGTAGTCCCCATCAGTCCCTCACGGGAGATGGTCTTTCAAGCGTCGTTAATTTAACTCGCGTGCATCTCCAGAACTCGGGAACGATAAGTTTCCCCTCGGAGTTATGCTGGATCAGCAGAATAGTTTTCCGATATTTTGCTGACACACCCGACATACTACCAGTACCAATTGCCTTATCCGCACTAGTCTAGTGAATAGACAGAAACCAGCAGTTTCCCCTCGTTTAATGATCTCTATATCAGATGTGGTAAAAGACACAACTTATCGCCTATAACTAAGCAGGCCCTAACTCCCTCCTGCAGTATGATACTCCGACAAGGTGGTATGATATCATATATAAAAAAACCCCTCTCGGGCAAGCACACAAACCCTACCAGGAAAGAACCCTTCACAAACAGCACCCCCGGCAGCACACCTTGGTGACAAGACCACTCCCAAGTCCCGCAGACCTATTACCCAAATATCGAGAACAAATGCAGGATAAGCTCTTGTGATGGACGGGAGTCGACGCTAGTGCGCATAACCGTGGGCTACAATCACACCGTGACACTCCACTCCACAGACTCCTCCTTACTCAGATTTATGCGCCCATGTGAATTTGGGCAAGCGGGAAATGGCTGGGTGGTAAGGCCCTTGGAAATCCGGGGATTCTGACCCCTGCTTTCATATTATAATAATATTATCCTCTAATTCATTATAGTAGTCTGTCAATAGTCTAATCACAGATCCTCACTCGTCATATTTTCCAACGACGAGCAGAGGGAACCAGGCCCCTCGGTCAGTGAGCGAGTGAATGTAGGAACAATTAGAGAGCCAAAAGCGCTCTTCGACCTGCCAATCCCCTAGCGGATCTTCAAGATTTGTATACCGGTAGCCAAACCGAAGACGGACACTTTCACAAGAATTTCCACCGTAGGCGTTCGGCTTGCCCTCGGCCGCACCAGCAGCGAAAGAAGGAAACTAGGTATACCAAAAGTCTTCCAAACTCGAAAACAAAAAGACTTGACAAAAAAATTTCAGTCGCCAAGGGAGTTTGCGAATACCTCTCATAATCCGAGAACAACAAAAGTCCAATATTATTCCACCGCCTCTAATAGCTACCTCCTACCCACCCTTCCCCCTACACAAGTAAATTAGCAATACCACTACATTTTTCCCACTCACTCACTCGCTCCAACCACCTCACCGCCCCACTCCAACCCATCCCAGCAAACAGCACCCAACCAACACATCCCCGCACTAAGAATCCGCACACTATCAGAATACCCTTGCCACCGCGACCCAACACAAAAGATCCCCGGTGCAAGTATTCGAGTTGTCAGAAAGACCCCCAGTTCAGGTACCAGGCGTCCATGCCCGATGAGAGCGGGAAGCCCACCCCTCCCTCAAGAATCCACTACCCATCCGCCGGTTGCTCCATATGAGCTTTTTCATTTATCAAACCCTCGTCAAGGAGGAGGAAGTTTATAATAAGCTCCCATGCTTAATCCGGAGATCTCGGGCAGTCCCGGGGTGCTGAGAGAGGAAGGGAAAAAGAAATAATTTTAATAAAAGATCCGTGACCACCCCCCCCCCCCATCCCTCCCCGTTTTTACTCCCAATATATACTCAGGTAGGGGTAGCGGACTGAAAGCTCTCTTCTAGGAAGATAAATAGGATTCCAGGCTATTTTGGCGGGTCCGCAATGGCTACTCTAAAATAGGTGGCCGATTCTTGGTGAGGAGATACGAGTACTGTGCTGTACTCAGCACAGCACACACACTCTCTCTTTTTCAATTATTTCCTCTTGCACAGCCAGCCCCACGATAATGCCAAACTGATATACCAGAAACTGAGCAAGTCACCACTGCTGGCTCATCTCTATTATGGCCTACCGATTAAGTTACCAACCTCCCCCTCCAAGAAAGGAGTGCCCTGATACTAGAGCAATGACCTAAGCCCTATCACATTATTCCAATACCAACGCCAGATAACATGGACGCAAAATCGACCGAACCACCCAGAAGATTTTACTATCGTCCCATCCCAACGCAGCTCGGGCTACGAAAGACACGCTCTTAAGATTATTATGCCTTGTAGAGTACAGTACAGTATGCAACGATTGCTTTACCAGAAAGAGAGCAAGAAGCAAGAGAGTACCAGTAAGTTACCCCACAGCTTAGCGAGCCATCTGCTCAAATACGAGCAACGGTTACCAATATAACTAAAGCTCAACCAATTGTATTGCCCAAACCTGCATATGGGGCTCTGTGCCGTGGAATAGCACATCAAACGAGTACCGGTACCCGCCTGTACAGTACTAATAACCACACCCATTAACAGGGTCCCGCATGTCCTAATACTAATAGGTTAGTAAATAAAGCACACCCAAGACATTTAATTACCCCACCCCCGATCCATCTTATCCATTCGCTCCATCACTACGCAAAAAAAAAGAGCCCCAATAGGCGAGCAAACACTAAAACGCACACAAAACGTTGACCCCATTTTATTTTTTTATTGGAAGACTCTACGAGAGTACTTAGGCTATTAGAACCACCTACGGTACAAATAACAAAAGATTCCCTCCGCCCATCCATCCAATTCACCCATTGTCAAATAGACAACCCAAGTATTCGCAGAGCATTCCATGAAAAAATAGTAATAAAAAACCCCCGAAGAAAAAGAGACAAACTGAATCTATTCAAAGACAATGGCAGCCTTGATGGCAGACTTGTTCCTCATAGCCTCCAGACACTCGCCCCATTGCTCTAGTTTGTAAGTCTTATTCACGATGCCTTCAACCCTGACCTTCCCAGTATCAAGGTAGCCGATGGTGGCAGGGAACATGTAGGTCTCGGAGAAGGAGCCAATGATAGTGATTTCATCTCCGAAAATCTTACTTGGGGGCCACGAGACACGGGCTGCGTCGCTGTAGACACCATAGACGACGAGCTTACCACCGCGGCGGACGTAATGGATGGCGTCCTCGAGGATCTTGGGAGAGCCGGTAGCCTACATATAACCCATCAGTAGTTGTTCGACACAAGTGATCGATTGGTGCAGAACAAACCTCAACAACAATGTCAAATCCGTAAGGGTTATCGCTCTTGATCTGTTCGAACTGCGCCTGGGGGTTGGTCCTGGAAAGAGGAATATAGATGTCGGCACAGTCGAGCTTCTTAGCCAAATCCATTTTCAAGCCCTCTGGGGCAGCAATGACGACGTGCGAGGCGCCATTGTGACGGAGGAGCTGAGCAAGACAGAGACCAGTGGGGCCAGCACCGAACATGAGCACGGAAGAGCCAATCTTAGGAGCAATCTTCTCCAGACCGTGAGCAGCGCACGAAGCGGGCTCGAGAAGGGTAGCATCAACATCGCTAAGGTTGTGAATCTTGAACACTTTCCCAGCGGGGTATGCGCAGTACTCGGCGAAACCACCATCCACTTTTAAAAACACCAATTGTTAGAACCTGCTACACGTCCGACCTGTGATGGGACGGAAGGTAAAGGGTACTAACTAGTGACACCATGAGCCTCGAATTTCTCGCACAGCAAGAGCTGTCCACGACGGCAGTAGAAGCACTCATTGCAGAGCTCCGAGTTATCAGCGCATACACGCTCACCAACTGTGAACCCCTTGACGTCTTTCCCGACGGCAGCAACAACACCAACAGTTTCGTGCCCTATCGATTAATCAGTCAATCGTCAGCCCATCCCCAACCAACATCCAATTCAGGTAGTAATAGGAAAGATAAATACCAGGAATCAATGGGAACTGCAGGGAAGAAATTGCATCACGTTAGCCCAAGATCACGGAAAAAGTGTCCACAAAGGTGCCATGGCACTACCCATAAGGGTGCCCAACCATCCTCCACCACCGCATAAGTATATAAAGGGAACCTCCCCCCATCGAGGGGAGGCTTAGGGATGGATTCTCAAATTACCTTTGCGATAAATTCACCCTCGTGAATATGCAGATCCTACCATTCCGTCCCATCCCCATCAGTACACGACCCGCCGCCACTACTACTACCGCCATCAATAGAAATCACTCACAGTTCCACAGACACCGCAAGCCTTGACTTTGATCTATCGTTCCCTCAATTAGTTTCTCAATTCCCACGGAGAAAAAAAACTATAAGTGGGGTAGGAAACACATACCAAAACATCGTTATCACGAAGGGTGGGCAGTGGAACCTCAACAACGGCATACGACTCTGGTTTGTCGTAGCTACCAGCAATAGTCAATAGCCGTCCACAATAAAGCGGGGTAAGTCATCCAAGAAACTCACCGGAGAGCCTTCATAGTTGCTGGGAGAGACATGTTGGATGAATTGATTGATGAAGATAACTACTTGATAGAGTAGGCTTCCGATATTTAATTGAGTTGAATGGACAGATGGAGGACAGACACGAATCGGTGGGGAAGAGAGAAGAGAAGGAGAGAGGAGGGGGGAACAAACAGAGCAAGTCCGGGGGAGAAAGAGGGAAGTCTTTTATATCCTCCGACCCCGGCCACCGGTGCCGAATTTCTGGGCGTACCCATCTGCCCAATCAAGCAACCACCACTATCATACTACCGTACCCCGGGAGCCCCCGCCCCAAGCCCTCCCACCCTAGTGAACAAGGCAACGGAGGAGTGAAGGAAGAGGATAAGAGGATATGTGAGGGGAGGGGGCTCGCTGTCGCACATCTCCACTGGAATAAACCCCACCAACGAAAAAAAACGGACCCCACAGGAAAGAAAAAAACCCCACCATGACTTTTTGGCACTCCCCGGATGGGTCGAGTTTTAACCCCTCTTTCAATAATCCGTGCCGAGTAGCTCACTTCTACCACCGGTGCACCGAGGCACAGAGAGAAGAAAAACATGATAAACACAGTGTGAAAGATTCAGTTACATCAATTGACCTTACAATAACCAAACTAGTCCAAATAAACCCAAGCTACTCGAAACTAACCACGGTCCAGTACTCCTCCCGCGAGCAAGGCAAGAAAGCCCAGAGATGGAAGAGCCCCGCTAAAGAAACTCATTCTCTCACGCCCCAACCTCACCATCCATCCTCCCCTTCCAGAATCCAGATACGGGACAGTCCCGAGTAAGTTAACTTAACGGCCTGCCATACCTCAAAAAAAAAAAACCGACCCAATCACAGCATCACATCATCCCACCATCCAAAAAAGCACACACGCACAAAAAAATCAAAAAAAAATCAAAAAAAAAAATCAAAAAAAAAAATCCCACAATGATATGTACGGTACGGTAAGCAAGCTATCTACCGCCTCCAAAGCTCCTTTTCAAAAACCAAAACCCGTGGGGTTACCCTAAAAGCCCCAAAAACAAAAGTGGGGCTCCTCACCGCAAACAAAAAAAAGAAGAGAGAGAGAGAGAGATCCTCGTTCAAATCGAAATAACGTAAAAAAACGTTCATTCTTCCCCGGAGCAAGTAGTAATAATAATACGGTAGGGTAAGCTAATCGTTACCAACAGTGTTGACAGTATTCAATCGCTCGTGATAAGCTACAAGTGGCCAGACTTCGGTGCTTACTTACTCACGAGGGAGAGAGGTACAGCACAGCACAGCGCTGTAAAAGGTCTGTTATACAAGATCTGTGTCATTGCTCGTGTAAAGAGAAAGAAAAAAAAGGCAATCGAAGAGGGTAATTTGAAACCTTGGGGAGGAAGTATGATAATATAGATCTCGAAATCTCGGCCGGATATTGCTGTTCTACACGAAAAAGGTTGTTCCTCCTTGCTTGGTTGGTTGTTGAGTTGTGGATGGTGCCCGGGGAAGTCATTTGCTTGTGAGGGTGGCAAGCATAGTGCCCGGGTGCCGGCGGGAGAGGCATACCTGTATGATACTATGATAGCAACTGTAAAAGTAGGCAGCCAAGGTCAAAACCGCCCATCCAGAAATCGGGTTAATATAATCGCAGCAGGAAATGCAGCATGTATTATGGCTCCGGTTCTCAGCAAGCATGGTATCATACTCCAAAAAACTCAGTCAATAAAGCCCCAACCGTACCACAAATAATCCAATTTAAATATCTACCGGCGTCCCAAAGAATCACCATACAACCGAAGCTACCCAGGCTACTGGCATGGCACTCTACAATACTGTGCAATACCTGGAACCACGGCCTCACCACCAGCACGCTAGACTTCGGAGCCTCCTCGTCCATTCGTCTATCATAATATTTACCCATCCACAACCTCATGATAAAAACTATAACACAAACAAACCCCCCATCTCATCCCATCGCCTTTTTCAACATCCAAACCCATTGATAAAAAAAATAAAAATACAAAGTTAGACCAACCTAAAAAAAATGAAAATGAAAAAAAAAAGCAAAGGAGAAACAGAAACAGAAACAGAAATCTACAAGAGCTCCCCCACACTACGTGCGCATTCCACGGTGCCTGCATCTCGCACCTCACGTGAATATAATCCCAACCAAAGATCTGTTGAACAGTCCCATCGCCGGATTCCGAAAAGTTTGTTTTTCATCTTTATTTTTCCATGTAAAAAAAAACCAGATCATCGGCGCGGTGCCCTGGTTCCCCAGCAGGCACGCCGCTACGGTACTACTCGAGTATATGCTAACCCGATCCGATTGGATTCGATCCAACGAGCGAGTATCATACGCACGTACTGGTACAATGAATAGGGATTACAACAGACAGCCGGCAGCCAGCCAGCCAGACGGAAGACAAAAAAGCAATATCAAAAAGAGAGTTACTAATAATTAAGAATAAGTTAAGTACATTCCCTCCCCGCACGCCGGTACTCCAGTCCCCCCACACGCTAAGCATCACTTCAACCCAAAGCCCTCACTCTCCGTCACCGCCCTCCAGAGCAGTGTTTCCAACTTCTCCCTACGCTTATACCTCCACAAGCAAATCTGATTAAAGCAGGTTCTCGCAACCGGGAACCTATTAGTATCCTGCCCTAGACAAACTACCTTGATGATCAAATTGGTCGCACCCATAGCCGGAATCCGGTCACTGCCAGTAATAAAGCTCAGCAGCATCCTCTGCTCTTTTGGCGTGATCCTTTCAAAAAAGCTCCAGAACCACTTCACAACTGGGTCATTACCAGTTGGATTCCCGCTGCCCCAGCCATCGTATATAGCAACTGCTTTGAGTGCGGAAACATCAAGCGCTTCGTCCGAGCCGCGGATCAGCAGTTCAATTTCCTCCGGGCGGAAGAGCGACAGCGCGTTGCCGCCGCATACGGTGTAGAAGCCACGCTTGAAGGGCTCAAATTGCTTTGCAACGGAGGAGTTGAGGAGGTAGTTTAGGTACAGGTCGACGAATTCCCTCCGATTGGAATTCGTTACGGGTCGGTTCTCGCCGTTGGGGCAGAGCGGTACACGTATTAGTTGTCCGAACCTTTCGGTCTCGGCGACAAAGTCGCGGCAAAACGTCGATTCGACATCTCCCTCAAACTCGAGTAACTGGCGCAGTCCATGAGCCAGGGAAGGCCTGAAGACAGCAAGGTCCTCGAGAGTGTGATGCAAAGGTGGGCGGATAGAGGACACTGCAAGACTATGCGGTGCGGTAAAGTGAAGGAGCTTCTTGAAGATGTATGGCGGCAAGGCCACATCCAGGATAGTAGAATTGTAAATGGCCAGACCAAACAATACCCCGACAAGGAAGAACTCCTCCGAAGACTCGAGGGTGTTTGGATTAAAGTAACAGTATTGGGAATCGTCATCGTAGACGAACATGCCTAAAATCCATAAGCCCTTTCTTCGATCACATCTATAACTAGGGGAGTGGGCATACCATGACCCGGGTCAAAAACATCTCGAGCAACCAGGAGAAACCATTCCTTCTTCAGGCCCCCAGCATCAACACCATCTTCGCCGATAAATTCAATCCTGAGCCCCTTCTTGATGTCGTCAAGACTACCTACTCCTTCGCTAATGCCCTTCAAGCTATCCTCAACTAGACATTCCCTCCGGACTTTCAGCACTAGATACTGGTTTATAGTCCTACGGGTCGCGATGCTATTGAAAAACGCGTGTCTAGCTTGCACCTCCATCTGCCTTTTCGCGTCGTGCTCGAGAATAGATATCTTGGCGCCCATAGACAACAGAAACGGATACTGACAAAAGCAAAACCTCGACGCCCTCGATTCCCAGACGTCAAAGTCAGCAATGAGGTCGTGGTAATCGAGTAACATATTATAAAATTCGCTCGTGGGAATAATTTGACCCCTCCTCTGTGCTTCGCGTCGCGCGATCTGGCCATAACTTAAATTGTCATCCACCATATCATAACTGAAACTTAGTAGGCCACGACGGCCGGCAGTATTATTGTTTGCAGAAAAGAATAACGACATGACTCGGGCGGCAGCACGGATCTGCCAATCGTCATTATAAGACAACTGCTTCCCTATCGATGCCGCAGGCCCACCTGCACGCGATCGTTTCCTTCCCTGCTGTCTGGTAAGTCGATAAGTAATAAAGCTTCCAACAAGTTCGACCAATCGCCGGAACTGTGTTTCCGGCATTCTTGTAAACCACGAAACAAGATAATGATGGCACTCGTTTGGTAGGTTTGACAATAAACCAAGAATCCGCTTCACGATACCAGAATGATGCCCCGGACCACCATTTGCCCCACTATAGGAAGATGAATTAGAAGGATACCTTTTGGGCACAGTGAGCCTGTCCCCAACTGATCGGGGCGGATGGGAGCTCAGCGAAGACACCATACCACTATTTGGCCTAGCAGGCGCTCGAGAGGACGGTGGGTATAACAGGGGATTCGCCAGTATTATAAGCAAGAACCTGACTTCCTCTGGCTTCTTCAGCGGCCGCCTGGGGCGTTTCAGTATGCTCTCGGTAGCCTTCAACAAGACTCTAGCAGTATTGTCCCTAGCCTCCTCTATTTCTGCTGATATCTCCATAATCTCATCTTCCCACCCCAGCCTCCGGGAGAGCGACCTCTCGGGCAGCTCCTTCGAGTCTTCTTCTTCTTCTTTATCCTCACTTATAGGCCGATGCAAGACCCTTTCCAGCGGATAATCCCCCCCAGCATTCATAATCATGTTATAAAACTCATTAACAGCATCCCAATCAATACCAGGGCTGCGAACGCTAAGCTTTGCATCCGCACGACCCCTATCTGTTCTTTCGGACTTAGTATAACCTTTTGCAAACCTTCCCCTACCCATTAGCAACATAGCTTCCTTCTCTCCGATCTTCTCCGTGACACAGGCTATATCCCTCCTCCTCTCCCGACCCCCCTTTGACCTGCCCCCCTGTTCAGCCACGCTAATTTCCGTCCCCTCAGCTTTGTTACGTTCCCCAGAGTCCTTCCGCTCCTTAGTAAAACTCCCGTTAAGACATTCCCAATCACTAAACGACAGAAACAAGTAGTCCTCCAGTCGCCTGAACATATCTTTTGCGAGTTTCTCGCAGGAGCCCTTCACATCCCCAGCTGGAACCCCGCCCCCCAGCTTCCCCGGTAATGGCCCGAGAACATCGCCCATGGAGGGCATGGGGCTAGGGGCAGACGCAGACGGCATACCCTCTGACCTACTTAACAAGGATACCAACGGCCCGCGAGAATCAAAGACGGGGAAAGCGTTCGGAGTTCCGGGGATATCCTTCGGCACGGATCCTTCTCCCTTGCTCTCGATGGGTGGAGGCGGGGGTGCATATGCCGGTAGCTGCTTAACCCACTTCCGCATGTCGAGGTACTCCTCCACGCAAGTGTCTATTGTAGCTTTAGTTCCCTCAAGGGACAGTGGAGTTACTAGAACAGAAACCCCTCATTAGTAAGATCCTAAAAGGGCCCCAGGTAAAAGTATATAGAATAGTATGTGCAAACCTTCCCTCGGCGGGGTTCCCGGAGTCCCCGGTGGTCCGGAGGGGACCGGCTTTAGATCGTTGATTGTCATGCAAACCGTGCACCTAAAAACATTCAAGTTTGATGGCCAGCGAACGGTACAATCACAGCACATGCAATGGCCTGTCACCTTGTTACATCCCCTCCCATCAGCGAAGCTCTAGAAAGCGTAAGTAAACAGAGAGAGAGAAAAGAAACTCACAAATTGCGCATTACTGCTCCCACTACCCCCTCCTGCACCTCCTTCCTCTGTAACCCCACCACCACCACCACTGGGGCTAATATCTCCACCACTACGTCCAGGACTCCCCGTCCACCCCGTCGAGGCAGCGACTTGTTGAGACCTAGACCTCCCGTGCCTCGTCATCCCGTCCGAGCTATTATTTATCGAGAAGAGTCGTGAAGGCCACGATGGCATGCTGTTGTTGTGTGTATTCGAACTCGCATAAATAAATAAATCCTCAGGGATCGGAACGAATGAGCCGCAAGCTCAGGTCAGGTGCACCAACCAAAGAACGAAGGGGGCAAAAAAAAAGAAAGAAAGAAAGGGATGGATGGATAGAAGAATAGTAATCGGCAAGGCTTCTGTTCTAGTACGCGACGAGTGGGCTGAAAACCAACCTTTCGTTGAATAGTCTAAGGAGGGAAACAAGAACGAACCAATACCCTTTTATTTCATTCCCCTCGCCATTTCCCACTCACCCCACTTCTAAGTTAAATCTTTCTATTGCTATTTATTATCATTTGGAGGGCGGCCCGGAGGTTTGCGGCGAGAATTACCCCGTCGAGAGGGGGAACTGCACTTTTTGCGATCGAGCACCTGGCATCGGGATCACATGCGCATAGACCCTTCCCGAATATTGTCAAATTTGGTCATTAATCCCCCAAGAACATTAAAAAACCAGATTGCAGAGCACAAATCCCGACATCATTTATGGAGATCTTCTGCTGTAACACAGATGGGCTTACCGGGCAAGCACGGGATTCAGCCGGATATTCAGGTTACCTACAGAAGGTACTTGTACTGTATTAATAATTTCGAGATCTCTGAAACAAGTGAGACCCGAGGAAGGATACTCTGCTTGAAATTTGGTCACTTCTCACCTGCCAGCACTCTCACTATGGGCAAAGCTGATTTCATCTTCCACGTATCATACCTGACTGAAGAAATGGGTTACGACTACTTCCACAAAATTCGGCATCTACAAAGGCATTAGCTATACATAACCATTTTCCATTTCCAAACATCATTCTCAAAATAACGGCCTAGTAACTATAGATATTCTATTATGAGGCCCTCCACAGCTATATAGCACCCCATTCATTGGACCACCGCTTCAACCACTCAAGCAAACCCCCCAGAGATGTTCCACAAACCCATATTAAGCAGGGAATAAACGGCCACCCATCCAAAACGACAAACCATCGCCCGTTACACAATATAAATAAACAAGATACGTGTACCGTACAGAGCAGGGGCATTGTGCCCCCGCCAGAGCCCTACGGAAAAGGAAAAAAAGCACCTTTAACTTTAAATACCAGATCAACACCAACCATAATCCTCCCATAAGCATTCTACAAACAAACAAACAAACAAAATCCAAGAACAACATCCCCAAGCAGCTCCGCTCAGACTACCACACAACTATCTACTCGCGATGTCGAAGCGTTTTTTTAAAATAAAATAAAAAAAGACTGCCATTGCATACCGCCAAAACTGGACCTTTTTGCTTGGATTTCGGCCGTATGCAATAACTTAGCAGTCTTCGACACCGCGAGTAGAGTTTCCTCCGGTACCGAAACGATCTTGAGACCCCCGAACTGCTGCTGTGCCCTTTTCTGTCAGGCGGTACCTCGCTGCCGCTCGGATTGTGGGTGCGCGAGATCCAAAAACATACCACACAAGAGCCTATACCGACGCCACAAGACATCACTCGGATCACCGCTCCTCCGTCTCTAACAGCGGACGGAAAACCTAATCGATCAATCTCAACTCCACACGCCGCAGAGCAAAACCACCAGATAAACTAACCCTTCAAAGCCAGCATGGAGATTACAGGATTGGCCTTGTGGGAAGGTGAGAGGCCCTGTCGGTCGCTTGGTCCTTCATGGCAAGCGAATAAAGAAGGCCCTTGTTTCGGAATGCTTTTCCAGGATATGGCACTTGGCGATATATATGGGGTGGTGGGGCGGAGGATCGTCTGTGTGCGTGTGGCTGGGGGGAGGGGTCTATCACAGAGGCCACATCACAGCTGCGGATTACGACGGCCTTTTTCCGGGATTGTGTGAGTCTCGGGTTAGGGGGGTAAAGTTATGGGGGTTTAGAGCGTTCTGCTACTATATATCTGCTGAGGCCGCGGGCGCACGTGATGTGGGCTAACTTACGCTACTATAGGCGTGGAACGGTTTATTCCAAACCTAGGCGGCCCCCCAAACGAAAAGAAAGAAGGAAAGAGGGACCTTTACAAAGTGGCTACTCCCAGCGATATACAGTACTCAATTCAGCTGTACAGTACAACATGACAAGGGGGGTTCCGGCCTGTGTACGGGGCTGGGTCACCGGACCTCACTCGTGCAATGTCCTCAGACTCCTACCGTAACACCCACACCAAGATACACCACTCCCCAAAGTGTCTCAGCAACCCACAACAAACCCCACCCTAACACCACGCCCAAAACCCCTGCCACAAGCAGGAGTATGCCCAGAACTTTAACACCCCTCCTTACCATGGGGCCCCTCTTCCCGGTATCGACCAGTTTCCCCGCCTCTGTTCCTTTCCCCAACATCGGCACGTACGAGAACTCAAACCCTGTCTCGCCACCCAGCCCGGCCTCCCCGATGATCATCTTCCACAGCGTCCTCCGTGCAACCGCTCCATGCCGCTTGTCAAACCAGGGGATGAAGCGCGCGGTGTATCCGAGGTAGCAGTTGAAGACGCACTGCGCGAAGACTAGGATTTTTGAGGATAGTTGTGCGGGTGGGAGGCCTAGGGCGTCGCAGAGAGATGGGGAGTTCAGCCAGCGGGTCGAAGCGAGGAGGTATGCGTGGGTTGGGTAGGTGGGGGGCTGGCAGGCTAAGGCAGTGAGGATGTTAGTTGCTAGGAGGGCGGAGGTCGGAGTTGGGGATATTTGGGTTGCGATGAGTGTGTCGTAGTAGGCCCTTGCCTGCGCGGGAGTGGAGAATGGGCTGGGGGTGTCAGTAGTGTGAAAGTTACGGGAGGAGATGAGTGAAAGGGCCTACTGCGTTGGACAACCAACATAGTGCGCAACTAATCTCCACAGTGCAATATAATCCTCGGCCCTATCCCCCACCACCATCAGTATTCACCCTTACCTTTCCCTAAGCGCTATAAAGCACATACTCCCTAGAACTCAAAAACAACCCCTGCTTCGGCAACGCCCCCCAAACCAAATTCGCACTAAAACTCAAAATCGTCCCAATTGAGTCCAAATCATTCACGGGAACCCCAAGCTCCTTAACAGAGTAGTAACCGGGATTCCTCCGCTCAATCTCCAAGATCCTCTTCCGCACGGCGGCGTGCAAGAGCCTGACTTTAATGCTGGAAATGTGGCCTGCACCGCCGGGTTTTATCGATTCCAGCGATATAGTGCATTGAAGTATATGCCTTATATCCCACAATCAGCACTTGGGAGGGGGGAGGGGGAGGGAGGCGCGAGAGGTTACTGCGTAGTCTCAAACATCCTCCTCCTAGCAACGCCCGTTGAGAATCCTCCCGTTCTGTATAGTACCTCTGCGATACGGGAGGCACCCATACCGCCTAATAGGCTCATATAACAAAGCCCCGCCAGCATCGCGCCAGCGTATCTGTAGAAGACGTCCTGCCCGCGGGAGATTTGCTCCCAATCCACCCATTCTGGTACCGTATCTACCTGCCGCCACAGGGTTGATAGGGTGGAGTGGGTGGAGTGGTGTTCCTTAAGGGTTGTATAGAGGTCCTTTTGGGGGTGGGTAGGAGAAGTAGAAAGGGAGGGGGAAGGGGTCCGGAGGGGGGTTAGGAGGTCTAGCGCTTCGTCTGCGAGTGCGTCCCAGGACTCTTTGTGCGCGGCCAGGGCTTGTGGGGTTGGATGGAGGAGGGTTGGAACATATGTGTGGTCCCAGGCACTAATTGTCTTGTTGCGAGAGCGGGGGAGGAACATTACGCTGGATGGGACGTGAAGGTGTGAGGAGGGAGGGGGGGGGACGTAAATGTAGTAGCATCTGATTAATTATCTAATAGATTTGCCTTTCAGAGTACTAGCACTTGCGCGCAAATTAAGTTACCGGTATACGGTAGCGTACTTTCTCGTTGGTCGGCACCATAGCTTAATTTGTGCGCAATTGCATGGGCGGATATAATACCGTATTAACTGGGGTAAGAGCCACACGCCTCAGGACGTCTGAGTTTCCTATTTTGGCGGGGACGACAGAAAATACCAGCAGAATAAAGCAACGCGCTACTTAGAGAAGAAACTCAGACGTCCTGAGACAAGTTTCTTTACCGGTATTCAAGTTAATACGGCACATCCTTTCAAATCAGTTACCCAACGAGGGTATCGGTGGGCGGGGGGGATGGGGAGAGGACCACAACAGGTATTGCACGCCATGCGTCTCCACCTTGCAGAGCCTCGATTTACAACCCCTCGATGGCAATCCCGCGCCGGGCCATTGATAACAGCCTGATCTTGGAAGTCTACGATATCGGTACCGTAGGCAATATACTCGTACCGGATGTGGGATTATCCTGGCATCCGTTTACCTAACCCATGACATCATACCGTGACATGTCATCCGCCCCCAGCTTCCATCCTCATAACACCGAATCACACCTCATGAACTAGTACAGTACAAGTACCTTAAAGCAGGAATGACTGATGTTTTAAACTTCGAATCCGTTTCCATTTCACCTGCCCCCACCTTCAAACTCCCAGATAGTACAATAATTTATACATCCTCTCCAAGCTCGCTCGCTTTTAATAAAAAGCGAGAAAAGACAAGACAGAAAAAAAAAGAGCACAAGAAAAACCCGAACCGAATCCCACCACCCAGAAAAGACAAAAAATAGGCAAAAGAAAAGCGAAAGAGAAAAGAGCAGAAGCCATCCCAATGCAAGTGAAAACAAAGCCAACACAAGGAAACTAGTGTACATCAGATACTGAAAAGAAGGGAATTAGGATGGGCCAAGTTAAAAAAAAAGCTGGAAGCAGAGTTCTTTAATCAAAGGAAATGGACACCAATCCCGGTAAAGAAAAGAGAAACGAAGGCCTGTGCTAAGGAGTAAAAACAAAGTCAAGTAAAGCTCGTTAAAAGAAAGTAGATATGGCGCGATAAACACTCGAATGGAAAAAAAAAGATGCGAGTCCTGCTGAGAATATAAGCGTGTAGGAGAGAAATCAAAAGAAAAAGAGTTTAGCCCTCGCCTGATGTGTCCACCAGCTTTTTCCTATCCTTGGGAAGTTTGCCTTTCCCATTTTCTAGTCTATCACTAACCAGCGATACCAGCCGCTCTGAATACTGATCTAACAGCTGCGCCATGATATCCGATCTACCGTCCTCCCGCGATGATGTGCCACGAGTAGAACCGTGGGTCCTACCCCGGCTCTTACTCTCACCTTTTTCTGAGAGCCCTAACTCCTTGGCTGTTAAAGCCAACTCCCGCTGCAGATCCTTGAGCACCTCTGGCCTCATACCGTCTCTGGAGCCAGGAGAGTCAATCTTCTTGCGGAAGCTTCTCAAACTCCGTGAGAGGCTTTCCGCTAATCCATTCATGTTTCCACTACCACCAATACTGGGATCATTCGGACTTCCGATGCTCTTTCCACGAGGCCTCGTCATGGAACTTCCTCGCCGCTGTGGCGGTGGTGGCAGGTTTTGGTTCTTGGTCGGGTCTGGCGGGCTTGGTGTGCGATGTCGAGTGCTCTTACGACTTTCCCGTCCAGCGCTTGGGCCTGATGGTATTGAGACAGCCGGTGTCGTGTTGGTAGCAGTGGTATGAGTAAATACTGGCGTCGATGGTGACACCGAGTCTTCTGTCGTAGTTGTTGAAGGCGTTGGCGGCATAGACGTATTTGGACCGCCTTTTGAACTCATCGATCGATTCATCCCGTATGCCGATGTCTTCCGTCTCAGCGTTCGGGGAGGAGAGGATGGGACATGGGCAGATAAAGGCCTAGGGTTTGGCGCCGCTGGAGCCGTCTTAGGCGAAAAATCCATCAGCTCACTCCGGCTCAGTACTCTTCGTAGAGGTGGTCTCGTTGCAGTCATCTCTTTCTTGGTAGAATTGCTACCCGTAGGTTCTGGGGGAACGACAACAGCACTAATAGCAAGCTCTGGTTCCTGGGCTTTGGGATTAAATTCCCATATCATGATTGTGCCATCTGTGCCCGTACTGATAACTATCGTTTGACCCGTCTCTTCCCCTTTCAGTGGGTCCTTTTCCAATAGCGCAACATCACTGACTCCCTCGGTGTGTCCCCATTCTTTATCAATGAGATTTCCAGCTAAATCGTAAAGGCGTATACTCTTGTCCGTTGTCGATATACCCGCAAGAACTCTAGACCTCGGGTATCCCTTGTCCTTTCCAACCGTTATAGCATCCATCACAACTGCATCACCTGATTCATCTGTACACCGAAACCCATGAACACTTTTCCCCGCATTTAAATCGAATTTGTGGATCTGTCGATCCATTGTCGACACAATTAACGTGGCATCAGAAAGAGGCGTCATATGTATTGGCGACGCTTTAGTCGTTAAAGTCCGAATCGGTATGTATGCCATAGAAACAGTTCCGCGGATCGCCTCCCGACGACAAAGCTCCCTAATAACTATGGTCCGATCCGCTGAGCAAGACAAAAGTTTATTCCCGTTTTCCAGTAACAGAACCCTTGATACGCTGGCCGTATGGTCATCCAGTGTTTGAGCCAGTGACCAACCATCCCCAGTCTTGGTGAATACTTGTACCGTGCGATCCCTCGCACAACTAACAATAGTCGTTTGGTAAACCGCGATATCCATGATCTCCCCGCTGTGCGCCTTTACAACATACAGACAAGTATGGCTTTTGCCATCGATTACTCTGCAATAACAGTGAGCCCAATCCAATGCATCTTCCCGGAATTCATACCTTAACACGCCATACTTATCTCCAGTGACAAAGATATCGCCACGATCCGATACTCGTACAACTTTCAACTCATTCGGGACATCGTCTTCACTCTCCATAGGCTGCTCAAGTTCCACCTGAAATTCACCCTTCTGCGCACCCTCCAAACCCCAAAATAAAACAGCACCGCCAGCAGACCAAGTGAAGAAAACGCCGTGGGAGCTATGATTGGCTGGTAATAATCGTACGCCTAAACATGCATCCTTGTGTGCGGGCAATTCACGAATCATCGAATTAGGCACCGGCACACCATCCACGGTAGACATATTGATAATCTTCAACGAATGATTGGAATCTAGGGTAAACAGGTGCCCAAGCATGCTGGCCATAGCAAGTACATGCGCCGGTCGGCACCCATAAGGAAGAATGGGTGAACTGGATCTTGACGATGATGGTGATTCCGGCGGGGTCGAGGGCACTATCTCTTTTAATACCAAGGCCCTAAAGATAGTCAGCGTCGGCTCTAGGGCACCCAGCACGAACACAAACCGAATGTTGCCATGTTTGCCCGCTACCCAGGCAAACTTCGACTCAGCATCAACAGTGATACATCCAACCCCAAATTCAGCATTAGCAACCTTGGAAAATCGGAGGCCGCTCTCATCCAATAAGCAGATGTCACCCTTCTCCGTACAGACTAGGGCCTTGTCATCCGAGATACCAACAACACAACTCATGGTCGAATCCGACATAGCACCCAGCAACGCGTTCCGCCCATGCAATACCTTAGGCCCAGGACTTGCGGGTTTTTGCTGTCTGCGTATAAGTGATCGTCCATGACGTGACTTTCTAAATCTTGGACTAACCTCGTCTTCAGTCTTCCAAATCTTCACATGCCGTGTTCCCACACTGTGAAATGTCAATTAATGCGCAGTAGCCTCAAAAGCAGGGTATACAAACGTGACAAGACTTTTGCCCATCCATGCCATCTGCCGGACAAAACTTGTGCACTTGTTGCTAGAATGAAGGCGAACAAGGCTGCCTCTTGTACCATTCAAAGACCACACGTAGACAAACCCGCTTTCATAAAAAATCAGCATGCGCACCATCGCCCGGTGATAATGGCTGGGAATATCTTACTCATTCATTGTACCAATACTAGCCAAATATTTTGAACAAGGACTAAATGCGACACCCCGCACACCAAAGGTATGTTCCGACATCGCAGCAACAGGCAAATCGCTGGGAACATCTTTCGATAACGAAAATATCAAAATCCTAGGGTTATATCCAGTCTAGCGAAATTTCAGCATGATGCTACCATTATCCATGGCGAGTGAGAAAATGTGGGGTGAAAAAAGAAAGAAAAACATACTTCTCCAACAGCTATCCATTTTCCATCCGGGCTAAAGGATAGACATGTCGCAGCCTTAATCCGCTCTCTAGCAGTCCATGTTCTTGAGCTAGGCGAATCCTCACCGGAAAAAGGGGAGGCATTGTTTGAGTATATGTTTCCAATGCCGGCATCCCGTAATGATGCCGCAGTACGATTTCTTGTCTCTTGTGAGTAGCTACCCGGTGTAGATGGTGCGTACGATGATACGGTAGAAGTGAGGGTGGGAGCGTTTGGCCTAGCGCGAAAAAATCTTTGCGTGATCTGGAGGTCATCGTCCAGCTGAACAACCACAGCAGCAGCGCCCGCAGTGTATGCAAACGACCGTGAAGGGGGATGGCTGTCGAACGCAGTGGTAGAACATCCTATCACGCGCTTCAAAGCAAGTCCGCAGTCGGAAAATGGTGAAATGGAGGAGGATGAAGAGGACCCAGAGGAAGAATTCTGACGCCCTTTGCTGGTAGATCGTATGCTGGTACTGTTGCGAGACGATAAAAAGACGGGGGAGTTCGTTGGGGTGAGTTTCAAGTTAGGGATACCGCCCGGGTTCCTGGATGTCGGTGTGAAAAAGCTTGCCATAACTATTCCTTCAACACCGACTGTTTGTCCCCGGATTTTTGATCAATTGGAAAAGAGATTTTTTATCCTCCGATGGAAATCAGTGGGCGAACAGAGGTAGAGGGGTTAAATGGGCTGAAAATTGGGATGGTCCTAGTTATTCATCGAAGTGGAAAACCAAATAGTCTCGTATGCAGGCGACATGCACGAATCGGTGTTTTTGGCGGAGTGGGCGTCAGCAGCAAGGCTATTGTTAACTATGCGTACCATGCAAATCCTCCGTCCCAGGGTGTTTAAAGCGAGTGAGGGGGAGGAGGGTGTGAATAACAGGAAGAGAAAGAGAAAAGAGAAAAGAGAAAAGAGAAAGAAGTAATAATCTTTTTTAAACGATAATGAATGCTGACTATCGACTATTAATGTGGGAATCTGTGACAACAAAGTAGTGATACTTAAAACACTTTTTTTTTTCTTTCTCACTCACACCCGATCGATGGTGGTTCGCCCGCTGAAAGATGTATGGATAGAGATAGTATGTAAGGTAGGGGTCGCAAGTATGTATTGGTGGAGTTCAAGGGGTGTATCGTGCGTGTATATTTTTGTGGTGTGAGAGATTGCGAGTTGAAGGGAGTGAATGATCTGTTCAGGTAACGTGAGTAAAGATATCCTTCTACGTGGAAACTCTTTGTGGGCAGGGCCATACAGCCGGGTTGTAAAAAAAGTGACGGGCAGTCGTGAAGCAAGATTGATTATTACGATGATGATTGATGATAATGAATCAGCAGGCAGGAAATCTGCGGAACGAAACAACGAAACCAGGGAGTGGACAGCCTAAATGACAATTACTGCAGCGAGCGGATAGAGAGCGGCGAGAGAGAACGAGCGAATGTGCGTGTGTGTGTGTGGAAGGGAAGAACAACGAAGGCGGCAGTAGCAGCAGCAGCAGTAGCAAAAGCAGAGTGACAAAACCAAAAAAAATAAAAAATATATAAAAAAATATGGGAATTGAAAAAATTGAAAAAATAAAGAAGAGGGATCACCCCCTTCCAACTTTCAAGGCTACCGGTGCTTGTGCTCCCAGCAAAGACAGTCCCAGCAGCACTCCTTGAGCGGCTCGCAGGTGCGTTTACAGCACAAGGGGCAAAGTCCAAGCTCGAAACTTCAAAACACCACCACCAAGAGAAAGGCGAGACTTGAGTGAGAGCAAGAATATCCGTACCCCAAAGACCCGATAACCTTGAAAGCAGAGAGAGAGAGAGAGAGAGAAATTTCAACGAAGGAACTCTCAGGAGAGAGGGAGAGAGAAGAATGGAAGAAAAACAAATGACCAAAAACAGAATGGGGAGATACAAATTGAGTATCATAGAAATTGGACTCGCAAAAAGACATTCAATCTCATGGGGAAGGCGGACCGTGCGCCCACCAGATCTGGTCTGGTTCCGGTGGAAAACGTCAGGGAATTTGGAACTCTCGCTTAATTCTGGTTGGCCAATGACCACAGCCCCATCAACCAAATGGTGATCCATCAAGAGAGCTTGTTGGCCAGGCAGAGGTCAGTTCCCAGTCCCACACTGTCCATGGTACAAAGACGCATCACACGCAGAAACTCTCGCTGCCTAATCTTGTCGCCCGGCAGAGAGCAATAAGGATGACCCCTTCATCCCTACAAGCACATCCATTCTCATTCATTCTCTCATCTCACCGCATGATGATGATCTTACTCACTCGCCTAACCTTCAACTCATTGACTTCCCCTCTCTCTCCTTCTTTCCTTCCCTACCCTTCTCCGCACCGGGCCTCACCAGCACAGTAATTCGAGCTCCAAGTTTTTAATTTGTTTCGACCCCCTATCCCTTACGGTCCCCGCTAAGGGTCAGGGATTAACCTTATCCAAGAGCCTCAATAAATCCCAAAGAAAAACCCCCAATTGCGGTAACTCATTCCGTTTCTTGGCAACCTGATGGACTCCATGCTCCAAACCAAACCAACCAGCAATGTCACAGCTATCCGTCTCTGTGTTTGTGTTCCCCCCGTGCAGCACTGATATGCGAATAGTGTGTGTGTGTTGTGTCTCAAACGGAATGATGGAAATTCCTTTTGCTGCCCCCCTTTGATCTCTCTCCCCCCGTTGCCGCGCCTACGGTACCAAAGATAGCAGCACCCCACCCCGCGCAAAACATTGGCGTCAAAGGGGGGGGGGCATTGAAATCCGAATGATACCGGTATGCTTACAGCAGCTAATTCCGAGTTCGGTTTTCTACATCAAAAAAGTGCAAAACAGGTTTATGATACCGCGCTCGAGTACCGTATTATAACAATGGCATGATGGAAACCAACACGTTGTTTACCGCCAGTCCCCGGTACTGTGGCCCCCGTCCTCGGGTGCAACTGTTTGGAACATAGTGAAAGAGGGGCACCCGGGGAACAGCGTGGGGCAGTATCATCATTAGTCTGACAAACCCGTCTCGGTATCAAACTCGAGCGGCGGTGTATCCGGGTTCCACTCAGTTGGATCGTCAGACCATCGTTTCATACGATTCACTCTTAGCGAGTGCCGAGGGCCACCTGTGGGTAGCAGAGCCCCTTATCTTGCTATCAACAATTACTCATTACTCATGTGGTATCACTCGCCTCTGTGCTTCCCCGCTGCTGAACATATTAGCGAAATAATATGAAAGAAGAGAGAGGCAACGAATAAGATCCTGGTCGCCTTTTTGTAGAAGGTCGAGTAGACCTCATATATATACGGAGAGATGGCGGTATAACAGAGCAGTAAAACGATAGATCAAAGTAACAAGCACACCTATCGAAAGGGAAGTGACGATGACAGTATCAGGGTAACTAATCGACCAATCGAAAGGAGATGAGGGAGCCCGAGCAACACTGATCTAAAGGAACATCGAGCAAGGCCCAACATCATATCCCAAGATGGAGTTACTAAGGGGGTATTGTATAAATGCTTATGGATATGTTTTATCCCTAAGTTAGTCCAAATTTCTCCTATCACAATCTAAATCTTAGAGGAAAAATCAACCATCTATGCATCGACACTCCAACGGGTAAACATGCTTCAGTGGGATATAACCTACAGCAAACTTTCATCAAACTACATGGGCTACCTCTGTCCCTCTGCCATCCATGTCCGTTGCCCTATCCACCAAACTCACAATCCGAGCGGCCCCCTGCAGCAGTACGATTTCTAGTTAGGTGACTAGGCAGCAGCAATTACCATTTGTTTCTTCACATTAGGCCCACTGACCACCCCCGGTAGTCTAGATAGCTGTTTACTATAGGATTGCTCCACCGGGCATTATACCCCCATTTAGAAGCAGGGACACATTTCGGTCGTAACTTTATTAGAAAACGAAAAGTCAGTCCTTTGCACCCACAATTGCCTACAGTATGCCCCAGTGATATCGTTTGTAAAAGGCTTCAAAGCGGTGCAAGGGCAAACTTTGGAAGTACTGGGGACGCCACGCACCCGCCCTATCCCACACCCGGAAGTCTTCATTAGACTTGCCTTATCTTGCCCCTTGTCTTCTCTGGCCTCCTTGCTAGAGCATCCGTTCAAGCTGAGGAGCTTGTTTACTGTTTTCCTCACGGGACCGTCGCCACATCTGATATATTCGGCAGTCTCCCTTCCGAAAATAATTAGCATACTTGCTTTCTCGCATTGCACGTGTGATAGAGGGGGGCTCTTACGAAGAGTTTAGAGAGAAACCGGTGGAGCGATGGTAATGATGTAATCCTCCTGTAATCACCGAACTCGGGCGCCTCTTTAGGGGCCGGTAGGGCCCGTGGGAGACAGAATATATGACAGGTGAGTGAGTCCCCGCTGCTTTGTATATCAGTCAGCTTCATACCTCGGCGTCTCATAAGCTCAACGATATATATAATAATGACCACATCCCACATTGCACAGAACCCTTCATATAGTGACGATAGAATAACCCTGTAAACCAATTGCAAGCCCCCGAGATACATCGCGTTCAGAAGGCCCAAGAAATGCATGAACTTACCATGAGTGATCTAGGCTAAAAGACGAGCGATTGTGATTGTAATAGAATTCAGGATCCGTCCTCTGTGAATCCTGTGCGAGACAAACGGATTTCAGGGGCAAAATTGGGGTGCCAGTGAAAAGGAGATATTCCATTTGAGTATCTCCAGAAGCAGCTTCGAGACGTTCGGTAGCCGGCGGTAGCTCTTAAATTATGTCAAGGTCAGCCCATCCATCTTCCAATACAAAGCTCAACCAGTTCTGTCAGGCTATTCACGTATCGGTGTTCCCACGCCTAAGGCAGTGGGATCAAAAGAGCCAATGGGTTGATGAACTTACCGTAGGAGAGCAAAGCACCGTCGTTAAAGCAAAAAACCTGCAGAATCGATATGAAAGAATGGGAAGAGGGGCCTTGAGTAGAGACGGTGGGGGATAGGACGAACCTCGGAAGAGGTGAACACCACGGCTTCCGAGGTATATCGCAGGATGGCAAGAATTAGTAGCGAACCCCTTGCAATAACGTTGGATATGATGACGACCAACGCTCCACAAATGGGGAGCTTACACAGAGCTTATGGGATGGAACCGATCCTTGATGACTTCCCACGAAATTGGTGTAAAACTTATTCAAACCACCTCAGCGCTGTTTTTTTCTCCTAGGCTATTCCACCCAAACCATCCTCGTATACCTCTATTCCATCTCGACCCTCTTCTCCATCTTTCACCCGCCCAGAGGGTCCCTCCCTCACAACACATCACTCGACATATCAACCAACCGCATTCCCCCCACCCCATCTCAACCTCCCCTTCAAGGGCGTAATACCCCAACCAATCGATAACCACACCACTCCTCGCCCCGCAGATCTCGACCAGGGAGGGGGGGTGAGAAAAAGGGCAATTAGTCCAACATTTCCACAAATGCACTCTACGGGCCTCCCGGAACGAAACTCGCCCCGTGATTTGACCACACGAGTCTCAACTCAGCCAATGCGAGCATGTAACCCCAACAGCTAATGTGCCACGGCATTACCGAACCCACATCCAGTCTTAGCCAATAAAACGCTTGATGCTTGCTACGGAGTTAAGGCAGCCAAGTGTTAAAATCTCGATACCTTCCTCAAACCGACCTAACTAACTAACTAACTTAACCCAGCGAATAGCCGCGATACGGTGGGGACGATCCGATAGAGAATCGACTGAGGTGCTCCAAGGACCCCACGCACACACGGAACAACGCCGTTACCTTGCATTACATAATTTAGTTGCCTTGATTGACGGGGTTTTTTTACTTGGCTGCTTGCATAAATAACACATCTGATCTGATGCATACGACGCTCCTACCCTACTGGTGCGCGCATACATGCATTTTTCTTGCGCCACGTCACTGAACGAGTGAATATTCATGATTCTACCTGCCTCATTACCTATCTGCTAATCTACCTATCTGCCTTGTCCTCCCAACCTTCTTCCTTCCTTCCATCACCCACAAGCATCCATAAACGTGAAACACCGACGGGTGAGGCCAGGCAAAAAAAAAACCCCCCCTCGTGTAAATATTCGGAACAACCCCCCTCACCCTCACCCGCCCTGTGCTTGTACTTGTGCTTGCGCTCTCTCACACAACGCATGCAGGGCTACATACCTCGCCGGGTTCTAGGATGGAGGGAATAGGTAGGTAGGTAGGTAGGTAAGCACGAAACAATACAACAATCGAGCCTGGGAGGAAAAAAATAAAGTTCAGGGTACCGTATGATATATGCCGTCGGTATATAGGACTTGGTGGGTAGGCAAACCGTAGGAATAAACAAAAGAGAGAGGGTGCGGCGGATAGTGAGAGACGGAGGGTAGGAAAATGGAGGGGGAAGGGAAGAGGTAAACGGGTGAATCCAAACCCATTGGCGAATCAATTTGGGCATGCAGATCTGAGCTATATTGGCACCTCGGTTGGAGATATTATCATAGTTCTTTCCGTTGCTAAGGAACGTTTCGCCTTTCGGTTGGTTAGGACAGGTTAGATCAGGTTGGCCCGCCAAGACGCTTCGGGCTACCGATTGGGTATAATAAGTATTATCCCAGTACCCTAGGCACGTTTGTCTGAAAAACTTTACTTATCTATTGGGCTTGGTTATCGCTGTCCTCTACTCTAGCACCGGACACTCCTAGTACCGGTTCGTCCTCCCTAACAACGTGCAATAGTATCCTACTGAGCCTACTACACGGAGCCAGCTTAGCCTTCCTATGTGTCATGGTGTTGAACCCAAGGCTCTTCTTTTCCTTTCCTTTGCTCTTAGCCTAGAGTTCTTGGCTGACAACGCGCTGTGGTGGTATGGTATCCCACCGTGAGGCCTTGCCTCGGGTGCGGGGAATCACTCAAGGAGGAAGTGAGGCCCGGGCAGGGGGAGGGAAGTGTGAGCTTGACACGCAGGGTAGGACAGGCTAGACAAGGACTGAGGGACGGGGACTGGGGCAGAACTTGCGAGTTCCGGCTTAACTAGACTTGGCAGGAGAGATACTATATTCGGATGTAGTGGTATCGAACTGCGTCGACCAATTAAGATGCCGTACTGCGCTCTTATAAAACTGTATCAACTATTTTAACCCTAATATAAATCCATAATGAGCAAAAAAACTGGAGGGGGGGGGGGGGGGGGGGGGGGGGGGGGGGGGGGGGGGGGGGGGGT
>Ga0307513_10002253_pt1 | contig 26927 bp, 33 predicted proteins | sample 15_EM_MG_FD_202174 | JGI IMG/M metagenome (GOLD analysis project Ga0307513, IMG submission 202174) | Populus trichocarpa ectomycorrhiza microbial communities from riparian zone in the Pacific Northwest, United States - 15_EM | ecosystem: Host-associated > Plants > Roots > Unclassified | place...
TTCTTCCCCCCTCAGCCGCTAAAGCCCTCCCGCGTTGCGGTCGAGGCACCTCTCCATTTGGCCATGTCTACCGCCAATACTCAGGTCGATTTGTACTCTGCTCCATATATAGCAGAGGAGGAGAAGTCACCAATCGAAGAGAAACATTCCGAGTCCTCCAGAGACGACCCATCGTATGACAAGGACCAGGCAGCGCACAGCGCTCCCCACGACGCCGCGGGTGATATAGTCCTTATCAATGACGGCAACCCCTTCCCGGAAGATCCCAATGCCCCCGAAGAAACGAACCAACTTACCGTCCGTGCCGTCCTCGTCGGCTCCATTCTTGGTCTTATCGTCGGCGCCTCTAATGTCTACCTCGGCCTCAAGACTGGTACGTAGTCTGCCCAATCCGCCTTTCCTCCAAGCTCCGGATGACCGTGCGTTCGATTGACCCATGCTTCTCTCGTCAGGTTTCACTTTCGGTGCTTCCCTTTTCGGTGCCATCTTTGGGTACGTACAGTACCTTCTACGGTCGCTCCAGATTGACTGTTTGACGGATATCATATTTCAGCTTCGCCATTTTGAAGCCACTTTCCCAAGCCCTGCCCACCTACTTGGGTGGCGGCTACTTCGGCCCCAAAGAGAATTGTACCGTTCAAACTGCCGCTACTTCTGCAGGCGGTCTCACCTCGCTCTTCGTCGCCGCTGTCCCAGCAATGTACCACCTCGGCTTGATGACAACACCGAGGCAGGATATTGGTCGTCTTTTCCTCTTGACTGCCATCACCGCCTTTTATGGTCTCTTCTTCGCCATCCCATTACGCAAGTACTATATTCGTGAGTCTTGCCCCTCCCCGAATGAACTCGAGAATGCACTACCAACTTACTGAGAACGTTACGATAGTCAAGCAGAAGCTTGTCTTTCCTTCTCCCGCCGCTACAGCGTTCACAATCCGTTCGCTTCACTCGACCACTTCTGCTGCTGCGCGTATTGCCGCCAAGAAGAAAGTGCTCATACTAGCCGGCTCATTTGGCGGTGCCTTCGTCTTCAAGTCGTTTTGCGGTTATGCGCCGGGTCTGCTGACCGACTGGCACATTTTCTGGTGGTTCTATACCTGGGGCTGGAAGAGTGCTATCCATGGTGAAGCTTGGGGCTGGATCATCGAGCTCACCCCAGCCTTCTTCGGCGCGGGTATGCTCTCCGGATTGAATGCTTCGTGGTGCTTCATGATCGGCGCTATTCTTGCCTGGGGTCTCATTGGACCTCTTACCATCAAGTACGGTGTCGCCGTTTCGAAGCCCCTGAGCGAGACTATCCCAGAGTACCGAAATTACTTCTCAATGACTGCTGTGAATGACGACTATATTAACGGCGGTAGCCCCCGCTACTGGCTCTTGTGGGTGAGTAGATACATAATCCTAGCCCCTTGTACCTCCCTAATGCCCCTCTCCATCAGCCCGGGATCATGATCATGTTGTGCTACTCCTTCGCAGAAATCGCCGCATCGGCACCGATCTTCTGGCGCTCATTCAAGCAGGTCTACCGCTCCGTCGTGTTTGAGTACCGGTCCTGGTCCGCCAGGCGCGCCGGCCGCACCTTCACCGATACCCGGCGGGAGGAAGACGTCGCACTCGATGACCCCGCCCTCCCGCACGAACAAGTCCCCGTCTGGGCGTGGACCAGCGGCCTCGCGTTGTCCATCTTTGGTACGCTCATCGTCGGCAAGCTGTCATTCAACATGGACGTCGGCGTCGGCATCCTCGCGCTCATCCTCGCGTTCATATTCTCGTTCATCGGCGTGCAGGCCTCCGGCACGACCGATGTCAACCCCATCGGCACCATCGCCAAGGCGTCGCAGCTCGTCATCGGCAGCGTGACGAAGGGCCAAGGCGCGGACATCAAAATCGCGCAGACGACCAACCTCCTCGCCGGCTCGATCGCCGGTCAGGCCGCGAGCAATGGCGTCGACATGACCGGGGACCTCAAGACGGGCCACTTGCTCCGCGCCGCTCCCCAGGCGCAGTTCTGGGCCCAAGTCCTCGGGTCCGTCATCGGCATCTGGCTCTCCGTCGGCCTCTTCGTCCTCTTCGCCGAGGCCTACCCATGCCTTATCGACCTCAACATCGATTGCGAGGCATTTGGTATGCCCGCAGTCGCCGCCTGGCGCTCCGTCGCCATTGCCGTCACCGCGCCGACGCTCCCCATCCACCCTTCATCAGGGTACACAGCCATTGCACTCGGCGTCGTGTCCGTGCTCACCGTGCTCCTCAAATACACCGTCGTGCCCCAGCGGTACCACGTCTGGGTCCCCAACTGGAACGCCATCGGCCTCGGGTTCGTCGTCCCGCAGGTGTACTACCCCTTCGCGATGGTCGTTGGTGCGCACGTCGCATACTTGTGGGCGGCTAGGCGGCCCAAGTCATGGGAGATTTGGGGCTTCGCGCTCTCGGCTGGCTTGGTCGCCGGAGAGGGCATGGCCGGTGTGCTTACCGCCTTGTTGACGATCCTCAAGGCCGATGGTAGTATCTATGGAAGCCCTGTTGCGTGCCCCGAGAACAGCTACTGCGGCTAGAGATTATGACTGGGAACGCTTGCTTTTGAGTCGTGTACGATGTACTAGATAATGAAATTTAACTCCTTGGGGGCTATCGGGCGTGTGAGCCTCAGTGGTCTTTTGGGCCGCGGCTCACTTTTGTTGGCCAGGAGAATCTAGGACTGGCTCACTGGCCACCCCATCAACGCATATCTGGCTAGGCCCGTAAGGGTTAATTAGAACCCTCTGAGAAACCCAACTAATCTGTCCTCACCATTTGCACTGTTGACGATGGGTTGTCTGAGGGCAGTTGGCGGGTTGAGATTTCGGCATTAGAAATTTAAAATAGGGCGTTGGGCCAGTTAGCGAGCAAAATCTAAACAATAATGATGGTGCTTTCGTGATAATTTCATACCAATGCCTGGCGGCGGCCTTTCGTGTATACTCACTGATACCAACCCTGTCTAAAGCTAGCTTCTCTATGTTTCTCAGAATTAAGGGCCAACCTTGGCCTAAACAGTATGCATTTGCTGGGTTCGGGATAGACATATAGCCAATTATCAGGGGTCCTCTCAGAAGAATTTACATGAGGTCAGAAAAGTACCAGAATTCCTCTGGAAACCAGTCATCCGTATCCTCATGAGCATACTCCACAGAGATGGACCACCCATTAGGGGTAAAGTTGGAATATCCTTCCCATCGCCCACAGTCTATTATGCTTACAACCCCTGCATCATCTCTCCGCCACTTGACAGTGGTTATGGTTGGGACTTTCTGCTTTATGATGGTCAAGTAGCACATAAACTCCGCTAGCGTTTCGAATGACCCTCCACCCACTTGGTCGACGTTGAGGTTACAAAGTTGTTTGAAGTTTGGAAGCAGCTCAAAAAGCACATTCACCCCTAGAGTCCCCCTGGAGGATAACCTGCGGTTGACGGATACCACTGCAAGTTGAACATGGAGTACGCGGAGATATGGGCATAGTAGTGCTATTTGCTTGAACGCCGTGATAGTGAAGTTGGTATTGCACGCAAAGCTCAACAATCGTGCGGTGGATTTTGTGATAACACCCAGAACGTCTCTCCACCATTCTTCCAGACCTTCGATATAGTGAAAAATCTTCGGTTTGTACGCATCGAGGAGGATACGCTCAATCGGGCGACCAGGGACGAACACTTTCGCATCGTTCCACGAGCCACGATAAACACGGAGGTTCGGAAGAGAGGAAGGTGGTAAATTTTCGAAGGGCGATTGCAGTTCGGATGGACTGAAGGTAGGTAGCAGCCATAGATTTTCAATCGAACGATTATAGGAGAGGAAAGTAGAGTGGATACGTCGTACCACTAATGAACGTAAGCCAGGCAAAACAAGAGGATTGGCAGGGAATTCAAATGCTTTATATTGTTTTTGGATCAAGGGGCGTGCTGCTCTCGCAGCCATCCCGAATACACAAGCTCGGATCGTCCTGTGACTGTTCTCGAGGAGAAAAAGAGGAAACGACGGCGAACCAAGGCACGCCTCCAGCATTAGGGTCTCCAACTGTATTGGCGTAGACGTTAAAGTGAGAGTCGTAGTAAATATGCACTGATGGAATTTGAGCTGGAAACCGGGATGGCACGTGCGCGTTATGAGTGGCTCTGCGAGGTCACCATCTACATATATGAATCTAAGGTGTAGAGATCGGAGCTGGGTGGTACTGTTAAGCAGAGCCGGGAGGCTCTGCAGCCAATGGGCCCTCTCTACGTTGCGGGTGACGGTCACATGCCGGATATAAGATGCGATATGAGGGACCTGCCCAAGGTATTGCAGTCTGGCCCTGATATATTTGTGATCTAGACCGCGGTCGTGGCCGATCTTAATCGTAGAGAAGAGGAGTGGTTGTACGATGGCGCGGAAGGGTTTACAGGCGGAAGAAAGAGGTCTTAGGTCTGCTTTCGTAAGTATGGTGAAGATCCTAGTGAGAATTTCTACTGGTAGCCAAGGAATCCCCGCCATTTATTACCGACTGTGGACACGATGGAACACAACGTTGCGACGATGAAAGATGTACAAGATGCGTTGTCTGTTTACAGCACAGACGTCGACGTTTTTGGTGGTTGGTGTTGTCCGAGTCACAATGCTGGCTATTTGTTGGGCTTTTGTTGGGCCGATCATGTACAATGGAGCGCAAACGGTCATTGGTAGGTCCATTCGCTCTGCCGCATCTGGAAGGGTAAGACCACCGGCGAACCTGGTATGGGGAGGACAGCTATAGGCAAGTCGGGAGGCTCGGCCAGCGGGACAGACTTGGCACACAAAGGTTTAGTGATGTAGAGCAATTAATATTTGTTCAATGTGGGCTCCCTTTGGTGCTTAGGTTTGTATTTTTTTGGAACAGTTATTAAACCCGCCATGTAAAGCGTTGTGGATTGTACAGCCCTCTGCGGAGCGGCCACCTGATTCTGCACAGCGACGACCTGGGAGAGACACGGCAAGTACACAAAGGCATGAAGCAGTCTATAAATTATCTGCAGTCGTCGAACGATAGACCGCATGACAGATACGATAAGTAATCCCGACAAGTACGCTGCGGGACAGCGAGAACCTTTTTAGACTCCAGAGTCCATCTCATAGCTCGCTGATTCACTCCTTCTCCTTTCCATACAACGACTGCCGGACGCGCTCGCCCTCGATCTCCTCTGGAGAGAGTGTCTTCTTTTCCTTCTCTCCTTTCTCGTCGGGAGCGGAACTGGGAGCAGGCTGGATGCTAGACACTGGTTCTGGCTCCGCCTCCTTGTCATGTGCATCTCCACTCTTCAGTTTCTCCTCCTCAATCTTCTCCTGCTTCTCCTCCGTCTTCTCGGTCGTCTTCTCCTCTTCCTTGGGCGCAGTAGTCTCAGCCTTCTTTTCGTCCTCCTTGGACTCTGAATCGTCTTTCGAAGGGTCCTTCACAATAGCGTCGAACTCGGCCTTCTCAATTGCAGCCTTTGCAATGGCCTCGGACGGACTAAGCGGTCCAACTTTGTTCATAAGTTTCTCAATGTCGGAACGCATCTTTTCTTCCTTGGATTTCCTTTCCTCTTCGAGCGCGGCCGGATCGACACCACTAGTCGATTCGGCGTTGACCTTGTTATCCTGGATGGGGCTGGCGAAGATGTCTCGGCCGGGTTCGATCTTCTCCTTAACCATCTCAGTCGTGTGCTCTGCTTTGGCGGGCTCGCCAGGCTTCTTGTTTGGCACCGCGTGAGCTGCAGGGGGCGCAGCCGCAGTAACAACCGCTGCGCCAGCAGGTGTCGTGGCAATGGTGTTGTATTGGGACATCTATACATCAACGTCAGTCGGGTCAGAAATTGTAACCCGGGCAGGAAGGACGTACGCTGTCCAAGAAGTCGTTGCAAGCAAAGTCCCAGGTTTTCAACCATCGGGCATTCTTGCACTGCTCTCGCGTCCAAGGATTCCCATATGCAAGTGGGCTGAAATGCGCATAGTTCCAGATGGCGACAACCATGAGGAATGCGGCGATCTGGATGCGGCGCCGCGGGCCAAGGGTGGAGGTGACAAGATCGAAGACGCCGCAGCCGGTGAGAATTGAGAAGTAGAGCGCAGGGAAATAGTGGTGCAGGAACAATTGGCGCTGCATGAGGAAGAACGGGAAGTAGTGCAACGCCCAGCCCATGACGAGGAAGCCGATGAGGTTATCGTACTTCACCACAGCGGCTGGAAATGATGTGACTAAGTGTTATATAAGTAGCAAGAGGTAACGATGCTCACTGTGGTGGAAGTCCTTATAGCCACGTTGAGCACGGAGGATGAGGAGTCCACGGACAACGAGGTATGTAACAACCGCCGCAGTGCTGGACCACCAGACGAAGGGATTGCCGATTAGGTAAATCTGACGATGTTCTTTGACCCAGAAGTTCTAGCCAGCCACCTTCTCATCAGCACCTGGCTCCAGCGTGTACATAATGAAAGAATCACTTACGATACCACGCCTCAAACCGGGCCATTGATGCGGCCTCGAGTCGTATGAATGGCGGTCAGTCAGGCCAGCATTGGTACGCCACATCACAACCTGAAGCTCGAGGAATTTGGAGAGGAACCCAGGGAGCCTGTAGTTGACTTTTGGCGCATTTTCCGGCACTGTAGCCAATACGGACTTTAGTACAACTCCTCGAATAATATAAGAGAGCACCAGAGGACGTACACAGTTTGTGCGTATTCGACTCAATAAACCACAACGAATTCGGACGGACGGCATTCTTATTGCATGTAACTTCCTGCTGCTCAAAGCCCCACTCAGGCAATTTGACTTTATGCGAAAACAGGTAACACCCCGTAAGCTGGTGTCTCAGTCGGAACTTGGTCCTGAGAGTTTTGAGCCGCTTGAAGCTCTCCCGATCGCGCTTCTCGCCATACTCAATCTCGACAATGAAGTTGTCGTTCGCGTCGCCGGAAAAGCCAGGGAAACCGTAGCCGGAGACCTCGTTCTGGAAGTCGACCTCGGACACAGGCGGGCGGTGGTCGTGCGAGTGCAGGCGCTTTTCGGTCGTAATGTGCTCGAGTCGGATGATCATCCCATTGGTGACGTGGGTCAGCTTGTGTTCCCAGTCTGGCGCCTTGGCGGGGTCCCCCGAGGTCACATTGAGCACTCTCCATTCGTTGTTGGTGTCCCTGTGCGGGTACAATGTGATTTGCTGTTGATTGCTCCCGCCTGGGTAGTTGTGTGCGTGCGAGTGGAGGTAGCCGCCTTGCGTGTTCAGGTGGCGGATGGTGATGGTCGAGCCAATAGCGACGTCTAGCGAGTTGGGTGAGCTATGTGTTCGCTGCAGAGATTGCGGAAGGTATGCGAACCTGCGTAAGTGTCCTTCATCCCACGTCCACCAAGCGTATGCTGGAACTCGGAGCTCATAAACCCGTCTCCATCACCTGAGTTTTGCAGAACCGCAAAGTGAATTTCGAACATCGCCATATAGAATAAGATTGGGATAAGAATCAGGCAGAGCGCGCGGGCAATAAAGTGTCTCATCCACGTTTTGGCGTTGACATTCAGGTCCCCAAGGAGGGTCCACAGCTGCCTGATGGTAGAGAATCCGATGGTGGCGATGGTGAACAAACCGACCCATTTGCAGCTGACAACCGCGCCCAGCGCGAAGCCCGTGAGGGCGAGCCATGTCCACCAGATGTCGGTGAATGGCTTACGTTTGTCCTCGTTGCAGAAAGATACCCAGAAGAAGGTGCTTAAACCAGTGAAGAACATAAGCGGAGAGTCGAGGAGGATGAGACGGGATTGCGTGATCAGGCCGTTTTCGAAGGTGACGAAGATAGCGCCTAGCATGGCAGTGCTCGTACTGCATTCGAGGGCGCGCAGGGTCAGGTAGGCGATTGGGACCAGTGCGATACCGAGGGTCGCGGGGAGCATTCGCATCATGACGTATGGGACGTTTTCATATATCCTGTCTATTGGTCAGAACGTTGAATGTTCGTATCGACTCGCTTCACTGACTTGCCAATGTCTTTGAAGTCGAAGGTACCGTCAAAGCCACCAACAAACGCAGCGAACGTTAACAGTAGTTTTGCAAGTGGTGGATGTACATCCACATAGTATCGTGTCTGTAAACCACGAGCGGCTGTCAATATCGAGGCTGGCACAGACATTTTGAACCAAGAGAATAGACGCTGCGGCGGAAGCGGTCGGGACTTGAACAACGAACTCTTACCTTGATATACTTTCCAGCAAACTTTCCAAAGTGTACCTCGTCGAAACTGGATGATCATATGGTAAGCTACCTCTGCCACGACTGCGAGTTCTCGTGACGTACACGACGCTATTGGGCTTTGATAGTCGGAAGAGCCTTACAGCACATGCTATAAGTGCTATAAGGATAAGGAGCTTCCACTCCCCAGGCGTCATCCTGCGCAAGCCCCCCGCGTACAATTTCCGCGTCAAAACCGGTCGTCCTGCCGCGTCCTGGCGCACAGCATCGAGCTTTTCGTCTGCCCCTACATATTCACCTGTTTTGTGCTGAGGGAACCGGGGTTGCGGAGGCGGTGGAGGATGTGAGAGGGCTTGTCGGTGCGGCGATGGGGGCCGCCGCGCTCGAAACGAGTCGGACGCTTGCATGTTCCGATACGTGTGGTCAAGAGTATTACAGTAGTGTGATGTCGCTGGCCAAAATGAAATGAGAGTCGATGAGTTGGCCAACGGGTTAACCTTCCAAAACAATATCCAGCCTCAATACCACTATGTCCCTTGCCCACGACAGACAAATCGTTCAGACCGTGTGATCATCGTTTCCCTCATACACACGGTCTATTTCCTGATCATCGTCTACTCCCTCACTGTGGTCTATGTCCAATCAAATACCACCTGTTTTGGGCAAAGAGCACGTATTGTACAATCAATTGTCACCCTTTCCTTGGACTTAAGACAGCCCATGGGTTCATGTATGCTTTATTGGTGGTGGGATCCACCCTGAATTCCTGACTTCTGCTGTTTACTGACACCGTATGATGGACCATAGGCTAGGTATTGACCACCGCCGAATGACACAACACATAAACACCACCAAAATAGTCAAACCAACCACCATTCCTATCTTCTTATCTTTTGTCGTAGGGAGGTCCCACCCATCCAAAATGGGCAAAGCACTTGCAATCGTCTCGTTGATACCTTTCAAGAAGGGCGAATACTGGACGAGATCAGGGAGTGAAGAACTTTGTTCATGCAAAAGATTGGTACTGGTGTTGAGTGGTGGGAGGGCAAACGAATTGTTGTACCCTCTAAACGCGAGAGCAAACGAGCTGGACCGGTAATATTGGAGCACATTTTCCGGTCGTAAGGAATTATTTTCCATGGGAGCGAATGAAGAGGGCCACTTGGGGACGGCATGGCACCAGTCTACCATGCTCGCTGTGATTGAAATGACAGAGTCGATGTCACCTATGAGATAATACCGCTCTTCGTTGGTGTTGTTCCATCTTTTGTCCGTCGAGAATAACTCTACGTTCACTTGTCTCCCTCCTGGTCGCTGTATATCCGCGACTTTCCCTGCATACTCGTCTGATCCGGCATAATTCCCGCCCCAGGATATCGGCCATGTCCCATACGGGAATGGTCTGCCGGCGACGGTTGAGGCATCACCGGCACCGTACGGATAACCACTCCCAAAGGCTCGAGTGCCGTAGATGGTCCAACGGTCACCCCCTCCGTAGAGCCTGCCAGCGAAAAGATTGTTCGAGTCGGAAGGCAATGTGTAGGGACGACCGCCTCCTCCCGACCATACCGATATTTGACGGAGGTTCTTGTAACTGACCAACGTTTGGTAATATTCGAATCGAAAATTTCGAAGGCAATCTGCTTCGCCTTGAATCCCCACGGGAAAGAAAAGCAGCAACGTGAGCACTAGGAATAACATGGGTAAGGAAGTGCTCTGAGAACTGCCGGTGGGGTTGGGAGTTACCAATGGGCGACATATAAGCGCACAGTCCGTCAAACACGAGTTCCAGCTTCTCCGCCAAGGTCTGTCAGGGTCTGCCTGTCGGGCATCTTCCGGTTCAATCCGGCTCGTCCATCCTTGCTTGCGCTCAGCCAGCATACGATCACTTTGTTTGGGATATTTTGGTGCGAGAAACAATCACCACTTCAACAACAGCATATTTTAATTTCCTCCCGTCTTATTCTGCCTTTACCTCGAATGGATCACCATGCAGGCCAGCTGCAGGCCTTTTCTCATCCATGATCCCATTATTAAGATAGATGTCAGACGCACAATCCTTACGTGGTCATTGATATATACACCAATATCCAACCGACGATAATAGTCGGTGGGGAAACCAAAAAGAAATCTGTGGGACATACCAAATGAAGATGGAAGCCGAGAAGATTTACTTTTTCGTCAAACGTATGGCTCTTTGATTAATTTGGTTGAGCACCATCCATTTGTGGCCGACGTAGCGGTGGATCTTCCGTTACTTTCCCATTAATGTCACCTGAGAATCACAATCTGACTTTGTTAGCTCTCCTTCTCTTTCAACGCGGTGAGTTTGCGCACAGCTCGCTCCTGAAGCACCGACACACTCCGAGCGCTTCTCCAAACTTGACTTTCACCACGCCAATCCTTTTCGTCAAAGCTCCGCATTATAGTGGTTCCCATCAGCCCGTAAATTAGTTCCACAAGCATGAAGCGTCGTGCCCAGTCGCCCCTTCTCGACGAGGAGCGTCCTCGCCGGTCCAAGAAGCCGTATCGAGGGGACGACCTCCAGGGTGTCCAGGTAATAACCATACTTCTTTGTCTCATCTATCGTCTCACTGACGCACCCTCAGAAAGTGGAAGCCTCAAAATTCTTTGCGAATCCACCATCCGCGCCAATACAAACGACAAGAATCGACCTCGATGAACCAATGTCACAGCCATCATATATCCATGGTCAACAGATGTGGCCTCAGGAGCCTCAAGATGTCGAAATGGCGATGGGAGGAAACTCCCAGGAGATGTATTTCGATGAGAGTCAGACAGACGATGGAGGCAGTCAAATGTGTGCCTCCCCTAGCTTGATCTACAACAACACCATCCTGGATATTAAGTCACCATGGGCTCGGAGATGGCACCGTCACGACATCGAGGGTGGTGAGGTCTTCTATCAGCCGGAGGTGAGCCTTTTCGTAGAGCTAAAGGTGTTCAAGGTATATGAGTCTTACTGATACACCTCATAGGTCATCCCGCTCGGCGTTGCCAACACCTGGTATCAAGCCTTGGACGCGCTCGACACCTGTAAGTGTCGAATAGAGTTTGACTTTTGATCCCTCTCTAGCAACCTCGTAGGGTACCAGCCAACCTTGACTGTGTACGGCCGGCCGCACGTCCAACCACGCTCCATCGCAGCCTACGTTGTCGACCCTTCTCTGCCAGCACCAAAGTACTCCAACCACAAGGTTATACTTCACCATCCTTATCCGCCAGTACTCCAACACATCCAGGACTTCATCTCGCGTACCTTGGGTGTTGGCTTCGACCACATTATGCTCAATCGTTATGCATCTGGGAACATTGGGATCGGAAAGCATAGAGACACCAAAGAAAATCAGGTTATTGCGGTGCTGAGCCTTGGTGCCGAAAGGACATTCGTGATGACTCCACAAATGTCGTCGAAGGCCCCAAAGGTCCGGTGCGGGGATCGGAAGTGGATTTTGGGCAATGGAAGCCTCCTAGTGATGCAAGGTGATACACAGAAAAACTGGAAGGTAAATGGTTCTTTGTGTATTAGCTCAAGCCAGCGCTGACTTCCTTCGACTTCTAGCACGAAATTCCGAAAGAAGCCAAGGTCCGGGAGGGACGAATTTCGTTGACCTTCCGACAGATTGTGCACGCATGACCCATGTGCCCATTCGATATTTACTTCTCCTCACTGGTGTGCATAAAGCAAGCTGGTATTAGACGACATCTCATCCGCTGCGTTCTCGCATTCTAGCACCTCAGAGGATTCGGTACTCTCCTAAGCCGTCATTACGTATGAGTGTTATATTCTAGGCCGCGTCGAGATCCTCTGCATATTTTTCCTGTGTCGAACGAGGCCAGTTCCAAACGCCTGTCCGGCCAGGACGTCGCAATTTAACGGGTATTTCTCCCCTTCCGATGGGCAGGTGTCATACCATATACGGTAGCATTCCGAAGGCAACGGGACGTCTCTACACCAACAGTCACCTGAAAGAAAAGGGAGAGTGAGTACTCGCATCCTTCGAACGCCAGATCAACGGACATAGTACTTTCTGGTTATACGCTTGGTCTTCTCCCCGAATCCGTCGGGCTGCCGAGGGGACGCGCGGCGACGACTTCCCTTCCGCGTCGGGGCCACTACCTCATACGGAGATAGTCCGAAAGGAGCGAGAAATTAGGTCCCCGTTTGTAAGTGCTCCCGAGCTACTTAACGGAGGCAACACTGGGACCATTCCACCAGTCCCACTCGTGTTCAACAACATTGCTCACCATGTCAGACATCGAACGCCTCTCTGCTCTCATCTCTCAATATGTTCAAGTTATTGCCAATGCTTGCTCCGGCCAGGGCATTACTCTGCCTGACTTGAACTCGCCTTTCGATAAAGACGCAGATACCGCATTTCGCGACGTCCCTGGAGTCACAGACGCTGTTAACATCATTGCCGCTGCTGCTGCCCAGCTTACGGCGGCTCTATTGCCACCCGCTCATCAGCTACAGAACATTGGCGGAGGGGTACGATGCTTCTCACCACCCCCAAGTACTCATTATAACCTGGATTGAACAGCACGCAGCGGCTTCGGCCCTTCGTATTGCCCACGAAACGTCGATCACTGAGATCCTGCGCGACGCAGGCCCACAGGTACGGACATTCAATCCGGATACACCCGATCATTCATTTATATGCACCCTTTGATATAGGGCCTTCATGTTAACGACATTGCCCAAATCAATGGTTTAGACGCGAACAAACTCGGTTGGTGCCCCGAGATATTTGAGCATTACTGGGGCTTACTGGATTTGCGCTAGCGCACTACCTCCGCTTGCTCGCATTCCACCATGTCTTCCGTGAAATCAGCCCTGACGTATTCGCCAACAATCGTCTTTCGGCCCTGATGGATTCAGGTTTCCCAGTGAAGGACCTCATCACAGAGCATGTCGACACTATCAGAGATGGTTCACAACGCTAATTCCCTGCCTAGCCCAGATCTCCGTTTTAGCAAGTCGGATGGGCTCGGACCAATTCTTTCCTTGATGTGCGTCTCTGGGTAACCTGAGGATGTGCTCTAATGACAGGGCAACGTTACTAGGCTAAATGACTGGCTAAAAGCATCTTCATACGTATTCGATGCCTCCACCGATCCTCAGACAGCCAAGTCAACAGAGCATAAGGACGCGCCTTTTGCAAGGGCATACGGTCTACCGGTCTTGGAGTGGATTGCCGCTCCAGGTAATGAGAAAACCTCAATGCGGTATGCCAACGGTATGAAGGCTAAAGAGAGTATACAGCCAGGCGAGGCAGTTCTTCTAGGTGATCCCAGTGATTCTGTATTTGAAGTGTGTGTGCTGATAATGAGATAAATGCCCAGGGTTCCCTTGGGCGTCGTTGCCCTCCGAGGCACTCATCGTCGACGTCGGCGGCGGGGTTGGCGGCGCGATGATGTCCCTTTTCAAAGCGTTCCCCCATCTGCGCTTCGCAGTGCAAGACACAACCAAAATGATTGAAATAGGTCATCAAGTAAAGAACGCTCCTTCTCTTATTTGTACTCGGACTAACTAACTGGAGCAGACTTGGAATCGGCAATTCCCGGATGCAATCACTTCAGGCCGAGTAGCACTCCAAGGTCGTTGCTAATCTCTAATCCTTTGAATACAAGATCTGACATTCAACCAGTACACGACTTCTTCCAACCACAAACAATTAAAAATGCAGATGTCTTCTTCCTCAGGGCCGTCGCTCACAACTGGTCGGATGGCCCTCTCGTCACGATTTTGAAGCACCTACGCGATGCTGCCACGCCGAAAACGAAGCTTGTCATCGTCGAATGGATTCTGCCCTATGCTTGTGCGAACTCTTCGATCGAGGAAGTTCCTGGTGCCGTACCAGCAAAGCCAGCTCCTCCACCTCTTCTTCCCAACTACGGCTATCCGAATATTACTTGTTTCCAACATGATGCAATGGTAGGTCCTCACACCCAACTCCAAATTAGACTCCTCACAGTGCTCGCTTGCAGATGATTGGCATGGTCAACGCGATGGAGCGTACCTACGACCAATTCAAGTCCGTTCTAAACGCTGCCGGCTGGAAGATTTCCTCCGTTCACGCCAATCATGCGTGGCCCTCTGTATACCCTCATATCGAAGCGATAGTGGCATAGCCATTGCGCTCACGGTGTTGTCGACAAGCTTCATACGGGACTTTTCGTCATCGTACTTCTCCACGTTTATTGCTAAGCCATACAATTCTTGGGCTTAACCCGAGGAGACGAATTTGATCATTTCACCCAACGAGGTGTCATCCCTACTCATTACTGCGATATTGTATATGCATATTTTGAATATGATAGAGCATTTCTCGGTCGCTCACATTTTCAGTGTGTCGTTCAAATCGGTGACTACTGATTCGCGAACTTGGAATCCTCAGGCATACAGCCCGGCTTCACTCCTTGACTTGTGTCGTCGGATTGGTGTCACGCACTCCCACGAAAATTTTGCATTCCGCACCTTCCCTCATAACTACGATGATCATTTCCTTGTTCAGGTTGGCCTTCCTCTTGCGACATGATCATTCAAGGGTCCACAGTGGATTAAGAAACCCCATTTCCGTGTGATATATTTGAGGTCGGGTATCGCGCTGGTTCGGACAAGTACAGTCGCAGTGCCGACCCCATGCTCCACTGGACATTTAACCTGCTTCGTTGACCACGGGAGATGGGCGGTGAATATGCCGGAAAGCGAAGCCATCCTGAGAGAGACCTCGCATGGATTTTTTTTGTCCACTGATATCAGGCTTTTCCTCGATGGCCAGCAACATTCCAACTCTCGGTGAATAGCAAGCGCTAGACCCAGACAAGACCTGAGATTACCATTCCCTAGGCTTGGTGCGGATGAGCGTAGGTGGTTTTATGTTCGCCTTCACTCACAATGACCCCAATCTACGACGTTAGAAAAACATATGGGTCAGTTGATTACCGATGTGATAGAGCCAATTTAAAGCATCTTCTTCGGTCCGTCTGGCAAAATACTAATAGGAGTATTCGAACCCTGTACTCTACATGCGCATGAAAATAGTGTGTCCGAATAGTGCATTCCAACCAGTTGCAACTGGTCATCATCCACAAGCCTCAAATCGAACTGCTGCAGAGGCAAAGACACTTTGGCCCGGGACCAAGCAACTCCAACATATAGCGATGGGACGGTGTCCATCGTATCCAACATTTGTATTCTTGACAAAGTAGGCGCAATTGTCACACCGAACGCGGAAAGGGCAACGGGATTAGAGAACGCATTGGGCTATCTAGCATTTGACCCCGTTGGTTACCGCGTAGACCACAGAGGCGGAGGAAAACTGTCACAAGGGAGGGTAACGTCTCGGCTCTGGATTCGTTAGCCGCCGGAGAGGTAAGATGCTCAACAAAACTTTCTATAATTTCTCCGAATTATTTGGTGGACAGCCCAAAGGGCAATTACGATTGGTTGCGAGCAAGTGGGTTAAAGGGCCATGTTAAAATAATGTGCGAGCGCAGGGACTGCGAATAATACTTGTATATTACCCTGTAAGCTCGGACGACCTATAAGTAAATGACAAGCGAAACGCATACGAAATGGATATGAAATGACAGGAAAAGCTAAGCGACCGGGGGTCTATAATGTAATACCGAGACCTGATGTATGGGCATGGAAGACGAAACGAATCCTCGAACACCCAAATTCTGACAGGCCAAAATTCAAGTGTCAAACCAAGATCATTTTTTGGTCTTTGACCTCGTTCGCTCCGTTCCCAAAAAAAAATTTACATTGACAATTGCTCTAAAATGACCGTATGTTAGGCTCTCTGCTCACGACTCGCTGAGCGTTGCTCTGCGCGTTCTCGACGTCTCCGCAATGGTAAACCAGCTCTGCGTAGTTATCCAGTCACCTGCTTTCGACGGTGCGGTCGTGGGACCTGATATAACGCGCTATTGCAACACATGGTATCGGCCAACCTCTGTCGCTAGTGTTGAGCCCGATCCGCCCATTTCCTCTGCGGTACCCGCCGTGCTCCCGTGTCGCTGCTGAATCTTCCCAAAATGACGACGCCTGAACGGGTGAGCGCTCCTCTCCTTTGCCCTCCACTCCGCCAGACTTTCTTGTGGAGTTTCTTCCCTTTATCGTGAGGGCTGCATTCGCGACGCAGGCCGAAATCCACAGTAGTCACGTCCGAAGGGTGTACAGGCGGTCTATATCGTGGAGAGAAACGTCCCGGAAGAGGAGAGCTAATGTGCGGAGTCCTCCATGATACGACCCCTTCACACTTGGGGCGTGAGCGTCTCTTGCAGCGCTACCACTCCCTCTATCCGCACGCCTCTGCACCCACTGATTATCCGAACCCGGTTCAAAAGCACACGCCATTATTCACCCAGTCCCAAGGACTGTCGCGCACGATTGATCGTTCAATACATTCGTGACAATTCCTGGCGGCATAGTTCCTTGGTTTGCGATGCAACCGAAACGTCCTGCCAATTCCCTCTCTGGCTCCGTTCCGCTCCCTTACTGACCCGCTTCCTGGTAGCAGACTACCAGTAGACACCCTCGGCACCGCATTTGAAGACGTAAAGACGTCACCCCCGCTGATCTACACTATAAGGTTCAACACCACTACCAAGAGTGCACAAGATGCCAATATCCTGGTCACCTCGACCCCATAAACTCCACCGTTTCCACTGTCGCCGGTGTTCTCCAGCAGGCGAGGACGTTTTAGCCATACAATGTCTTCGGTGTCACCATGTCAGGCGGTCGTACGCACCAGCTGGTTCCTCAGTAGCATCACAGGTTCAAACCGAACGGTACGATAGCCACTACTGTGCGTAGCCATATTTGGAATGACCGCCTTCCTCTTCTGCTGCAGGCAATACTCTCGATCGCCTGGGTTGCGGTCAAGTTTACCCACAGGGTATTGTGCATCTTGAGCAACAAGAAGGGTGTAATCAAGACGATTTTCGTTAAGAGACATTGTTCGATATAGGGGCGTCGGTTTCTTTGCCAGCAATGTGGAACTCTGAGTGCGGCCTGCCTCGGTTAAGGTCCTAGCGATACTGAAGCGTGTTTTGTCCGCGTATCTCGCACATTGGTATGATAACATTTCACTAGTCGAGACTGCCGCCCAATGAAGCACTGAGAAGGGCCTCAAGTCCAATAGGTGGCACGGGACACTAGGTGTTCAATGGTGGGTGGTGAATGTAGTTTGGATAGATATCCAAAATTCCTGTCTCTTGACTTGACATGAGAATTCGATTCAAAGGCCGATCTCCAATCCTGACGCACTCAGACAGCGCTTGTTTACGCGTGTTACCTATCTTATCTCGCCTGGTGTTACGCGAGACACAGGTTACCTGGAAGCTACATATGCTGGTGCGTCGCTGGCGCTTCAAAGAACGCAGTTGAGATGAGTTGTACCGTATCCAGCGCCTAAATTGCGTTACACATGCGTAAACCGCACCACTGCGTGGATTCGATTTTGAAATGCCCTTTTATTGCACTGGCTATCGCGGCCGACAGATCGACAGACTTGAAAGGCACGACTAACGCACTATCAGCACACCACCTTGCACTATAACATCAATTTCACACCGAAGGATGCACCGGCTGTTGGCTGGACGCAGTCCAATGACTCAGCAAGTCATTTCCATATAATGGCACTCCGCCAGACAGATAGACATAATTCATTTGACACAACAGCCATATAAATGGTTGATCACTGTCTCGTCTCAGGTTGTAGCTCTGTAAAACCCCTCGCTGTTCAGAGCGGTTCGTCTCATTTCTTTCTAGTGGGACTTTTTCCGCGTTTACTTATTCATAAACCAGATGGATAACCCTCCCAGAAATACATCTACTCACGACCGTCCCTCGTTTCTTTGGGTTGAAGAACCAAAGCGCCGGGGCACCTTCGGAATCCTCTCCCTCTGCTTCAGCACACTGGTCATATGCGTTTGGAGTACTTTGCACTTTGATATACCCACCATACGCCACAGTCGCACCCGCCGCTGTTTCCTACAAATCCGTTGGACGGTCTTCGCCCTCTTCGCACCAGAGGCTCTACTCTACTCGGCAATACTTGAAAGAATCGGTGCTGAGGCCTTGGTGAAGGCAGCCGAAGAACACTTCCAAGATCGAAAACCCGGAATGTTCACCCGCGCGTATAACTATATTTTTAGGCGAGCAAAAGCAAAATCAGAAGATGTAAGTACCAAAAGCAATGTTCCGTGATGCAGTAACGACTCAGTAGACTTAGCGGGAGCGTAATACCCACGTAGGGCGCACATCTCGATTGCGAAACCATCGCTTCGGTATCGTCCATGCATTCTACATGGACATGGGAGGTTTCAAATTCGATGTAAGCAACAACGATGGAACTGCCACTGCAGAGGAGACCGCCTCTGAGCTATCAAGAAATGCCGCCGTCCACTTTCTTTATCCCGTTCTTGAGACAGTCGTCTTCCTGATGAAGCACTTTCCTCACATTATCCCCGACATCCCGGAGGAGTCCATTACTGACCGTGCGGAATCCAGTACTCTGAACAAAGCACTTCTAATCATTCAGGTTGGGTGGTTCTGTATGAACTGTGCTTCAAGACTTATCGAACATCTCCCTCTCAGTCTCCTCGAAGTATCCACCGCCGCTCATGGCTTCTGCACACTGCTCACCTTCTTTGTCTGGTGGTCGAAACCGCTCAATATTGCGGAGGGTACAATAATAAAGGGACGAGAAGCCCGGGGAGTGTACGGACTGCTCATGTGCTCGGACATTGAGTACATTGAAGCATTGGAGATGGCGAAGTCGATGGGAGCAAGGGTGGTCAGAAACACCAACGAAGAGGAGCGAATCGCCCTGGCAGCATCTGCAGTGCAACAACTTCCGAACCCAGAAGGACGACCACTGTACCCTTTTTACGACATTTGGGTGTCGCAACCTGCCACTCGTTGTACCTCACGCCAGATTCCCTCTATGAGTCGATAACCATAACGGCCTCCACGATACTCTATGGCGGCATACATCTTTTAGCCCGGAGTAGCTACTTCCCAACACCCCTAGAACACATGCATTGGCGCGTCTCCTCGGCGGTAGTGATGTGCTCGGGGCTCGTGTTGGTCTTGGTGGACTGGGTACTCAGGTATTTTAGTCGGTTGAGATACCGCGAGAGGGTCTTTAAGATCCTCATCCTGGTTTATATGCTCCCATCAGGTTTTCTTGTTGTAGAATGTTTTAGACAGTTGTTTTTTCTGGAGTCAACCGCCTATATGTTGCCGTCCTGGTCAAATTACTGGCCTCACTTCTCATGAATTGGCGACCTTTGTAGAGTATATAGGGACTCTGTCTTGAAACTATGGATGCTGTTTCCTATATTAATATGATTTGTACCTACTAGTGTCACACGGACTATTACTGTTCGATTACGACTATGCATCCACTCTAAAACAGCGATAGAGTCCCCAATCAACGATTCCTTATCCAGACTATTAAATAGGATTTAAGGTACAACCGTTTCAGCAGTTCAAAAGTGTTTGCTGTTGGACACCACCCAGGTCCCAGGGGCCATTATTATTATTTGGCCCAGTGGGATTTTTCAACTAAGAGATAAAGTCAAACTATAATTATAGGAAGGGGTTCATGGTAACGCCCTTGAGGTTAGGAGAAGAGGTTGCAGTACATTCATTGCCCGCCAGGACGATTTGCTAACTCTGCTTGAGCATCGGGAAGCTTACTACTGACACCGTCCGAGACATTATCAATGCCTCGTGGCGCTCCCTTTTCGGACACACCAGTAGTGCGGGCACTTCCATACACCTTTCCTCAAGGGCGGTGCCCTCTGCAACATTAAATTGTTCTAACCACTGAAGGAGGTGAGTGGAGAGAACAATTAAGGCATGAGCGGCAGTGGATGCTTTAAGAAGACGGAGAGGAAGATGTTGGGTGATTCATTCTGATTTAACAGCCTCAAGTTTTCTTCAGCTCAACCGAGTTTCGATCACACTTCAGGTCTTCAATCTGTCAAGCTAATTTATGGATTTCCCTTTGTAGGTATATTCGGCTGTTCGATGCCGTACGTGCCAACCGGGTTTCCAGCAGCACCGCGGGCACCAACCCGAAGAGTAGAAGGGATACGGTTGTGGGTGAACATTCTAGGGAGATCATTATTCCTCTTGATGGCTGGTTTCGTCTGCGTTTACACACTCGACGCTGTGCGTGTTGAACCGCGAGAAGGGCATGTGTTGTGGACCAGGTATTCTAGATGAAGCGGTTGAATTCTGTAGGAGGAGAGAAGATGGCCTAGCAGGGAATCGAACCTCGGGCTCCGCGGATCACCGCTTGCGTCCCTCCGGTTGCCTGGCGTATGTCTACTTACAGAAGGATAAGCGCAAGGCACCCCAATCGCCTGAGGAAAGCCGTGTGATAGCCGCTCATCGAGCTTGAGGTGCACGAGTCACACAACCACTTATTCGCTGTGCCTGTGGTACCAATAGGCACAGACCAGCTATCCCATCTGTCTCCTCAGGTCCAGCAAAGACCTCGGTAGTCGATTTAGCGGTGGAACTGGTGTGGAACGCATTTGCAGCCTGGTCTTTGTCCTGGCTGCGATTGCCATGATATATATATAGGCCACCCCGGACCGGACGATGATCTTTTTGGTGCCCAACCTTCGCTTGATGTCAAATTTTCGCAGAAAAAGTATTCAGCGAGGTACTCAGACGTCACATCAACTGAAGAGCATCTGCTCGTTCTCGCCACGGGGGGAATGGCTGGGTGCTAGGCCGATGTCGGGCCTAGGATCGGACGGGACGGGAAACTCGGTCATAAACACGGATGTAGCTGAAGCCGCGGCCTCTATCGACACGTTCGGTGATCGACTACCACTTCACGTTGCGGTTGTGCAGTAATGGTCGTGCGCTCGGCAATCAGAGAGGTACGGTCGTGCACTGAGGTAGAGACGGTACCCGGGGACAATGTATATTGACCAAGTTTCAGCTTTCGAGCCTTAACGTCCGGAGTGGTCGCGGTGGAGGTAATCTGGACATTCCGACGCGCTCGTTTATTGGGGTGGAGATGCCATTGCTACAGGATGGTACGCCTCCCTCTCTTTGCAATCTATCTTCTCACCCAATATAACCATTGTTCCGAGGTTCCGCCCGTAAGCAGATTCACCGCCGGCCTGCACCACTCCATGCACTTCACAGTCAAGAATGCCTAACCCCACGGTATAAGAATTACTTACCTGTGGTACTTAGCTCCCCACTCGGTTCGACAGACACCAAGTGCCAGCCCAATCAGGTCAAGTGCACTTCGACGGCGACCTACACTATTATTTACCGCACTATACGACGTAATACGGGCATCGACCCATCTGCACCGGAAACAAGGACCCGTACGGGCAGAAATTTAGCCCTGGAAAGGTCATCGACTCCAAAACTCGCGCATATTTGCTATTCTTCTTCCGGCGTTGGACCATCCGAACATTGGTACGTACTCAACACTACCCTATCTCTTGCGATCCGCCGCATATCCCTTCGTCGGAGCCATCATTTCCATTGGCTCTCCAGCCCTTTCCTTTGTGACGAGTACGCCAAGTGCCTTGAACCGGAGTCTGAGATACAAATGCTAGTGCGAGCGGTGCAGCGCGCATCTCTGGAATAGTGGCTAATATTACCCCACTTCTTGTGACTGTCACGCGGAGCTTGCTTAACGAAGTCGATTTTCTGGATAGTCTGAACAGACAAACGCCGGTATGTTTCTCACTTATCTCTTCCCCGTACATGAAAGTTGATGGACTTACAAGTACGGTTGAATTGTGGTGTGCCAGTAACAGTGATCGCGGCCAACGTAGTATATCTCAGAGTGTATGAAGGTGAAAGGTCTCGACGAACATGTCGTGCGAAAATGGCGGCAAACCAACTCTTGGATGCTGTGAACACTGAACGTGATGTATCGTCCATCCAACGAGGTCGAGGATCACGGGATATTCATTTCTCGCCCGCGCATGCGTGCTTCGGGGACTACATGTGGGACTAAGAGTATTGGTGATTACTCGCCTATCGCTCAGGCCCACACTCCACCCTGAGGGAGGTGCACCGCGGGTGCATGAGCCTTCCCTCCTTACTCTACCATGAAATTACTCACGGATAGGATTCCGGGCCGCAGAAATCCCTATCTGCACTCCTTTTACCAACTATTCTATGCACCCATTAAAGAAGGCCCCAGCCTCAAGCATTCTCAACGCGGCCGCCGCGTCTGCTAAAACGTGGGCAGACTTCTTGCGCGCTTAATTGCACCTTGCCCAGAGCAAGTTTCTAGCCGGAAGATCTACTAGCTCCTTATAAGGCTTGAATGGAAGACAAACTGCCTTGTTTCTTTCCTTCTGCGTCAACACTCGTACGCTCTAAAAACCGCGATGCTTCGCCATATCTGCGATTGGCACGCCGCGGACAAGACGCATTGGACTATGCGTCGAAACTGGTCACGTACGTATATGGATTGCAGCGGGTTGAGGTCAGTCTACTGCGAAGAGCAAATTATTAAAATTCCCCACACTAGGCCCGGTACTGAAGAGAGCACGTCCATCCGCCTCAAATATCCAGAGCCACCCATATACGGTAGTACCACCGCTATCCGTCGTGGTGACTTGGTGACTGTGTCCTTGGTCATCCCGTGCAATCAACTTGGTACACACGTTTCAGTGAAATGTGTGGAGATACCGATCACTCTGGTCGAACCTGAAATCAGACTCTGCAGACTCATTTTTAACATGGAGCTGTGGGCCGTCCCTCGGCCCTACGATTTTTTCCTTGATACAACCTCTAGTTATGATCCAGCTCTAGTTACTGAGACCAGGGCGTGTAGGTGTGCAGTTCGTCTTCATGGGAAGTATTCCGTCATCAAGGAGGGGGTGGTGGAAATCTGCTTCGAATTTCCAAGAGTCTGCAAGAAACACTGGGAATTTGAGTACGTGAATGTACATATTCTCTTGCCGGAACACTCTAAAATGATCTTTGATGTACAGAGTAATGATCAGATTGACATCAACATATGGGCAACAGGGTTTTGTTGAGGAATTTACGCTCCCTCATACTCTTCGGGTGGAAACACTCCAGAACGGGGCTACCCCTCTTATAGCAGCACATGTACAGCGCTTGTTATCCCATACCCGGGCAGGGTCCATTTTCCCCAGCCGTCTACCCACCCCGTTTGATCACACATTGGCAAAAGGGCTTGGCCTCGGCCGTCACTGTATTCCACTCCTCTCACCATTGTCATCACATAAAGTTTTGAAGAGAATATACCGTCTGTCACCTGCCAAGCGCCAACTCCTCTCGAACGCATTTCTCGAAGATTTCAGACGCAATCATGCTCTAGTCAAGGGGAACCGCAAGAAACTGGCGTCTTTGCGAAAGCACTACGACACCGCACACCTTATCACGACTCTCCAAGGACCCATTCTTTACCTTCCGGCCGAGCTGCTTGGCGAAATACTTCTTACCTCGGTCGAAGAACTTGGTGTGAGCCAAAGTACTCTTCAGCAGGTTAGCAAATCCTGGAGGGCCGTTGTTGCTCGCTTATGGGGTGTGCTTCGGGTGTACACTTGGACCGAAACACGAATAATCAGAGCATTCGTCAAACGAAATCCTTCCTCCATGGCTGTGGTGATAGACACTGCCATAGATGAAGACGTAGCTCCTTCCGTCCCTTTGGGAAAACCCTATGCCGCACTCGCACTTGCTTGGACCAGTGCCTCAAGGTGGCGTTCATTGACCATCAATTCGTTCCCGAGTATTGCAAGGATTCTTTCCAGCAATTGTACATTATCAACTCGGGTTCCGCTCGAAAGTCTCGAGTCACTTCGTTTAGGACCAGGGTGCGACCCATCCGACTACATCAATGAGACAATGGAGGCCATCGCCTCAACTGCGACTCCCAAACTCACCAACCTTGTTCTTGCTACCACTACGGTCATTCAGCGGCTCAATCCATCACACTGGGCTCATATCTATTCACAACTGACAGCTCTCGAGGTAGATGTAATCAAACTTACGGAGCCTGTCGACCTGCTTCGCCATTGTGCACGACTTGAGGAATTAAAACTCTCTGGAGTTGTCACGCACCACCTTCCTCATGACGAGCTCCCTCTCCTTCGAACACTACGCCGACTCTGGTTGCGACGAACTTCGGTTCAATGGATGGTGGGTCGCACATTCAAGCGGCTCGACAGTTGCACGTTGCTGAGGCCGGTCGATACCCATACTATTGGTCAAACAAGCGTCATATGCCTACCTTTATGCACCAATATTGCGTTCCAGAGCCATTTGATTGGCGTGTTGGCGGCTTTCCATGCCCCAGTGGTGAATAAAATCGAGATTAAGTGTAACCAATGGACTAAAGTTCGTGCGAGCCTCGAGCTTGGCAGAGTTTGGAGCCAAAGAAGGAATCAGGGGATGTTGCAACCCAAAATACTTTCTCTTCAGATGCTCTGTGGCGATCAAGCTCTACTCAAAGCCCTAGAGCAGATGGTCACATTAGAAGAGCTCAATCTCGACGTCCCGCACCCAAATGCGCTAGGACGCAATTTTTTTGAGTCATTGTGTGCAGTTCCGAAACAGGTCTTCATTGGGGTGGACAAGGAGCAATGGACCCGCTGGGCGGCTGCAACAGAGTGGCAAACACAGATTTGTCCCTCCTTAGTCAAACTCCAACTACGGTATGAACGCTGGCTCCGACAAGGGGAGATGGATGTGGCCACGCCCCTGTTTGTTGCAGTTGCGTGGACCCGGGCAAAACTCCCTTTTCCCCTGAAGCAGTTTGTTTTGGAGCTAGGAGAGGACGACCCATTGCAGCTTGTAGGAATGACATATCGAGACGACCCTACTTTCAAGCGCTTGTGGCGTGACCGCGTACCTCTGCACGATCATCAGGACATGCTTTACATTAGCTGCATCACACTAGTTAGACAGCGAACCATCGGTTTTATTGTAGGAACACAAGGACTCCCACTCAGAGGTCTTGGACAACAATATTACAGCTCCCTTTTCCGTCGCCTTCGGGAATTCCATCACCACCCATCTTTTCCTCAAGGTCCTTGTAGTGTATTGCCATTCTTCGAACATCTCGAGGTACTTGATATAACCAACTTCCATATCGAGCCATGCTCCCCTGCAGCGAATATCCCTCTATGTCGGACGCTTCGTATATTGCACGGTCGCAACATTCCTCTGGATTGGATGGATGGACGGACGTTCGAGCGGGTCACGGAGTGTCTAGTCAGACTAGACAAGAATGAGCGTGGCCTCAAGCTCACCAGAGTGGAAATGCCAGTCTGCAAGAGGATGGAATTTATTGGATCGTATATGGAGATTCTTGGATATTTTCTCCTTCCTAGACTGGACTTGCTCCACCTCGGGTGTTCACGAAGGGAGGAGTCATCGAATGACACATCGCTGATACAGGACCTAATGCTTCTCATTCAGTCTATACATCCACGAGTAGTGAAAATTTGCACGGAGGACAGAAACGAGGGACATATCCCGGCCTTGTGGTCGGAGACAGGCATGGATGGGGTGGTGGTCAAGAATTGCTGGAATTGCGGGTATCAAGATGCGGGTGGGAAATGAGAAGCCTGGTGTCAATGAGCCTGCCACTAGCAAGGACGGTACGGATGTCTCTGGGCATAAAGGTTGTACATACGTACGAAAGAAAATTCCACTTGCTTTTAGTTTGATGCGCGAGTCGACATTGCAAAGCGCAGGCTGTGATAGAGGTAATGGAGCCATATTCCAGACTCACCACTCACTATTGTGTGCCTCGTGCCACGAGCTTCGGACACTCCTTGATGCCCTAGTTTCTTGAGTTCGGGTGTCGCAACCCCAACGACATGGCTTCTACTTGATGTCGTCAAAAGGTGGCTCTCTCCCTCTGCTGTGCTATAAACACACCTAAAGCATATTTCGATACCCATTATATTATTGACCACGAAAACGGGAACCCGTAAGACGGGAGAAGGGAACGGAACACACCACAGGATTAACGTTGTGGTCAAGGAATTTGTTGAGGTGGTGATTTATCACACATATACGATAGAGCGCTTCTCGGCCGCTCACATTTTCGGTGTGTCGTTCAAATCGATGACTACGGATTTGCGAACTTGTAACCCTTAAGCATGCAGTCCAGCTTCACTCCTTGACTGATGTCGTCGGGTTGGTGCCACGCACTCCAACGAAACAGTCCGCATTTCGCACCTTCCCTTGTAACTATGATGGCCATTCACCTCCTTGCTCGGGTTGGTCTTCCACTTGCGACAGGATCATTCAAAGGTCCGCGGTGGATTAGGGAACCCCATTTCCGTGTGACATATTTTGAGGGTGGATATTGCACTGGTTCGGACAAGTACAGCCGAGTCGCAGTGGAGACCCGAGATCCCACTGGGCGTTTAGCCAGCTTCGTTGACCACGAGAGAAGGGCAGCGAATATGCCGGGAAGCGTGGCGTACCATCCTGTGAGAGACCTTCATTCACTTGTACGGAAAATCCGACTCTTGGCAAATAATGAACGTTAGACCCAGAGAGAGACCTGAGACTGCCATTGCCTAGGCTTGGTGCGGATGAGCATAGGTGGTTTTGTGTTCGCCTTTATGATGTTAGAAAAACCTATGGGTACAGTGGTTGAGGGAGGACCGACGTCATCACCTTGGCAGCTCAGCG
>Ga0307513_10002254_pt1 | contig 26926 bp, 26 predicted proteins | sample 15_EM_MG_FD_202174 | JGI IMG/M metagenome (GOLD analysis project Ga0307513, IMG submission 202174) | Populus trichocarpa ectomycorrhiza microbial communities from riparian zone in the Pacific Northwest, United States - 15_EM | ecosystem: Host-associated > Plants > Roots > Unclassified | place...
TGCCCTCGGGAAGGGTCGCAAGCGTGCGCGCCATAGGCGATTCTCCTGCCACGGAAAGTGCCAGGATACCGCAAGACTTACTCTAAGTGACGAGTATTGGATCTAGGCCGGTCTAGGCCGCGATGCCCTGTCGTGGCACCGCCCCGCTTTCGCCGTTGAGCAGCATGCCCTGCTTCGCATAGTAGGACGCCGCCGAGACACGCAGGTTGTACGCCACGCGCTCCTTCACGGCTTCGGCATCCCGGCGCAAGAAGGCTTCCAGGATCGACTTCGTGTGCTGCAGCGACAAGGCGCGGAACTCCTTGTCGCGCAGGGTCGCGAGCCGAACCGCTTCGGCGTGGTCGCGCAGGCGGGTGATGGTCTGCGCGAGGTGCGGGTTGGGCACCATGCCGACCCAGGTCGAGCGGAAGACCCAGTTCGCCTGCATGTAGGCCACCGCGTCGTCCTTCGCGTGCGCCCGCTCGGCATCGGCTGCGGCCTTGCTCATCTGACCCAGGCCTTCCATCGACGCGCCGGCGCAAGCCGCGGCGGCGGCAGCAGGCTCGAGCAACAACCGGATCTCGAAGATGTTCGCGATGTCGGTCGGCGTGAAGCGCCGCAGGATGAATCCGCGTGCCGTGCCTTGCAGGAAGCCCTCGCTCTTCAACTGCAGCAGGGCTTCGCGCACCGGCATCCTCGAGACGCCCAGCGCCGCGGCGATCTCGTAGTCGACGATCCGGTCGTCGTAGGTGATCTCGCCCTTCTGCATGCTGTCGCGCACACGGCGGTAGACCTGCTCGCGGATGTTCTCCGCGGGTGCGGCATCGGTGTCCTTGCGGCGCGTTTTCGCCGGTTCGATTCGTCGCGAAGTGGGCATCGAATGCGGGCCGCCGAGGCGATCGAGTGGAGTCAAAAGAGCGCCACAAGAGGACGCGGGCAACGCAGTCTATCCGACGCGCCTCGCCGCCGATCCAGGCTGGTGCGGCCGCCCCGCTTTGGGTATCAGTATACCGATTGTGGGGCTGCTTCCCGAAGCATTTAAAGAGGCGAAGTCTGTTCTGTCGATTCCTTGACAACCATCGACGTTAAACAGTATACTGTTTGAACGATGGAGCCCGACAACATGAACGGAACGCGCATTCGAATCGGCGCCGAGAACGGAAGAACGTTCGGCGGCTACCTGGCGCTGCCGCCCGGCGGTAGCGGGCCCGGCCTGCTGCTCTGTCAGGAAATCTTCGGTGTGAATGCGTTCATCCGCGACCTTGCGGACGCCTATGCCGAAGAGGGCTACGTCGTTCTCGCGCCGGACTTCTTCTGGCGGCAGGCAGAAGACGTCAGCCTCGAAGCCGACGACGCCGGCATGCGCCAAGCGCTCGGCTTGCTCGAGGGTTTCAGCGACGACGCGGCAGTCGTCGATCTGCAATCGGCGCTGGCCTTCCTGCGCAGCCGTGCGGAAGTCGTCGGCGATTGCGGTGTGCTCGGCTTCTGCCTCGGCGGCCGCCTCGCTTATCTCGCCGCTTGCCACACCGACGCGGCCGTCTGCATCGGCTACTACGGCGTCGGCATCGAAGGCTACCTCGACCGAGCGCTCGCTCCGGCCGGGCGCCTGGTCCTGCATTTCGCCGGCGACGACACGCACTGCGACGCTGCCACGCGCGCGCAGATCTTCGCCGCCTTGCAAGGCCGCCCGGGCGTTGCGCTGCATGTCTATCCCGGCGTCGGCCATGCGTTCTCGCGCCACGGCAGCCCGCACTTCGACCGGGCGGCCGACGGACTGGCCCACGAGCGTTCGATCCGCGCGCTGCGCCGTGCGATCGGACCCGAGATCGACCTCGAAGCGCTGTGGGAAGCACACCTGCGCTACGAGTTCGAAACGCGCGATGCCGACGCGACGATGGCCACGATGGTGGCGCAGCCCTACGTCAACCACGTGCCGACGATGACCGGCGGCGTCGGCTTCACGTCGCTGCGCCGCTTCTACCGCCACCACTTCATCCATGCCAACCCGCCCGACACGCGGCAGATCGCCGTCTCGCGCACCGTCGGCACGACGCAGATCGTCGACGAAGTGCTGTTCTCGTTCACGCACACGAAAGAGATCGACTGGATGCTGCCCGGCATCGCGCCGACCGGCAAGTGCGTCGAGGTGGCGCTCGTCGGCATCGTCAAGTTCCGCGGCGCGCGGATCTGCCATGAACACATCTACTGGGACCAGGCCAGCGTGCTGGCGCAGATCGGGCTGCTGGACACCGCCGCCCTGCCGGTGGCCGGCATCGAAGCCGCACGCAAGGTCGTGGACGAGACCTTGCCCAGCAACACGCTGATGAAACGCTGGGCCGCCAGCGCCGGGCTCGACGACTGACCCGGCGCAACGAACGGAGCTTGACATGACAGACGAGCGTTTCGACCGTTACAGCGAAAACGTGCCCGGGCGCGCCAACGTGCAGGACACGCCCGAGTTGCTGGCGTACTACCGCCAGCTCGAGGCGATGGACACCGGCGCCTTGTGGACCGTGGCCAACAAGATCGAGCCGTGGGAGCCGGCCTCGACTTCGGTGCCCGTGCTGTGGCGCTACGACCGGCTGCGTGAGCACGTGCTGCATTCGGTCTCGCTCGTCACGCCCGAGCAGGCCGGGCGCCGCGTGGTCTACCTGAACAACCCGGGGCGGCGCGATGTCTCGGCCGCGGTCGGCTGGTTGTACTCCGGCCTGCAGGTCATGCACCCGGGCGAGTGCGCGTCCACGCACCGGCACTCGGCATCGGCGCTGCGCTTCATCATGGAAGGCCGCGGCGCCTACACCATCGTCGACGGCCACAAGATGACGCTGGGCGCGAACGACTTCGTGCTCACGCCCAACGGCACCTGGCACGAGCACGGCGTCAGCGACGACGGCACGCCGTGCATCTGGCAGGACGGGCTGGACATCCCGCTCGTCAACGCGCTGGAAGCCAACTTCTACGAGGTCCATCCGGATCTGCACCAGCAGGTCGGGTTCTCTGTGGACGATTCCAGCGCCACCTGGGCCGGCACGGCGCTGCTGCCCGAGCGGCCGCCGTGGGGCAAGCCGTACTCGCCGTTGCTCAAGTACGAGTGGGGCCCGACCTACGAGGCGCTGCGACGCAACGCGGGCGTGAGCGAAGGTTCGCCGTTCGACGGCGTGCTGATGCATTACGTCAACCCCGTCACCGGCGGGCCTGTGATGCCGACCATCGGCGCCAGCATGCAACTGCTGCGCGCCGGCGAGCACACGAAGGCGCACCGCCACACCGGCAGCTTCCTGTACCAGGTGGCGAAGGGCCAGGGCCATTCGGTGATTTCCGGGCGCCGCTTCGACTGGAAGGAACGCGACATCTTCTGCGTGCCTTCCTGGGCCTGGCACGAGCACGCCAACGGCTCGGCGACCGACGACGCGTGCCTGTTCTGCTTCAGCGACCTGCCGGTGATGAAGGCGCTGCACCTCTATCGCGAACAGGCCTATCCCGACAACGGCGGCCATCAGAAGGCCTGAAAACCCCACACCCACGAGGTAATTCCCATGCGACTGGTCACCTACCGGGCCACCCTCACCGACGCCGCACGCCTGGGCGTGCTCGCAGACGACGAGGTCGTTGACGTGCAGCGCCTGGCCGCGGCGCACGGCCAGAGCCTGCCGGCCTCGATGCTCGAACTCATCGACCTCGGGCCGTCGGGCCAGCGTGCGCTGCAGCGGCTGCTGGACGCCGCGGAGCACGGCTGGCCAGCCGGCGCCGCGCTGCCCACGGTCAACGTGCAACTGCTGGCGCCGATTCCGCGCCCGCGCAAGAACATCTTCGGCATCGGGCTGAACTACGTCGAGCACGTCGCCGAATCCAGCCGCGCGCTCGATACCGCGAAAGACTTGCCGAAGCAGCCGGTGATCTTCTCCAAACCGCCGACCTGCGTCGTCGGCCCCGGCGAGCCGATCCGCCACGACGCCAAGCTCACCCAGCAGCTCGACTGGGAGGTCGAGCTGGCCGCGATCATCGGCCGCCGTGCGCACCGCGTCAGCGTGGCCGACGCGCTGGGCTACGTCTTCGGCTACAGCGTGATGATCGACATCAGCGCGCGCGACTGCCGGCGCGCCGGCCAGTGGATCTACTCGAAGGGCCAGGACAGCTACGGCCCCTTCGGCCCCTGCATCGTCACTGCCGACGAGATCGGCGACCCGCAGAGCCTGGACCTGTGGCTCAGCGTCAACGGCGTGCAGAAGCAAAGGTCCAACACGCGCCACATGCTGTTCAAGGTCAACGAGCTGATCGCCGACATCAGCGCCGGCATCACGCTGGAGCCGGGCGACATCATCGCCACCGGCACGCCGGAAGGCGTCGGCGCCGGCCGCAACCCGCAGGAATGGCTGCAGCCGGGCGACGTGGTGGTCGCCGGGGTGGAGCGCATCGGCGAGATCCGCCACCCGGTGATTGCGGTCTGAGCAGGAGAACCCGATGCTCAAACCCGTGAAGTTCAAGGCCGCTGCAGTGCAGGCCGCGCCGGTGTTCCTGAACACGCCGGCCACCGTCGACAAGGCTTGTGCGCTGATGCGCGAGGCGGCTGCCCACGGCGCATCGCTGGTCGTGTTCCCCGAGGTCTTCATTCCCGCCTATCCGTACTGGAGCTGGGTCGGCACGCCGGTCGCCGGCAGCCCCTGGTTCCAGCGCCTGTGCGAGCAGGCCATCGAGGTGCCTGGCCCGGAGGTGGCGCGCATCGCGCAGACGGCGAAGTCGCTCGGCGTGCACGTCGCCATCGGCATCAACGAGCGCAGCGCGCGCAGCGTGAGCCTGCTCTACAACACGCTGCTGCTGATCGGCCCGGACGGCCGGCTGCTCGGCCGCCACCGCAAGCTGGTGCCGACCTGGGCCGAGAAGATGACCTGGGCCCACGGCGACGGCTCGTCGCTGCGCGTGCACGACACCGCCGTCGGCCCGATCGGCATGCTGGCCTGCGGCGAGAACACCAACACGCTGGCGCGCTTCGCGCTGCTGGCGCAGGGCGAGCTCGTGCACCTGGCAAGCTACATCTCGCTGCCGGTGGCGCCGCCCGACTACGACATGGCCGAGGCCATCAAGCTGCGTGCGATGGCGCATTCGTTCGAGGGCAAGGTCTACACGATCGTCTCGTGCTCGACGGTCTCGAACGAGATCGTGGAGGCGATGGAGCAGGCCTTCCCCGGCTCGCGCGAGCTACTGCAGCGGCGCAGCAGCGCGTTCTCGGGCGTCATCGGCCCGGACGGCCGGCTCGTCGGCAGCCCGCTCATCGACGACGAAGGCATCGTCTACGCCGACATCGACCTCGCGCGCTGCATCCAGCCGCGCCAGATGCACGACATCACCGGCAACTACAACCGCTTCGACGTCTTCGATCTTCGTGTCGACCGGCGTGCGCGGCAGGCGGCGGCGTTCACCGACGACGTGGCCGAAGAGCCGATCGATCTGGCGGCGATGGCGCCCGAAGCCCGCGAACCCGTACGCAGGAAGACATGAGCAAAGCCCTCTATCGCATCGGCCAGATCGTGCCGTCGTCCAACACGACGATGGAGACCGAGATCCCGGCCATGCTGCTGGCGCGGCAGGCGATCCGGCCCGAGCGCTTCTCCTTCCATTCGAGCCGCATGCGGATGAAGCAGGTCGTCAAGGAGGAGCTGGAGGCGATGGACCGCGACAGCGACCGCTGTGCGCTGGAACTGTCGGACGCGCAGGTCGACGTGCTGGGCTACGCCTGCCTGGTCGCGATCATGAGCATGGGCCACGGCTACCACCGCGTCTCGGAGAAACGGCTGCACCAGCGCACGGTCGACAACGGCGCGCCGGCACCGCTGGTAACGAGCGCCGGTGCGCTGGTCGATGGGCTGCAGGCGCTGGGCGCGAAGCGCATCGCCGTCGTCTGCCCCTACCTGAAACCACTGACGCAGTTGGTCGTCGACTACCTCGGCGCCGAAGGCTTCGAGGTTCTGGACCACGTCGCGCTCGAGATCCCCGACAACCTCGAGGTCGGCCGGCACGACCCGCAGCGTCTGCTCGAGATCTACAAGCGGCTGGACTACCAGCGCGCCGACGCGATCGTCATCTCGGCCTGCGTGCAGATGCCCTCGCTGCCGGTGGTCGCCCGCGTCGAAGCCGAGACCGGCATCCCCGTCGTCTCGGCCGCGGTGTGCACGACCCACGCGATGCTGAAGCGGCTGGGCCTCGAGACGGTGGTCCCGGGCGCAGGCAGCTTGCTGAGCGGCAGGTACTAACACGCAGCACGCGCTGCGCCAAGCCATCCATTGTCAGGAGCACTAGCGATGAACGTTGCAAAGGTCTTGGTCGCCACCGCTGTCTCAGCGGTCGCGTTGTCCGCCACGGCGGACGAACCGTATCCGTCGCGGCCGATCCGGGTTCTCATCCCGTTCGCCGCCGGCGGTGCCGTCGACACGATGATCCGCTCGGTCGGGCCCGAGCTGTCCGCCCAGCTGGGGCAGCCGGTCGTGATCGAGAACAAGCCCGGCGGCGGGGCGCAGATTGCGGCGTCGGCCATGATGAGCTCGCCCGCCGACGGCTACACGCTGTTCGCGGCCGAGATCGGCGCTTTCGCGATCAATCCCACTCTCTACAAGAAGATCACCTACCAGCCGGTGCGCGACTTCGAAGCCGTCTCGTTCCTGGCGCGCACGCCGATGGTGATGTTCACCAGCACCAGCGGCAAGCTCAACAGCCTGAAGGCACTCAACGACTCGTTGAAAGCCGGGGCCGACCTCACGTACGCATCGCCCGGCCCCGGCACCGCGCCGCACATCCTGGGCCACCTGCTCGCGCGTTCATCGCCGAAGGCCACGCTCGTGCACGTGCCGTACAAGGGCATGCCACCGGCCGCCCAGGCCATCATGAGCGGCGAAGTCGACCTGCTCTTCGACGGTGTGCCCGGCACGCTGAACCTGGTCAAGGCCCAGAAGGCGGTTCCGCTCGCGGTGGCCGCCGGCAAGCGCAGCGACTACCTTCCGCAAGTGCCGACGACCGCGGAGATCGGCCATCCCGACATGGTGATGGATCTGTGGATCGGCGTCGTCGCGAGGAAAGGCACGCCGAGCGCGATCGTCAGGAAGCTGCATGCCGCCTTCGAAAGCGCGATCTCGAAGCCCGCGGTGTGGAGCCGGTTCGGCGAGCTCGGCTACAGCCGCAGCCCGATGTCGCCCGAGCAGTTCGATGGCTTCATCAAGTCCGAGATCGAACGCTACAGACCGGTCGTGCTCGACACGGGCGTCACCGTCGACTGAGCCTGAAGAAGGGAGGCCCAAGTGAAACTTCCATCACCCGTGAGCGGCGAGCTGGTGCGGCCCGACAGCGTGCACCGCGCCGCCTACATCTCCGCCGAGCTGTTCGAGCTGGAACGCCGGCGGCTCTTCGCAGCGACATGGAGCTTCGTCGCCCACGCGAGCCAGCTGCCCGAGGCCGGCGACTTCGTGACGCTGGATCTTGCCGGGCAGCCGCTCATCGTGCTCCGCCAGCCCGACGGCAACATCGCGGTGCTGTTCAATCGCTGTGCGCACAAGGGCACCCAGCTGCTGACCAGCGCCAGCGGGAACACCGGCCGCATGCTGCGCTGCCCCTACCACGCCTGGACCTACCGCCTCGACGGCAAACCGCTCGGTGTGCCCTTCAAGGCCGACTACGAAGGCACGCGGTTGCCGCAGTGCGAGGCCGGCCAGGGTGTCGCGCGGGTCGGCGCGGTCGAGGTCTACCGCGACTTCGTGTTCGTGCGCATCGCCGGACAGGGGCCGTCGCTGCGCGACTATTTCGGCGACGCGCTGCAGTGGGTGGACAACATGGTCGACCGCTCGCCGACCGGCCGCCTGGAGGTGGCCGGCGGCGTGATCCGCAACACCATCCGCTGCAACTGGAAGATCTACCTCGAGAACGTCAACGACACCGTGCACCCGGTCTCGACACATGAATCGGCCGGCAAGGCGGCGCGCAGCGTCTGGGACGAGCAGCCCGCGGGCGCGCCGCCGCCGATGGCGGTCGAGCAACTGCTGCCGTTCGCGTCGAGCTACGAGTTCTTCGCCCGCATGGACGCCGAGGTGTATGCCAATGGGCACAGCGCGCTCGGCGTGAGCTTCAGCTCGCACTCGGGCTACGGCCTGCCGCCCGGGTACGAAGAGTCGCTGGTCCAGGCCCACGGGCAGGAACGCGCGCAGCAGATCCTGGGCAGCGCGCCGCAGAACGTCGTGCTCTATCCCAGCCTGTGCATCAAGTCGTCGCCGCTGGCGGTGCGCGTGATCCGCCCGCTGGCCGTGGACCGCACACTTGTCGAGGCATGGAGCTTCCGGGCGGTCGGCGCGCCGGACGCGCTGCTGCAGCAGGCCCTGAGCTACAACCGGCTGGTCTTCTCGCCGATGTCCATCGTCGCGCACGACGACATCCATCTCTTCGAGAGCATCCAGCGGGCCTTGCATGCCGATGGCAATGACTGGGTCAGCCTGCACCGCGGCTTCAGCGCCGACGAACTGCGCGGCGGCAGCATGCACTGCAAGGGCACCAACGAGCTGCTGATGCGCAACCAGTTTCGCGCCTGGGCCGCGCACGTCGGGAGCCCGGAATGACAGCGCACGTTTGGGAAACTGCGCTGGTGCAGTTTGTACTGGACGAAGCCAAGGCGCTGAACGAGGGCCGTTACGAGGATTGGCTCGCGCTCTTCGCGCACGACGGCTGCTACTGGGTGCCGCTGAACGGTGAACGTCAGGCGGATCCGGTGAACCACGCCTCGATCGCGTATGAAGACACCGTGCTGCTGGCGATCCGGGTCCGGCGCATCGGCAACCCGCGGGCGCACTCGATGGCGCCCGGCGTGAGTTCGCTGCACGTCGTCCAGCAACCGCGCGTGGACGCGCCGGACGCGCAAGACGGCGAGTACCGCGTCACCACGCCGTTCGTGTACGTGGAGCTCAAGGGCGAACGGCAGCTGCTGCTGGCCGGCACCTGGAGGCATCGGCTGCGGGCGCAGAACGACAGCTTGCGCATTGTCCAGAAGCGGGTCGACCTGCTCAACGCCTCGGCGCCGCACGAGGCGATCCATCTGTTCCCATAGCCTGCTTCGACGACAGCATGGACAACGCCGGCACACCCCTTCACGAGCGGCTCGACTTCGATGTCGCAGGTGGCGAAATCCGTGACGGCCCCCGGCGCTACGTGGTCTTGCGGGCGGACGTCCTGATGGGCTTGTTCGATCGCCTGCCCACCGCGGAGCGCGAGCAGGCCCTGCAGGCGCTCGGCGCGTCCGTCAAACGGTTCGGCGGTGACAGCGTCAGGGCGTATCTGAGCGAGGCCGGATCGGGCGGGCTGCTGCAGCGGATGGAGCAGGCGTCGGCCTCGCTGGGTTGGGGCACCTGGCGGCTGGAGGATCGGGCCGACGTGCTGCTACTGACGGTCGACAACAGCCCCTTCGCCGCCGCGACACAAAGCACCAGCGGCAGCGCCTGTCACGCGATCACCGGCATGCTGAGCGCAGTTGCGTCTGCACTGTGGAGCGCGGATGTCACTGCGCGCGAGCTGCGGTGCGCCTGCGAAGAACCTCGTTCTGATCGCCGCTGTCTCTTTGAGGTGCGCCGCAGACCCGTCTCCGGGGTCTGAAAGTCCCGGCCGAGTTTGGGTCATGGCGCCGGTGGTGGGCGACGAAGGGCTCTTTGTAGCAACACTTGACCGGCGTGAAGTTCAGCGCGAGCGCCAGAACCTGGACCATGCAGGTCACTACGGGCGCCCGGATGTGACGCGTTTGGTTGTCGACCGACGGCGCCAGCACATCGCTTCATTCGAGGATTGACCTCGGATCGACATATCGTCTCAGCGAGGTGGCTCACCGAGTGAACTACCTCCCGGGATAGCTGAGCCCGCTTGCTGATCAGGACCACTGATGTGCCTGGCGGCCGCATCGTTGGCTGCGGCCACCGCAACGCCCAAACCCGCGCCCTCGACCAGTGACGACGTCAAGTGCCCGATGAAGGCGTCGCCCGCGCCCAAGGTGGAGACCACGCGGACGCTGCGCCCGCCCACACATCCGCGTTCTCCGCCTCGAGAAGCCCACGCCGCGCCGCTCGGACCCGCGGTGACGACGACGGCCGGGCCCAATCTCTCGAGCAGGAACAACGCGGCGACTTCGGCCGTCTTCAGGTCATTCACCGCCGGTGAACCCATCATCTCGGCCTCGATGGCATTCACCACCAGCAAGCTCACGCCGGCCAGCGCTTCGGGCGACGATTCACGTGTGGGCGCTGCGTTGAGGATGACGGGCCGCCCCAGCGATGCCATGAAGCGCGCTGCCGCCAAGTTGGCCACGACAGGCACCTCGTTTTGCAGCACCAACGCCGCCGAGTTGCGCAGTGCTGGCCCCCAGGAAGCAACGATCGATTCGGACAGTTCGGCGTTGGCGCCCGACACAACCGTGGCGGCGTAGTCACCCGCATCCTCGACGATGGCCACACTCATGCCGGAGGCATGACCGCGCAGCGTGATGACGTTGTCGACGTCCACCGCGTTCGCAACCAGATGCGCCCGCAGTGAGCGTCCGAAGCTATCGTCTCCGATCGCGCCCAGCATGCGCGTGGCGACGCCGGCCCGCGCGCAGGCCACGGCCTGGTTCAAGCCCTTGCCGCCGGCCTGCAAGACCCGCGAAGTACCGATCAGTGTCTCGCCGAGCAACGGCAGGCGCGGTGCGCGAACGACGACATCCAGGTGCAGGCTGCCGAGCACGGCAATCGATGGATTCATGGTGTCAGCCGATGCCATGGTTCGGAGTGCGGTGGCCGTCAGGACTGCCTCAGCCACGACCCCGGGTGAGGCGATCGACCAGCATGGCCAGCAGGATCACGACGCCGGTGGCCAGCAACTGGTAGAACGCCTGCACGTTCAGCAGCGTCAGGCCATTTCGCATCGCCCCCAGGATGATGGCACCCAACAGCGTCCCGACGATTCCGCCCTTGCCCCCCAACAGCGAGGCCCCGCCGATCGCGGCTGCAGCAATGGCTTCCAGTTCCCACAGGTTGCCGAGGATGGGTTCTGCCGCGCCCAATCGCGCCACGACCACCAGCGCGGCCAGCGATGCCAGGCCGCCGCTGATCGCATACGCAGCAATCTTGGTGCGCTCGATCGGCACGCCGGCCAGGCGCGCGGCCTCTTCGTTGCCGCCCACGGCGTAAATGTACTCGCCCAGCGGCGTCTTGCGCAGCAGCGTCCAGGCCAGCAGGCCCACCACGCAGACGATGATCACCGGCATCGGCAACATCAGGGGCGACACGCCGAACCACTCGCGAAATTCGGTCGGGATGCTGAAGACCGGATTCCCACCGGTATAGATGAGAGCAAGCGCGCGGAAGATGCTCAGCGTTCCCAGCGTGACGATGAAGGGCTGGAGGCCGCCGTAGGCCACCAGCACGCCGTTCAGGGCACCGCATGCGATGCCTACGCCCAGCCCCGCGGCCACACCGGCCCACGCTGGCGCGCCGGAGGCCAGCAACGTGGCGGAGATGACCGCCGACAGGGCGGCGACAGGCCCGACCGAGAGATCGATGCCCCCGGAGATGATCACGAGCGTCATGCCCACGGCAATGCAGGCATTGATGCTGCTCTGCTGCAGGATGTTGACGAGGTTGCGCGAACTCAGGAATGTCGGCGACAGCACGGCAAACACCGCGAAGATGAGCACCAGGCCGATCAGGGTGCCCATGTCACGCCAGGACAGGCCGAGCGGGTTGGCCCGGTGCGCTGCCGCGATTGCAGCCGTTTGGGGAATCGTCACGGTGTTCATCTGCGGTGTCTCAATGGGCGGGAGTCTCGCGCGAGACCGCCAGGGTCATGATGGCCTCTTCGCTGAACCGATCGGGATGCGGCAACTCGCCGGCGATGCGGCCACCCTGCATCACCAGCATCCGGTCGGCCAGGCGCATCACTTCCGGCAGCTCCGACGACACCACCACGATGGCGCGGCCCTCCTCGGCCAGCGCTTCGATCAACTGGTAGATCTCCTGCTTGGCGCCGATGTCGATGCCGCGCGTGGGCTCGTCGAAGATCAGCACATCCATGCCGGCACTCAGCCAGCGGCAGACGATCGCCTTTTGCTGGTTGCCGCCGCTGAACAAGCGGATCTGCCGATCCAGCGCGAGCGGCCGCAAGTTCACGCGCGCCGCGTCGGCGCCGATGCGCGACCTGAGCACGTCCCGCTTCAACCATCCGAATCGGTTGAGCTTGCTCAAGGCCGGCAGTCCGGCGTTTGAAAGCACCGAGCGCATGGGCACGATGCCTTCACGCTTGCGCTCTTCGGGCACCAGGGCGACACCGTGGCGGATGGCATCGGCCGGCCCTCGAAAGTGCACTGGGGCGCCGCGCAGCAGGATCTCGCCCGCGTCGGGCTTTTCGGCACCGGCCAGCAGCTTGACGAGTTCGGTGCGACCGGCCCCGACGAGGCCGGCAATGCCCAGGATCTCGCCGCGCCGAACCTGCATCGACGCATCGCGGACCCGGTTGCCCCAGCTCAGGCCGCGCGCCTCCAGCAGCACCTCACCGGAGTTCACAGCGCGGTGCCTGGTGGCGACCACCTCGCGCCCCACCATCAGGGTGACAAGCTCGGGCGCCGGCGTGTCGGCCAGTGTCACCTGCTTGACGAGCGTGCCGTCGCGCAACACGGTGGCGCGGCCGCAGGCCGCGTAGATCTCGTCGAACTTGTGCGACACGTAGATGATGGCCACGCGGCGCGCAGCCAGTTTGCGCATCAGCGCCAGCAATTTGGTGAACTCGGCCGGGGTCAGGCTCGAGGTGGGTTCGTCCATCGCAATCACACTGGCATCGGCCAGCAGGGCGCGGCCGATCTCCACGAGTTGCCGCTGCGCGACGCTGAGCGCCTTCACAGGCAGGCGCACGTCCAGGGTCGGGTCCAGATCGTTCAGGACTTCACGCGCACGGGCGCGCATCGCCGCGTGGTCCAGCAGCAGGCCAAAGCGGGTGCGCGGTGCACCCAGGAACATGTTCTGCGCCACGTCGAGCTCGGGCACCAGTTGGAGTTCCTGGTGGATCATGGCGATGCCGGCGCTGCGCGCGGCCTTCGGGCTGGTCAACTTGACCTGGCGCCCGCCGATCAGCATGTCGCCTTCGTCAGGCTGCAGGCTGCCCGCCAGGATCTTGAGCAGCGTGCTCTTGCCGGCGCCGTTTTCGCCGACCAGCGCGTGGATCTCCCCCGGGTTGATTCGCAACGACACGGAACTCAGCGCTTTCACACCGAGAAATTGCTTGCTGATGTCCCGCAACTCGAGCGCGTAGGGGGAGGCGATCATGGAGCGTGGCGTGCGCTGGCTTTGAGGCGGCCGGCAGCAACTGCCTTGCAGTGGCCGGCCAACAGGGATTGTGGAAGTCCGCGACGCACATCGGGCAGGCCGGCCGTCAGGGCCGTTGCACGCGGGCGTCGCGGCAGGCTCACTTGGCGGCCTTGCTGCCGTCTTCGATCAGCGCCTTGCGCTGTGCTTCCTCCGTGCCCTTGTAGCGGTTGTAGTTCTCTTTCGTAATGAGCGCCTGCGGCGTTGCCACGACGCGTGGCAGATTCTGGCCGGCCAGCAGGCGCAAGGCCACGTCGAGCGCCACTTCGCCCGTCAGCACCGGGAAGGAGTCCACTGTGCCGGTGAGTTCACCCGCGAGGATGGACTTGTAGGCATCGCCGATGCCGTCGGTTCCGATCACCGCCACCTGCTTGAGCCTGCCGGCGGCCTTGACGGCCTCGATCACGCCCAGCGCCATGGTGTCGTTGTTGCAGTAGAAGCCGACCAGGTCGGGGTGCTGTTGAAGGATGTTGGTGGCAGCGTCATAGGACAGCTGGCGGTCCCAGTTACCCGGTACGCTGGCCACCACCTTGAACTTGCCGGACTCCTTGCCGATGGTGCTCTTGAAGCCTTCGGTGCGCTGAACCGCAGCGTAGACGCCGGCCATGCCTTCGATCACCGCGACCTTGCCGCCGCTCGCCTTGTTCTGGATGAACCAGCGCGCCGCGCGCACGCCATTGTCGCGCTGCACATTGCCGACATAGTGCTCGGCCAGCGGGATCACGGCGTCGTTGACGTTGACCACGGGCACCTTGCTCTTGGCCGCCGCGTCCATGGCAGGTTGCAGGTTCGCATCGCTTTGCGGCGACACCAGCAGAACCGAGTAGCCCTTCGTCAGCATGTTCTCGGCGATGGCCAGTTGCCCGAGCTGGTCGCCTTCACTCTGCGCGGCCTGCAGGTCCACGCTGACGCCAGCGGCCTTGCCGCCCTTCGCGTAGCCCTCGCCCAAGAGGCGCCAGTATTCGTTGGTCAAGGTCTTGGCCACGCCACCCACCTTCGTGCCGGCCTTGGCCTTGGGCGAGGCGCCCAGCTTCGACGAGACCTGCCACCACTCGATGCGGTCCGGCTCGCGGTCGGAGTCGAGCGGCGTGAGCGCCCAGGCGCTGAATGCGGTACCGAGTGTCAGGCCCGCTGCGGCGGCCAGGCGTACCCAACGGAAGCGGGTATTGCGGGTGTTGATGGTGGTCATGTCGGGTCTCCTGCTTGTTGTGACGGGTGGATGCAAGGATGCGGTGGCGTCAGCGGCCCCGCACGCGGGCGAGAACGGTGGATGGCGCCGCGGTCAGGCCGGATAGTGGGTGCCGAAGAGCGCGCGCTGGACTATGCGTTGCGTCTTGATGGCGTCCTGCAAGGCCTGCGCGGTCTGCAGACCCGGATCGGCCATGAGCTGGCGAACCACGCTCATCATGGCCTTGACCGTCGCGATATTGGTTTCCGTTTCGGCCACTGGATCGAGCGCCGTCAGGTCCGGGAAGGTGTCGAAGTAGTAGACGCCGTCGTAGCCGTCGCGCTCCATCTGCAGCAGCAGTTCGATGGTCTGCAGCGTGTGCACCGAGCCCACCATCATCCCGTCGTCGCGGTGGCCGTAGGCGTCGTTCAGATGGAGACCGACCAGCCGGCTCATCTTGCTGACCAGAGCCACGGTGCAGCCGGGTTGCTCGCCGGCGTACAGCACATGCCCGTAGTCGAGCGTCATGCCCAGGTTGGGCAGGCCGAGTTGCTGAATGGCCAGCAACGTCGTGCCGGCGTTGTTCAGCAGCGAGAAGGCGCGCGGCTCGTCCGGCTTGTATTCGAGGCTGACGGTGACCGTGGCATCGTGCTCCGCCAGTTGGCGGATGCCGTCGAGCTGCAAGTCCCACAGGCGCTTGTAGTCGGACTGGAACGGGTACTCGAAGCCGTCCTGGCCGGGCCAGAAGGTCATGATCGAGCCGCCGCACTCCTTGAGAGCGTCCACGCCGCGCTTGGCGATGTCGATCGCCTGTTGCCGGATCGCCGGGTCCGGGTGGGTGAAGGATCCCGCCTTGAACTGGGGTTCGCTGTAGTAGCGCAACGCGAAGCCGTTCAGCTTCAGCCCAACGTCCGCCAGCTGCGCCGCACGTTCGCGTGGGGTGGCATCGCGCATGTGATTCGGAAAGTTCAGGTCGACGTGCGTCAGACCCTCGACCTTCGAGGCGCGATCGAGCAGCTGCACCACCGTCGGTTTCCCAACCAGATCTTTCCAGTGAAGTTCAGGGCGCGTGCCGAACGAATTCAGGCGAGTAGCAAATTTCACAATCGTCGCTCTCTGTGGTTTCCGATGTGGGAATTGTCCTAACTTTACTATGTGTACGTCAATAGTAAACTTTCGGGGATGACCCTGACTCTGCAAGTCTCCCGCTCGCTCGCCGCAAAGGCCAACCCATGACGCCCTGGACAATCCACCTGCGCAAGACCCAGTTCAGCCACGCGGCGACTCCCGTGCTCGAGGGTGACAGCTTGCGGGCCGCGCTGTTCACCTACGACACCGGCGTGCAAGCGGTTCGCCTCGGCAACCGCCGAGGTGAGCTGGTGGTGCTGCCCTACCTGGGCCAGATGATCTGGAGCGCCTGCTTCGATGGCGTGAACCTGGCCATGCGCAGCCCCTTCCAGGCGCCGCGCCAGACCCCCGAGTTGCTGGGAACCTATGGCTGTTTTCTCTTCCACTCGGGGCTGCTGCGCAATGGCAACCCCGGCCCCCGCGACACCCACGCCCTGCACGGCGAAATGCCCTGCGCGGCGATGGACAGCGCCAGCCTCGGCATCGGTGAAGACGAGCAGGGCCTGTGGCTGGCGCTGCACAGCCAGGTCGAATACCTGATGGGCTTCGGCGATCACTACGTGGCGCAACCCAGCGTCGTGATCCGCCCCGAATGCACGCAATTCGAGGTGCGGATGGAGGTGCGCAATCTCGGGCGCGATCCCATGAGCCTGATGTACATGTGCCACGCGAACTTCGCTTTCGTCGATGGCGGCCGGCTGGTGCAACCCACCGGGTTCAGCCCCCAGGAGACCGCCGTTCGCCGCGCCATTCCTGCGATCGTGAAGTCCGACGAGGCTTATGTTCGACGCCTCGCCGACATGGCCGTCGATCCTTCGTCCACGGAGTGGCTGAACGAGCCGGCGCGATTCGATCCCGAACTGGTGTTCTACCTGCGCGGCTTGCGCCAGGGCGACGACGGGTTGGTGCGGCACATGCTGAAGCGCCCGTCGGGCGATGCATTCGGCATCACCTACAGCCCGCAGGCGTTCCCGCACACCATTCGCTGGATCCTGCATAACCACCGCGCACAGGTGTGCGGATTTGCGATGCCCGCCACCTGCGAGGTGGAAGGCTTTGAGGCCGAACGCCAGAAGGGGCATGTGCGCAGCCTGGCAGGCGGCGAGAGCGCGAGCTTCGCGGTCACGATGGGCTACCTCGATGCGACCGCCGCCGCGGAAGAAGAAGCGCGCATCCGCCAAGACTGATCAGGCACGCTCGCGGAAGGACCGATCGCGTCAGTTGCGCTTGTGGGCCACCGCGCCCATGGTACGGCCGAGTTGCTGCTCGGCCCGCCCGTAGTCCTTCTGCGCGACGGCCACGAACAGCGCATCGAGGATGTTCAACTGCGCAATGCGCGCCGCGGCATTCTCGCCTGTCAGCGGCGACCCGCGCGCGGTCGAACACAACACCGTGTCGGCCATGCTCGCCAGCCGGGACTCAGCGTAGTTGGTCACGAGGATGATCGATGCTCCGCTCGCCTGCGCCTGCTGCACGGCCTCGACGATCGCGGACGTCCGGCCCGAGTGCGACACCGCCAGCACCACGTCCTTCGCCTCGAGCAGCGCTGCCGACATGAGCATCAGGTGGGGGTCGTTGTAGGCCGTGGCCCGAACGCCGATGCGCAGGAACTTGTGCGCTGCATCCTGGGCGATTTGCGCCGAGCCCCCAACGCCGTAGAAGTCGCGCTGCCGCGCGCGCATGAGCAGCGTGGCGGCACGCTCGAAGGCGCCCATGTCCAGGATGGACATCGTCTCTTCCAGCGCCTGGATCGATGTTCGGAAGACCTTGGTGACGATCTCGGCGGCGCTGTCCGTCGGGGCCACCTCTCGGTGCATTTCCGTAACCGGCAGGCGGTTGTAGGCAGCGGCCGCCGCGCGGAGGTCACGGAAGCCGACGAAGCCCAGTTTCTTGGCCGTCTTCACCACCATCGGTTCGGACATGCCGCACGCCTCGGCGACCTGCTTCAGGGCGGTGTCTTCGGTAAAGCCGACGGACATGACCTCGCGCACGAGACCTGCTTCCAGCGGCGTCAGCACCGAGAGCTGCATACGCAAGCGCGGGCCCACCGACGCCACGGCGTCAGTGAGTGGCTTGTGGCGGGGCGGGCTCATGACGATTGCATCGGGTCCTTGGTGAACGACAGCCCGCAAGTGTAGGCCTCGGCCCTTGTTCGGGTTTCACCTATTTCATCAACTTTACTGCAACAGTAAAGTCAGTAAAGGGGCGAAATCACTTGCCTGCAAAAGGGAAGGTCGTTCGCCTCAAGGCCCGCTCACCCTCTCTTTACTGCTTCGACTACATATTGAAAGTAGCCGCGAGCGCTCACCACCGAACATGCCTCAGGAGACTCCATGAACCGTCGCGAGCACCTCTCACACATCGGCTGCACCTTGCTGATCCCTGCCTTGTGGGGCACCTCGCCAGTCAGCGTTGCCGCGGAGACCAAGACCATGGTCACCGTGGTCAAGGAAGCCGGAGTGCCCTGGTTCAACATCCTCAATCAGGGTTTGAACGAAGCCGCGGCCAAGTTCAGCATCAAGTCGTCGATGACCGGCCCGGCAAAGCCCGACCCGGCCCAGCAGGTCAAGCTGATCGAGGACCTCATCGCACGGAAGGTGGACATCATCGGCCTCGTGCCGCTGGACACCCGCGTCACCGCGCAGGTGGTGCAGCGCGCCCGCGACGCAGGCATCATCGTCATCACCCAGGAAGGCCCCAACCAGGACGGCAAGACCTGGGACGTGGAACTGATGAGCGCCAAGGCCTATGGCGAAGCGCAGATGAAGGCGCTGGCACGCGAGATGGGCGGCGAAGGCGGCTATGCCGTGCTGGTGGGCACCTTGACGACCACCGGCCACAACCAGTGGGCCGACGCGGCCATCGCCTACCAGAAGGCCAACTTCCCGAAGATGAGGATGGTGGCCGACCGCTTTCCGGGTGCTGACCTGATCGACGATTCGGAGCGCGCAGCACAGGAAATCCTGCAGGCCTATCCGGACATCCGCGGCATCGTCTCGATGGGTTCGAACGGCCCGATCGGCGTGGGCAACGTGCTGCGCAAGCGCAAGCTCGAAAAGCAAGTGGCGCTGATCGGAACCATCATCCCGTCCCAGGCCAAGGCGCTGGTCGACGCAGGGGTCATCCGCGAAGGCTTCCTCTGGAGCCCGAAGGACGCAGGCGCTGCCATGGTGGCCGTGGCCCGTCTGACGTTGGACGGTGCGAAGTTCGCCGACGGCATGGAGATCCCGGGACTGGGCAAGGCAACCGTGGATACGACCAACCGCGTGGTGATGGTCGACCGCATCCTGACCATCAACAAGGCCACCATCGCTGACCTGATCAAGCTCGGCCTGTGAACGTTGCGGCGGCCGATGTGATGAGCCCGTCGCGGGCAAGCGCCCGCGCTGGCGTTGCCACTGCGGCCGCCGCGGCCCCATGGTTCGAACTGCACGGCATCTCCAAGCGCTATGGCGGCGTCCAGGCCCTGTCGGGCGTGGACATCGCGTTGCGCAGCGGCGAAGTGCATTGCCTGTGCGGCCAGAACGGATCGGGAAAGTCCACCCTGATCAAGATCATGGCGGGTGTCGAACAGCCCGACGCCGGTGGCCGGATCGTGATCGGCGGCAAGATCCATGCGCACCTCACGCCGACCGCCAGCATGCGCCTGGGTGTGCAGGTGATCTACCAGGACCTGTCGCTGTTCCCGAATCTCACCGTGTCCGAAAACATTGCGATCGGCCAGCACCTGGGCCGATGGCACACGGTCGACCGAGCGGCCATGCTGCGCGCCGCCAGCGCAGCGATGCGCAGTATCGGCGTGGCGCTCGATCCGCAGGCGCTGGTTTCGACGCTGAACATTGCGCAGCGGCAGCTGGTGGCAATCTGCCGAGCCATGGCGTCGGACGCCCGCTTGCTGGTGATGGACGAGCCCACGGCCTCCCTCACGCGACATGAGGTCGATGCCCTGCTCGCGTTGACGCATCAACTCAAGGACCGCGGCGTCGCCATCATTTTCGTCAGTCACCGACTCGACGAGGTGATGGAAGTCGCCGAGCGCGTCACCGTGTTGCGAGACGGCGTGTCGCAAGGCTGCTTCGACGCCACGGAAATGACGGACCAGCGCCTGACGACGTTGATGACGGGCCAGGCCTTTCACTACACACCGCGCCGCCTCGACCACGGCGCCGCGCCGGTGGTTCTGGAGGCCTGCGGACTGAGTCGTGCCAGTGAGTACGAGGACATCGACCTGCAGGTCCGCGCGGGTGAGATCCTGGGCATCACCGGGTTGCTGGGCTCCGGTCGCACCGAACTGGCACTGTCGTTGTTCGGCATGACGCAGCCCGACGCCGGCGAGGTGAAGGTCGACGGCCAGGTGGTGGCGCTGAGATCCAACCGCGACGCCATTCGCCGCGGCATCGCCTATCTGGCCGAGGACCGGCTGAGCCATGGCCTGATCGTCGCGCAGTCGATCGGGTCGAACATCATCGTCTCCATTCTCGACGAGGTGCTGAACACCTTCGGCCTGGTGGCCGAGCGCAGGCGCGAGGCGGCGGTGCGACGTGGGGTCGACGATCTGCGCATCAAGACCGACAGCCCGGACAACGCGGTGTCCACGCTGTCGGGCGGCAATCAACAGCGCGTGGTACTGGCCAAGTGGCTGGCAACGCGGCCCCGTGTGCTGATCCTGGACAGCCCGACGGTCGGCGTCGACGTGGCTGCCAAGGACGGCATCTACGAAGTCATCCGAACACTGGCCGCTCAGGGCCTGGCCGTGATCATGATTTCGGACGAGATCCCGGAAGTGCTCTTTCACAGCGACCGAATCCTGGTGATGGCGCGCGGGCGAATCTCGCACACCTTCGATGCCGACCGGGTCAGTGCAGATGAGCTGCAGGATGCCGTTCATGGCTGAGATTTGGCGCCGATGGCGCGGCACCCAGGAGCTGCGTCTGATGGCGGTGCTCCTCGCGATCGGGTCGGTGCTCTGGGTGGCCACGCCGGGTTTTGCGTCGGCTCAGAACCTGATGGACATGCTCACCTCGAGCGCCTTCACGGCCATTCTGGCCACCGGGTTGTTGGTGGTGCTCGTCGCCGGGGGCGTGGACATCTCGTTCGCGGCGACGGCGTCGATCACGCAGTACGTGGCACTCAGCCTGGCCAATCAGGGTCACCTGGGGTGGGTGGGCCTGCTGTTGGTGGCGGTGGTGCTGGGTGCGCTGCTGGGACTCGTCAATGCGTTGCTGGTAACCACCCTGGGCCTGTCGAGCATCATCGTCACCATTGCCACGCAGAGCCTCTACTACGGCCTGTTGATGGCCGCCACCAACGGCCAGGACATCTTTGCCTTGCCGGGGTGGTTCAACGACGGGCTGCACTGGGTCGTCCATGTCGATGCCCGTGGCGGCGAACAGGCGCTGAACCTGCAGATCGTGGCCTTGGCCCTGGTCTGCGGTTTCACGGGCTGGCTGCTCACGCGCACCAGCATCGGCCGACAGATCTTCGCGATCGGCGGCAACCCGGAGGCGGCGCGGCGCGTCGGATTCCCCGTCTTCCGCCTCAACCTGCTGGTCTACGGTTTCATGGGCGCAGTGGCCGGTCTCGCGTCGCTGGTGCATGCCCAACTGGTGCAATCGGTATCGCCCTCGGCACTGGTGGGCCGTGAGCTGGACGTCCTGGCCGCCGTGGTGCTGGGCGGCGCCAGCCTCAACGGCGGCATCGGCAGCGTACCCGGCACTCTGCTCGGCGTGGCCTTGCTGGCCGTGCTGCAAAACGGGCTGACGCTGCTGGGCGTGTCCTCGTACTGGTCTCAGCTGTGCACCGGCGGAGTCATCCTCGCTGCCGTCGTGATGATGGCGCACCAGGGCCGGCGCCACTTGGTGCGCGCCGACGCGAGTGCTGCATGAGTGCATCGCTCGAGGCGCTCCTGACCGGCCTGAAGAGAGCGCTGGGCCCCGTCAACCTGCGCCTGCTGGGCCTGCTGCTGGCGCTATCGGTCCTGTTCGCAGGTACCGCCGGGCCGCAGATGTTCAGTGCTGCCAGTCTGCGGTCCATGGCATTCCAGTTGCCGGAGCTTGGTTTGCTGTCGCTGGCCATGATGGTGCCGCTGCTCTCCGGCGGGCTCGACCTCTCCATCATCGCCACCGCCAACCTCAGCGCACTCACGATGGCGTGGGTACTGACACACGGTCTGCCCGCCGAGCCCGGCCTGGTGTGGGCGCTGTGGCAGATGGGCGCGGTGCTGGCGGGCATGCTGGTGGCGGCCTGCGTGGGCCTGCTCAATGGTTACCTGATTGCCCATCTGCGGGTCTCACCCATCCTCGCCACCCTGGGCACCATGACGCTCGTCAAAGGCATCGCCGTAGGGCTGACCCATGGTGGCGTGGTCTCGGGCTTTCCAGCGCCTGTGCTCTTTCTGGGGCATGGCACCGTCGCTGGCGTGCCGGTGGCGCTGCTGCTGTTCGCCGTCGTGGCCATCCCGGTCGGCGTGATGCTGTCGCGCAGTCCCTTCGGCTTGACCGTCGCGATGGTGGGTTCCAACGAAGTGGCGACCCGGTATTCGGGCGTCGACACTCCGTGGGTCTTGATGCGGGTCTATGTGCTCTCCGCATGCTTGGCTGCCATCACGGGTCTCGTGATGATGGCGCGATTCGACTCTGCCAACGCCGCGTACGGAGAGAGCTATCTGCTGGTCACGATCCTCGCGGCCGTGCTCGGCGGCGTCAACCCGACGGGTGGGTTCGGTCGTGTGAGTGGCCTCGTGATTGCGCTGGTCATCCTGCAGTTGATTTCAACGGCGGCGAGCATGCTCGACCTGAGTCAGTTCCTGACCCTGTCGATCTGGGGCGCGACGCTGATCGCCGTGGCGGGCACCGCGGCATTGCGCGCTTGGTGGACTCAACGGCGGCTGATGTCACCGTCCTCGCACGTAGTGAACGGGCTGCAAACCTCTGGCGTCGCGGTCGTACGAGCCGGGACGATCGACCGGACCGGCTAGATCCTTCTCATTCGGGTGACGTTCGCTGACGGGAGCGACATTCTTCTCAGCAATCTGCGCCTGGGCGAAGCTCGCAAGCTTGAACTTGCGGACACAAGGCGCGACCTTGACCGCTGAGCGAGTAGCGATCAACGGCGGCCATGCGATTCGTAACAGGCGGTCCGGGCTTCGCCGACTGCTCTACCTCTATTTCGGACGGATGGTCGGCCATCCGGCGAGAGGCAGGCTCCAGGGAACGCTCGAATTTCGAAGCCTCGTGCCTCGCCTATCCGTCTCGGTTTCAGAGACGCAGCGACTCACCTGACGACGAGCGCCGCGCGCACGCTGGCCGCCAGCGGGGTCTGATGCGCCGAATCGAGGTAGAGCATCCGCTTGGTGACCGGAAACTCGCTTCGCACGGCGGCGACATCGAAGGCTTTGCTCATGGCGGCGCTGTTCAACGCGAAGCCCGGCGAGATCGCGTTTACCAAGAACACCTCCGAAGGGCTGAACATCGCGGCCAACGCTGTCCCGCTCGCGGTGGCGACAACGTCGTCCTGATCGAAGGCGACCATCCGAACAACACCTATGCCTGGCTCAACCAGCGCCGCAAAGGCGTCAAGGTTCGCTTCGTCACGCTGAAGGGAGAAGGAGACATCGCCACGGCGGAGACGTTCGCGCCGTTCGTCGATGCGCGCACGCGGGTCATTTCTCTGTCGCACATCAGCTTCCATGCCGGCCAGCGCCACGATGTGACCCGTATCGGGCGCCTGTGCAGGAACCGCGGCATCTACCTGGTCGTCGACGCGATGCAGTCCGCCGGTGTCGTGCCCATCGACGTCGATCCCCTCTCTTGGCTCAGAGTCCATATTATTATGGCGAACATATTTTGTGCTACAATGCATGCATGAACTCGAAAGTCCCCAGCAAGAAGGCCCAGTCGCATCAGCGAATTCTGGAAGCAGCGTCCAGGGAGGTGCGTCGTTCCGGCTTTCGCGGCGTTGGCGTTGCTGACGTGATGAAGAAGGCCGGCCTGACTCACGGCGGCTTCTATTCGCACTTCGATTCGAGGGATGCGCTGCTTGCCGAAGCAGTAGTCCATGCAAGCACAGACATCGGCGCCAACATCACTGCGACTGTTGGGGCGCTTGCCCAGCGTGGCCAAAGCGTCTTCAGCGCATTCGTCGAGACCTATCTTTCGGATAGCCACATGAGCGACTGCGAGAACGGTTGCCCCGTGGCCGCGCTCTGCGGCGACATGCCCAATCAAGCTGCTGAGGTTCTCGACTCTTCCCGACGGATCGTTGCCAACCTGCACAAGCTCGTGCAGCAGGCGTTGCCTCCAGGCTGTAGTGCCGAAGCGGCCTGGGCGGTGGCCAGCACACTTGTCGGCGCGATACAGCTAGCCCGCGCCCTTGGCAACAACAAACTAGGGAAGGCAGTCCTTGCCGGCGCGAGAGCAGATCTCCTCGCCCGCTACGACTACCAGCACTAGCTCTCGGCGAGGAGAACTGAACATTCCATAGAGAAGCAAAAGTCACCCTGAATCGTTCGCCCACAAATATTACGCACATCATATTACGTGCGCTAGTCCAACTCAAAAGGAAGATGCCATGAAACTCAAGAATTCTGTCGTGCTCGTCACGGGCGCCAATCGCGGCCTCGGTCTCGAATTCGCAAAACAGGCGCTCGAACGGGGTGCCAAGTGCGTCTACGCGGCCGCTCGCGACGTCTCCTCAATCAAACTGCCGGGTGTCGTTCCTGTGCAGCTCGACGTGACCAAGCCCGAAGATGCGGCGGCTGCGGCACTGAAGCTTTCCGACGTCACCGTCCTGATCAACAACGCAGGCATCGCGCGTCCGGGCGCGTTCGTGACGGCAAACGCGCAAGCCGTCCTGCGCGAGCAACTGGAAACCAATGTCTTCGGCATCCTGAACCTGAGCCAGGCGTTCGCGCCGATCCTTGCGCGCAACGGCGGCGGCGCCATCCTCAACGTCCTTTCGCTTCTGAGCTGGGTGAACACCCCCATGATCGCCGGGTACGGCGTGTCGAAGGCCGCCGCTTGGGGCCTCACGAATGGACTGCGTCACGAGCTGCGCGCTCAAGGCACACAAGTTGTCGGACTCCACGCCGGGTTCATTGACACCGATCTGACTCGCGGCTTTGATGTCCCGAAGGCCATGCCGTTGGACGTCATCCGGCAAGCGCTTGACGCGATCGAAGCCAATGCCGAAGAGGTCTTCGTCGACCAATCTTCGCGGCAGATTCACCAGGGTCTGTCGTCCTCGATCTACCTGAAGGATGTCATCGCAGGCTGAACCCCAAGGGGCCAAGCACATGCGTCGAGCTCCGCCCGAACTCTCACAACTCAACGGAACATTTCCATGAAAATGCCTTTCACTGCCCTCACCCTGTTGGCCTCTTCATTCGTAGTCGCATCGGCGGTTGCAGCCACTCCCGCGACCCTCGAGGCCGCGCCGACGAAGTTTGTCGATGCAGGCGGTACGCACTTCGCGTACCGAACAATCGGAACGAAGACTGGCGTCCCGCTTGTTCTCCTTCAGCACTTCACCGGCACGATCGACTATTGGGACCCCGCCATCGTCAACGGACTCGCCAAGGATCGAGAAGTAATCGTCTTCGACAACACCGGCGTGGGCGCGACCAGCGGCAAGGTACCCGACAACGTCGAGCAGATGTCCAACGACGCACTCGCGTTCGTCAAAGCGCTTGGCTTCCGGCAGGTCGACCTCCTCGGATATTCCCTTGGAGGAATGATCGCGCAGAACCTCGCTGCGCGGCACCCTGACCTCGTCCGAAAGGTCATCTTGGCAAGCACCGCGCATCAGGGTGGTGGCAACGACCTCATGAAGGTGCTCAACGATGCCATGACTCAGAAGACGTACCCCGATCCGCGCATGGTGTTGTTCTTCACGAAGTCGCAGAGCAGCATCGAGGCAGGTCAGGCATTCCTGAAGCGTACCAGTGCTCGGCAGAAGGATCGTGATCCCGAGGCCGGCCCGGATGTGGCCAACGCCCAGGCCAAAGCACTCATCGTGTTCTCCACGACACAGGACTCCTCGAACAAGCTACTGAGTGCCATCACCCAGCCCGTGCTGATCGTCACTGGCAGCAACGACACTATGTTGCCCACCGACAGCTCCTACGCGATGTTCCGGATCCTCAAGAACGCACAACTCGTGATGTACCCCGATTCGAACCATGGGGCAATCTTCCAGTATCACGACCAGTTCGTGACCGACGCGAACAATTTCCTGAAGCGCTAAGGCATGGCGCAGCGATCGTGCCAGGCGGTCGGGAAAGCCCCCCAGAATGGACCAGTTCTCAGGCGCGATCGAACTTGCGCTGTAAGCGACTTGCCGTCCCCCGCGACGTGGTGCCGTCGAGGCGGCGGCGCTCTGGTCGACCAGCGGCCAGGCGGGCGGGCTGCTGCCGCATCGCGGGCAACGCGCTTGGCGTTTGGCCAACGGGCTGCCAGCGCCATCGTTCGGTTCGCCGCGGCGCCCTGGCCGCGCCTAGTCAAGCTTGTTCGCTTACTCGATCTTGATCGAGTACCGCCGAACGATAGGCGCCCACTTCGCCCGCTCCCTGACTATGAGTTCCGCAAGCTCCCCCGGTGTACTGGAAACCAGCTCCGTAGCCAAAGCATCGAACCTGGCACGGAGAGGCAGGTCCGCCAACGCCTTTCGAATCTCCGCGTTCAGTCGCTCGACAACGGTCTGGGGGGTCCCGCGCGGGGCGACAAGCGCGAACCACACCGAAGCGTCGTAGTCCGGCAGTCCTTGCTCCGCCAAAGTCGGCACGTCCGGCAGGACCGATGTTCGCTTCGGGCCGATGATGCCGAGGGCCTTCAACGCTCCAGCCTTTATCTGGGGAAGCGAGTTCAACACGACGTCACAGCTCAACTGAGTGTCCCCTGACAACAGACTTGTCAGCGCCGGAGCTGTTCCGGAGTAGGGAACGTGAACCATGTCGAGCGTCTCGATAGACTTCAGCAACTCGCAGGCCAGGTGCAGCGGGTTGCCGTTCCCATTCGATGCAAATGCAAACTGCCCGTTTCTCTGCTTAATGTATGCAATCAGTTCCTTTGCGCTATTGACGGGAAGCTTGCTGCTGACGACGAGCGCCAAAGGTGCCCGTGCGAGCAGCGAGATCGGGGTGAAATCGCGCACAGGGTCATAGGGCAGTTTCTCGTAAACGAGTCTTACTTTCCGCAGGTCGGGGCGAGCAAATAGATTGAATTTCCGGCCCACTACATTGGGTTGCGGAACGCCTGAGTCGGGACACCGAGCAGAGCGAGGATCTGAATCTGCAGGCTGGTGAGTTCTG
>Ga0307513_10002255_pt1 | contig 26922 bp, 20 predicted proteins | sample 15_EM_MG_FD_202174 | JGI IMG/M metagenome (GOLD analysis project Ga0307513, IMG submission 202174) | Populus trichocarpa ectomycorrhiza microbial communities from riparian zone in the Pacific Northwest, United States - 15_EM | ecosystem: Host-associated > Plants > Roots > Unclassified | place...
TGTTTTCTTTTGTTTGTATGCCTCCGGGGTCGAAGGCTGGAGAGAGAGGGGGTCCTTGTGCCCTGAGGTGTTTGATAGGGTAGTGAGAGCAGTCATGTCGCTCGATCGGGCCCACGGAAAAACTCTGTTTAGTAGTTAGCTTGGCGCACACACTTTAGCACATAAGCCGCCTCTCATGTAGTCTAGACTAACAACGAACAACCACACCGAGGAAAGCAAGCCAATCAACATCCTTTTCTTTCATTCTCAATTCGTTCAAGCGCATAGCTCCCTACTTCACCCTTGTCAAGGCCTTTAGGCAATTCATCGTCTGGTCAACTTTCCACCTGTTTGTCTTCCGGCATATCAATAGGTCACACATACGCACAGGAGGGTGATTTCGGCACGCGCGACACACCATCCAAACTAAACGGGTCCTGCGAAATCAGCCCATCACAGGTTAAGGGATGGGGCGGCGCGGCCGATCGGTATAATAGTCACGTGAGTCTGGTAAAGCCCACTATCGGTGCAACCAGAAGCTTCACCAAATCTTTCTTATCAGATCCGACCAGAAAAGTACTCGCGCGGGGGGGTTGAACCCGGACACAAAGTTGCTATTCTCAGACAAGGTGTCCGGCTTCGACTCGGCCATGCTGGTGTGAGGGGGGATGATTTTGTGCAAGGCAAGGGTTGTTTCCCCGGTTAACTACCGATACTCCCCGCCTTCCGGGAAAAATCTCTCCAACGCCCCAAATGTCGAATGTCTTGCTTTCAATTACGAAAGTGGAAATGAATGTCGCAGAGCCTCAGAAACAAGGCGCACCTGCAGTCAGTGTTGCAACGAAGGGGGGGGGGGGTTGGATCAAAAAATGGTCGGGGGACTTGAATGCGCTTTTTCGAACCGGGGGTTATAAAATAGAACCCCTTCTAATGGAATGGTGAACGATGACAGTTAATGGCAGTTGGAAGCGGGGAAATAAATAAATGATAGGAAAAGGAAGCAAAATTTATGATACTTGAAGAAACAAATAAGCATGCACTGGCACTCTGCTTCTTAGCAATAAATGCTCTTGCAGCTGGGTTGAAGGTAGAAATTCTCATAAAAGTTCCTACTATTTTGCTTACTAAGACATTAAAGAACCCCCCCCTTCAATCCCAATTTCAGAAGCCCTGATTCAAACTCCTCCCCTTCTAACCCCCCGGCTGCCAGTACCGAAGGGCTTCTTTGCAAAACTGCCTACAGTAGCGACTGACCCAGATTATTAGTCCAATCAGAAAACCCTAAACCGTAGGTACCCTACACCCCAAGCGCACAGCTTCATTCCAAGATTCTACGGTAAGCGACGCCCATGCCGACCCAATTTTAGTAACAAGCCCCAAACATCAGGTGCGAATTACTCACACAGTCTGGCAGTGACGAAAGGGGATGGTACAATATTTAGCAGGAAGCAAAGGCTCGCAACCGATCTGTTCGTCCTCCGCCTAGTTTCGTCGTGCCTCGTCCGAATCGTGATAGTTCCGGAAGAGCCTTCGGAATTCACTACCAGATCACCCTTCGACTCGAGATGGATAGAGCGACAGGATCTCCACCTGATCGATTTCCTCCTAGGGATCACAGATTCTATTGGCCAGATCGATACTGAGTGATGACTTTATTGAGCCTGGCACCGGGTGATCAAAAACTAGAATTGGCACTAGAAGCCTGTTTGAAGTCCCGATGCTGCCCCGCATGATCGGCATACCGCGCGCAGCATACCACGCTCAGCAGATCGCTTTATCATTCTGGCAATGGGCTCGGAGATGCGCTAGTGATCGATGCAGCTCTGGGAGGAATACGACCATAAAAGAGTCGGATGCGGGGGAGTCGCCGGAAGATGCACGGAAGGTCCGATTCCCGGGCAGCGGGTATTCTTTATGATCTTCGTCTTTCTTTTTGTTAGCAGGGCAGTACCGCAAGGGGAAAGGGGGGCATTCGTGGACATGTGTCGCAATCGACAGAAGGATAGGGATGACTCCCTTATTGTTTGTATATACTCCTGTCTTTACCGTTAGTTAGTTGCGCTTGAGAGTGAGAGAGCATGTGAACGAGGGAGGACCTCCCCACTCCAATAGTTGTGCACTGTCAACCAAAGCCGTTTCGTGTCACTTAACTCTCGGCTTTTCGTTTCGTTGTCCGTAGACATTTAAGAAAGATCAGTGAAATTCTGGGACGAATGACGGTATCGGATAATTAGGGGATCGCCGTAGTGGCTAGCCCCGCGAAAGTATCCGTAAATCCTGGCATATCAGGAACCGCCAACACCCTCAGATACCCGGAAAGATGTGCAGCCGGTTTCCGGTACCGGCGACACGGTCCCAAGCAGGTGGGTAGTTGGCAGGCCAAAGAGATAAGCGATCAAAGTAGAGTAACAGCTTTTAATGAACTGGCCTGGAGTGTGAAATCTCTGGCACCCAGAAAACTAAGCTTTTGGGAATTTTAGAAGAGACGAGATGTTTGGCCGATTGTAAACTATCCTAGTCTAGGCTGGTTCACTAAAAGCGAGTTTTTACCTTATACCTGCTGCTCCTTGTTCCTCACCTGTTGGTTTCCGTCATTCCCCGCTGTTCCCGACCGTACGATCTACGTCGAGTACAGTAGTCTAGTCAGTGCGAAACGGTTTTCAATCGAAGATTAAATGCGGGTGGGAAAAAAGATTGTCCTTTTACTAGTAATACTCATCGCAGGAAGTTGACTAATAAACCAAAATACTACCCCTTGCCAATGTCTATCCACCCACAACCCTCCTAACTCCAGTCCCCCAATATAGAAATACAACTCCCACAGTCGAAATCTAAAAAACTCTAAACATAAGTCATGCAATCCCGACCGACCAACCTTTCAAAATCTGATAACCCAGCGAACGCTTTTTATAAGCTCATAAGCCCAAACCTGGCACTATGAATACAAGGATTGTGGTAGCAAAATGGTTAATCATTCTGAAACCTAAGCTAAATGTTGAACCACTTGATGATCCCGCCCTTCTTGATGCGAAATCTATTTGCCCCGGGCCGTTTCCGGTATACCCCGGTTCCGCCACTGGTATCACTTTTTCAGTCTGGATTGTGCTCGGGCATTAACAGTTTGCGTTCTGTCCGAGATGGGCGTTTCATTCGGCCGGAGATCCCAATTTCCTCCGGTCTTCGTTCGCAGCTAGGGCTTGGGTTCTGGGTAAGGTTCTGGCCTCGAATGGCCTGAGCTCAGTCCAGGATTGACGCTATGCCCCGCCCGAGATTTCGATTTCCCCCAATGTTGCGGTTCCAGCCGACGTTGCGATTCCGGCGAGGGTTCTGGCCAGTGTTGGGATTCTGCTGAGGATCCTGGCCGAATTAGGATTCCCTTCAGATCCCCTTCAGAATTACAGTTAGCAGTAGCACTTTGGGTAAGATGTCAGCCAGCATTAGGGTTTCGCCTGTTGTGAGAAAATTTGCAATGAATTGATGGTTGTGCTATCTGGGTTTCTGCCTCTCCATTCCCCTGCTGTCTGCATTTCGCCAGGCCTTGTGCATATTCCTGGAAGTGTGCCGCGGGGCCATTTTACCCTGGGTCGATTGGAGGTGGTTTCTGCTGTGGGGGTTGGGTATTTAGAGGTCGCTTCCGGGTCTCTTTCGCTTTTTCCTTTCTCCGGTCTGCCATATGGAGCTGGTCTGTTTTTGCGCTTCCTGCTAGGCCTTCTCTCTTTCTGACTCAGCTCCATCCCACCCTCAACATCTCCACCCTATTCATTATCACTCTTAAGGCTCGCCAACCACACATGGTTCAGTGCACCCACCGCGGTAGGACGATCTTCGGGTTGTATTGAGACCATGGACTTGACTATAGAAATTCCGGGATCGTCGGTTGGGGGAGATAACCCTTTTAGTTTCTCTTCAGGAAAGAGCCACTTGTTAAAGAGGTAGAAATAGTAATGAGTCTCCGAGACGAATAACTTTTCCCCTACAAGTAATTCATATATTACACATCCGAGTGACCAAATATCAACCGAATTTGTGTAGTTTGAGGTTTCGCTATTGCTATCCAACCCCCTAACCTCCGGAGCACAGTACAGTGGAGTCCATACTTGTGTGTGAAAGGCTGTGATTGCTGGAGCTTGGATCCATTTCGATATCCCAAAATCCGCAAGTTTGACGAGTATGGGGGACTCAGAAACTACAAAAATATTCTATGCATTCATCAGTATTCCGCGATGGGACGTAGTTAAGCTAGGTGTTTGGTAGTAAGGATTATACCGCAGGCTTTACATCTCGATGAGCCATCCCCTCCTGGTGCATTATTTTGAGACCTTCGAGTATCTGCTTTGAAATGGTTTTAACTGTTTCTTGTGGTAGTGGTTTGCCGATATGTTTGGTGAGATCGCCTCCCTGAAGATATTCCATTGCGATATACAGAGTCTGGGGCTCCTCGTACCATCCTAGGAACTCTACAAATAATGACGGATGCTAAAACAACTGACCGTTAGAGCACAACAAGATAATACCGGAAAGGTGGTAAGCTGGAGAAAATCTCCTCAGGAGCCAGAACACAAACCTTTGCCAATTTGGCCATCACAATGAGCTCCCTAGAATGATCTAGTCTGATGGGTGGCCTCTTGTCAATTGTCTTTACCGCGCGATACCGGCCCGTGGTTTGCTCAATCTGCTTATGGACAACGCCGGAACCTCCCTTCCCGAGCTCCCCGCAATTACCCCACTCCTCCTTCACCTCCTTATTCCTATTTTTCGCTTTTCCCACGTATCTTGTGTGTATGACATAATCCTGAAAGAATTCGGTATCGAGTTTATACCATTCAACCAAATCAGATTGAGCCACAAACCACAAATCGTTCAATGCCCCCGTCGCTGTAGGGCGGTCTTCCGGTTGTATTAGGAGCATGGCCTTGAGTAGAGAAATTCCGGCATAGTCGGTTGGGGGCGATAACCGTCTTAGAGTATCCTCGGGAAAGGACCATTTGCCGAAGCAGTAACGGCATACTTGGACTCCTGAGACGAATAACTTTGTCCCTGTAAGTAATTCATACATCACACATCCAAGTGACCAAATGTCAACAGAACTCGTATATTCTGAGGATTTACGATCAGAGCCCAATCCTAGAACCTCTGGAGCACTATACAATAGAGTCGACACCGGGGTGCAAAGGGTTGTTATAGCTGGAGGCTGGGTCCATTTCGACTCCCCAAAATCCCCGAGTTTGACCCACACCGGAGACATAGAAACTACAAAGATGTTCTATGTGTTCGTCAGTAGTGTAGTCAAGAGGTGTATAATGGTAAGGATAATACCGTTGGCTTGATATCTCGATGAGTTATTCCCTCTTGATGCATTACTTTGAGACCTTCGAGTATCTGCTTTGAAATGGTCTTAACTGTTTCTTGTGGTAGTGGTTTGCCGATATGTTTGGTGAGATCGCCTCCCTGAAGATATTCCATTGTGATATACAGAGCCTCGGACCCCTCGTACCATCCTAGAAACTCTACAAATAATGACGGATGCTAGACCAACTGACCGTTAGAGCATAACAAGATAACCCCGTAGAGGTAGTAAGCTGGAGCAAATTTCTTCAGGAGCGAGAACACAAACCTTTGCTAATTTAGCCATCGCAAGGAGCTCCTTAGAATAATCCGGCCTGAGGGGCGGCCCCTTATCAATTGCCTTTACGGCCCGATACTGGCCTGTGGTTTTCTGGATCTGCTTATAGACAACACTGAAACCCCCCTTTCCGAGCTCCCCGCAATTACTCCAATACTCCTCTATTTCCATATTCCCATTTTCCGCTTCCCCCATATATCTTGTGTGTATGACATGATCCTGAAACAATTCGATATCAAGTCTATACCGTTCAACCAAATCAGATTGAGCCCCATGTTCACCTCCGCTCTTAAGGCCAGCCAAGCCCACATGGTTCAGTGCTTCCGCCGCTGTGGGGCGATCTTCCGGTTGTATTGAGAGCATAGACTTGAGTAGAGATATTCCGCCATCATCTATTGGGGGTGATAACTCTCTTAGGCTATCCTCGGGAAAGGGCCGTATACCGAAGTAGTAACGGCTTACCTGGACCTCCGAAACGAATAACCTTGCCCCCACAAGCAATTCATATATCACACATCCCAGTGACCAAATGTCAATAGAATTCGTATACACTGGGGATCCGCTATCGAGGGTCAATCCCATCGCCTCAGGAGCACCATACCCTGGAGTATACACCTTGGTGTGAAAGGTTGCGATGTCTGGAGTTTGAATATGTTTCGACACAGCGAAACCCGCAAGTTTAACCCACACGGGAGACATAGAAACTACCAAGATGTTCTATGCATTCGTCAGTATTGTAGTCAAGACGTGTTTAATAGTAAGGACGATACGCTAGGCTTTATATTCCGATGAGCCATCCCCTCCTGATGCATTACTGTGAGACCCTCGAGTATCTGCTTTGAAATATTTTGAACCGTTTCTTGTGGTAGTGGTTTGCCGATATGCTTGGTGAGATCGCCTTCCTGAAAATACTCCATTGCAATGTACAGAATATCGGGCTCCTCGAACCATCCTAGCAGCCTGGGAAAGAGGGGTGGATGCTAAAACAATTGATCATTAGAACACAACGGGACAATCCTGGAAAGGTAGTAAGGTGGGGCGATTTCCCCGGAACGGGAACACAAACCTCCGCCAATTTGGCCATTACAAGGAGCTGCCTAGAATAATCAGGGGTGGGTGGTAGCCTCCTCTTATGGATCTTCTTTACAGCGCGGTAGTGGCCTGTAGCTTTCTGGATCTGCTTATAAACAACACCAAAACCGCCACTCCCGAGATCCTCACACATGCTCCATTCCTCCTTCATTGCCTCCTTCGCTTCCCCCACATATCTTGTGTGTCTGACATGATCGTGAAAGAATTCCGTTTCGAGTTCATATCGTGAAATTAAATCGGATTGAGTCATATCCATGTTTCAGGTTCGCGGCTCTTCGAATCCAGAGCTTACTCTGAGGTAGCCGAAATAGTGCAAATGCAGGACCAGAATGACAGCAACCAGTGCGAAGACAGGTGAAAATCTGTGGAAAAAAATCGAGAGGTGCGAGCCTAGGAGAAAAAATTTGTAGCCCAACTCGCGGCGGAAGGATCTCCCCTTATACTTATAACCGTACCAATTTACTGTTCAGACTGCCGGGTTGGGCTTACTCTTCTTTAATGCTTTGGCGCAGCCTGACTTCAGAGACAGCTCCAGCAGCGACACACCCGTAATCCCTAAGCAGCCCACCCCCGCTCAATGCAAAGGCAATTTGGCAGAGATGCTAAATAAAGAATGGAAAAAATGAAAGGGGACTACAGGTACCCGTATAATCCGGCAAAAGTCGGATTGGAGCTCAAGCGAACCAAAGCTAAACTAAGTCAACCGTCCCAATAGGAGGGCACTAAGTGCGCAGCTACACCACAGTTTAAACATATGGGTGGCAATGGTTGGGCAGGCTCAAGAAAATCCTCACGAGCCTCAATCCCACTTTTCCCCGATTACTCGCGATGCCTATGCGTTTTTTAAAAAGCCTGCTATTGCATGCCCCCAAAATTTAGCCCTTTTGCTTGTATTTAGGCGGTATGCAATAGCAGTCTTTTTTAAAAACAACTAGACATCGCGAGAGTACCGTATACGGGTAGGAAATGTGAGGGCAGACTATACCTCCTGCCCCCCATCCCTTCTCTACCTAACCAACCCACTCTACCGTTCCCACCATACACGCGAGAACATTCACTTGCTCGTATTGATCTCTCACTCGTTTTTTCTCCTATTCCGACCATGCCGATACAGTACTTCTGTCTTTTAGATTTTATTCGGCACAAACAATCCATTCACCTTGCCGTAGTGGGGTTGCAGCCTTAACCCCCGCACTTGGTCTGCCTTTGCCAGCTCAGCAGTCAGTTACTAGTTCTGGAGACTTAGGCTCACCCCAAGTACCCCTACTTCTAGAATCACTCACACAAGGGTTGCGAAGAAAAGAAAAATATGTATATGAGAATTAGAGAGAGTGAACTAGCAAGGGAGCTAAATTTCAGAACTTCCCAGATCTCTGATGGTTGTTTTTTTCCCACTTCTAAGGCGGAGTATTATTTTTTTCTTAGCTTCAGGTGAAGCGTTGCGTTGCGCTGGCACCTGTGCTTCCCTGCAAAAACATAATAATACTCGAGTACCGTACAGTACACTGCTCGCTCTGCGCCCTGCTTTCTGGGCAGAGTTTGGTGGGGAGTTGAAGTGATGATTGGCTAGAGACCCTCCCCCTCCGTCCTTTTACCGCATTATCTATTCTCCCTAGCCCAAATTAACCGCACATTAATCCCTATTCGTCGCCGGCCCAGTTCCGTCGCCACTGCGGTCAAGGTTGCAGTCTAGGTTCTGTTACAGCAACATGCGGAGTACGAGGAGGCAGATATTAGAACAATATTTAGCCAACCCTCTGTGTATCTGAGAGCCTATACAAAATTAGTATTGGTGCTCGAATGTTCGGATAAGGTACTTTTTTCCGTGATGCGGGATTGGTGATACTCGAGCATTGACTTAAGATCGCCGGTAGCATTGGAAGGGACGCCACCCCACACATAAGCGAATGCTGGAAGTTGGGGGACCGGAGCCCTTAGCAAATGCAGGTACCATGTTTGGGAGGAGGAGAACTCCTTCGGGGTTTCTGAAGTACTGGTCAGACCAGTATTCCACAAACTCTTATTTCAGAACAGTATCCACAGGCTATAATGACCCACTGCGACCACCAATTCTTAGAATTAAAAATAAAATAGTGGAAAAATAGAATAAGTATTGAAATACTGGTACCAATGATTTTGTCATCATAATTGTTCTGGGGGGGGGGTGGTGAATCAATGTTCCTGGAAACTGCACACTTCTTGGAGCTTGAAAATGTCCCATTATGACAACTTGCGATTACGGGTACGGTATTGTAGTTGCTAGCTTGAACCCTTGTTGAGTGGTTATCAAGATTTGAAAACCCCTGGAAGATGCACCCTTACTTGGCTATTTAAAAGTCTCCAGGCAATCAGCATTTATTAGTAAGTATCTTGCCGTCAATGCCTCCGGGGACTTTTTAAATGGCTAAGTGGTTACTGCTGACATTGCCATAGCACCTCTCTGTACTGTACAGGCCTCATCCATTTATTCCATCGTTTCTTATCTCCTGTGTCGGAACTGCATCGGGATTTTTTAACCTCCCTAGTCATTTTGGAGACAGTGGTTAATAAGGAGTTTTTTTCCGATGACCACAAAAAACCCCAGGCATCGACCGGGTGGCACAATACTTTTAATGTCTTGCAGGTGGAGGGCATCCCCCGGCGCTCCATGATGGCCAATAAAATACCCCCAAAGGCCACGGTTGCAGCATCATGTATGAAGCCATTCCCCATCAGAAAACATCAACCGTCAAAAAATATTTGGATTTCAAGACATTACATAGATAGCTTCAATTATCTCTGGGAATCCATATATGCTGAGGGGATTTTCCGTCTAATGGGTCCCCATCTGTCATCGCTGGAAAATCGTTGAACCGAGACAGGACGACGACGGCGAAACAACGAAACAACGACTCCTAAAACGAAACGCCAAGAGCTAAGGCAGCACAGAAGACTTCCATCGCCAAAGCACGACTTGGGGGTGGGGAAGTTCTCTTCATTCAACCGCTCGCTCTCACGCTCTCCCTCACCACTAACCAACTAACGGTAAAGACAGGAGTATATATAAACCAGCAAAGTCCATCTCCTATCCTTCCGGCCGTCGCGACACACTTCTTTTCTCTTCCACGTTTGTCTTTCTTTCCTGACTCCCGGCTAACAAAAGGAAGGACATGCTTCTCAAAGAACTCCTGTTTTCGATAGTCTCCGCGCATCTGACTCTTTCATAGTCGTATTGCTTCTAGAGCTGCACCGATCCCAAGCTCGTATCCGAAGCCTTTATCCGAACGATAAAAGAGTAAACCACGCGTGCGGGTGATAGGCTGAGCATGCCGAGCAACATCAAAGACCTCCAGCACCAATAACCGGCATTTTTAACAAAGAGAGCTTTTGTTTTATTTTTTTATTTTTTTAATTATATATTCATTGTTAAGGTACAAGAAAATGCATGAAGCGCTAGCTATGGCAAAAACAAAACCGTAAAGCAATCCAACAACCCACTTCACCTCATCATGGGACAAACCAAAACCCCCCACCCCAGTGAAAGCAATCAAACATGACCAACTCGCCGTACCCCCAAGACCCTATGGTATGGGCCTAACCGCACACCAGCCACCAGCCTAAACTAATGGGAAGGAAAGCATAGAAAAGATACAGCCACGAAGAAAACCAACGCAAGAATGTAGAGGAGTAAGGAAACCCTTCGGCAGGCCCCCCTAAACAAATCAAAAGATTCTTACGGCACCAAGTGCCGACGGAGAGGGCAGATAAAACTACTGTAGCTGGACGCCTAGAGAATCTCCCTGACCTAAACAGCTAAGGGGAAGGCTTGTGGCAAGGACGGACTGTCCTGCAAATCGCCAAGTGAAAGAGTAAACAGATCCAAGGAGGCAGTGAAATACTATGGACCCCTGACGCGAGGTTGTGACCGTAGATTAAATCGCGGGAGCAGATGGGGAGGCGAGGGGAGCCACCCGGCGAGGAGAGCCACTCAGCAGAGGGGATGCCAGCCACAGCGGATAGACCAAGGGCCGACCAGACGATATTACCACTTCTCTCACGTGGTCCCTTGTTACAGGAGAGAGAGCGTCACTACCGGAAAGGATCCCGGACGAGAGGGAGACCCGATGAGAGGGAAGAAGGAGGAGGCAGTAAGGTGCTAGCTGAGATGTAGCAGTACGGTGCATGCGGATGTAACCGTGGGAAGCGGGAGAGGGAAGGCTCGCCAGACACCAAGAAGTACGAACACAGAGGACGGAGACGAGGTCACCATTTTTCGAACACCGACCGTACCGACCGAGCAACTCAGGAGGGAGTGCAATACCAGAGAGCAGGGCCACCAGGGCGACTACTTCACAGATAGCCCAAAACTAGCGACCGTGCATTGACGATGGAAGGAGGGCTGCCGACCGTGCAAATCGTTAAGCAAGACGCGTCGCGAAGTGAGGGGTAAGGGGGAGCAACATCAACGCAAGCGTGCTTAAACGAAGACAGAATCAAGAACCCCATGGGAGGCAAGGCCAAAGACCCCAGAGAGAGGAAAGGGACAGACGGGTGCGTAGTACTTCTAGGAAAAAGCCATCGTGGGAGACCAGAGGCGGGAGAAACTCTCACGATGATTTCCCATGGTGTTGAGATTTCAATCGCTGGAGGTGGAGCGGACGAGAAAGATGCTTTAACAACGAGAGCCGACCCCTTTGTATATAATAAATCCGGCAACGAAGGCCAAAGCACTGAGGAAGAAACAATAGCTAATGCGTACGAAGTCTCTCGCAAGTTACCTCCGATAGCACCGCACTGGTAAACTATCGAGCAGAACAGCCGTCTCCCTAAACCAACCGTACCACCGAAAGCAGTATACCAGCATGAGAGTACACCCTATCCCAAATCGGGCGGACTACATAGAGGTTAACCAGTGAAAACCTCCCAATTGGGCGGCAAATTGCTTCGGGTAAACAATGTTGACCTACCGTAAGAACTCGAATAGAAGATAAATGTGCTAGGACGTTGGAGTTGCCTCTCCTAGTAAGGCGCCTCGTATATTCCTTTTCTTTTGTCTCAACTGGGGGCTGAGTTTGCGGTGTTTCCCCCTCGCGTAGCTCAGAAAGGAAACTCCAACGTCCTAGCACATTTTTCTTCTATTCGAGTTCTTACGGTACCCTACTCGAGTGTGGGGGAAAAATTAGGTTTGAAAGCTTTTGTCGCTGGTATCATACTCGAATTTTTGGAGGAGTCCACCACTCGTATTTCCGGAAATCTCTCGCCAGAGACAAGTATGGTGCCGACGCCTTAGAATCAACCATACGCTATATTGCGAGCTGCACGCATGTATTTTAGCCATAAATAAAATACACAATATAAGAAAAAGAAAGAAAAAGAAAGAAAACCCTTGGAATCAACCGGGGGCCTCACGCCAACCCGAAAACGCTAGTTCTAACGTGATAAGTACACCATACCTAGTTAGTAATTTTCTTTCCTAACTGTTCAGCAGCGGGACCTTTTTTCATCATACAAGCCTCACTGTCCCCCTTTCCATACAAACTTTGAAGGCCTCCACCCCCATGAAGAAAATTGTGGGACAGGAAGTTTTGGCACTCCACAACTTCTAAACTCTCAACATATTTAATCTACCAGCCGAACCTACATAGTAGGTACGCAGAATGGTACGCTACCCGGAGTATGTGCGCTTGAGGTATTAGACAGAAATCCGGCTCGTTAAGCACTGTATAGTGTTGAAAATCACCGGTGATCACTCGGTAAAAATGAACATTTCCTTTATACTTTCTTATTCCTGTCGCTAATTAGTTTTTAGTTTCGTTTGTTAGTCATTATTAATCAAGAGGGAGGCAGGGGGATACCTGGTTTGTATCCCCTATGAGGATTCGCATACATAGCCGTAAACATTCGGGAACCAGAGCGGAGGAATAATCAGAATACTGAGCGCACCTGGAACCGGAACTCCTTTGTGTTGTGCATCTCTGGAATGATTTCCGCAGGTTGGGAAGTTGGATTGAGCTCTTTGTATTTTCTATATAAACCCTCTATTCTGCGATAGATAGGATAAGCAAGCAAGCCACAAATCCTAAGAATATACAGCGCTTTCTTCCTTGACTTCACTTTCATTGCCTTTCTCTCCTCTCTATCCATCCGCAATCGGCAACTCATAACAAAATATAGTACTGTCAACAAGGAAATGCAGCCAAGAGTCCCTCCTTGCCAGAATCGTGGATAGTCACCCGATGTAGCAACAGTCGCATCATTGATGGAATATTTTTTCTGACCCTGGCGGTGAGTTTACTAGAGGGTGCGGATGGCCATGGCGCTCCGAAGATGTCAGAAAATGAAAGAGCCCCGCCTCACAGAATCGCTGAAAGGTATGGAGGCGCCCCGCCCCCGAAATAGTCTAAAGGAATGCTTACACTCGCCCTTGATCAAACACCGGATTGCCTGTAATCTATGCTCTCGCTCACATGTGGGGGTGCAGACGAAAAAAAAGAGGGAAGTCTAGGAAACATCTATGATACCATATTTTTTTGGTGTTATCCGGATTTCCCCCAAGACCGGGTGTTGTTTAAGGTTGGACGGTTCTTGGAGTCTGAAATAGTGCCTTAGATGCTGGCAGCCAGCATAGTAACCTAAGGGTGGATTTTAGCTGTCTACAATATTGCGGTTGAGGGTCTTACAATCTCTCCTCTGCAAGGGCTAGGATTGTTATCAAACAAGCGCCACATACTAGTAGGTGGAGTAGCAAGAACAATCGTTATACCTTTGAAAAAAGGTATTTTACAACAACCGATATTTGCAGGCTTTCGAGTGACCGGGCATGATTGCGACTATAATCTCACCGGCCTCACATTCAACTGCACTCTCCCATATTTTCAGTCACCTTCACACATATCTCGGGGCATCTGATGATGCCAGATACCAATTAACAGAATATTTGCTGATCAGATGGCATAGCCGGAAGGGTGCTGGTGCCTCTAAGCATCTAGGCTCTGTAATCCGCGGCAAGGTAGCAGAACAAAACTGGAAGAACTCTTTTAATTTTTGCTCCCCTGCTGAAAAAAAATACATTATCTTGTTCTGGTCCAGGGAAAGCAACCACCCAAATGCTACCGAGGTTCTCTAGCCCAACCGTACTAACTTCACAATTTCCCCTAGTATGATACCTCATGCTGTGAGTACCTGCAAAGATCTACAGGGTTAGGGTTACCCTTTGTACCTAATCTCCTAGCCTATCTACCAGACATAGCATGAGTTACTAGGTGCACCAAACATGTGGTAAAAGTAGATGCTGTAGTGTAAAAATGGGCGTCGGAGAACACTTTTGGACTTGATCCGATATTATTCATGGGTGAAATGTTTTTTATTTGCACAGATGGTGTCCTAACGTCATTGGCTAGTATGAAATAAGCTTTTTTCACAGCGGCCTATCGTGGACACCGGAAGAACTCTTGGAAATTGACACCCGATTGGGTGATAGGGGGATGAGGCATCGGAGGGCCATGCCAATTTGCGGGGAAATCTTGGCACGCTATCCCTTAATCTGTGCAGAGATCGCATCCCTTTAGCGCGGCCAATGACATTGGCTCACTTCAGATCCTGACGAAGGGGTATGGTTGCAGGGCTCTTGCTGTGACCTGACCAATAGGAAACATCTCCGCAATTGACACTTGAACTATTCCTAATCTTGGAATATTCTCGGGAACTAAAAAAAAAGAGTGATAAAATTTAATACAAACTAAGGGATGCCGAGGAAATGCCAAGATTTCTGGATAGTCTTGCTATGCGCAAGTAGGAATCGTTGCTAATAGACTGCCTCCCCTAGCCACCCGGAAACCCCCCTCACCCGGACAGCTAAACCCAAATAAGAAATTTTCAAGTGGTCTTCTTAAATGAACTATAGAGAATGCACTGACCGCCCGTTTCCACATACAAAACCCACCAATCAGCATCTATCTGGGTGGGGAGGTGTCTAGGGAGGCCGGCTAGTTAGAGTAGAGTTTTTAACAGGGGAACGATAAAGACTGGCCGACCGAAGGGAGGATTCCACCGGACAAAAGGCGAATTCGCCAAAGTTGAGTAATAAAAATATATATATTATTGATCCCCATTCACCACTTGCCTGGTTTCGTCGTTCCCTGATCGAGTACGATACTTGTAGTTCAAGACTACCGGTATATCACTGTTCTTAGCCCTACAGATCCAATACAAAACGTGTTGCAAGATCAAATAAAAGGCGTTACAAGGTCAAATAAAGCGTGATGCGATGCCCGATCCCGTTTGAGCAGAAAGCAGGATTTCGGGGTGGAAATTTTATGGATGTTCTCCATGGGGTTTCGTTTCCAAGGGTTTTACCATTTATTTGGAGGAGGTATCATAACTACGGAGGAGCGTTACTCGGTAAAAAAGTACTCTATTTTGGAGTTTATCTGGTACCAGTACTGTGATCAGTCGAAGAAAGAACCTACACCCCAACAAACTCGTGGGATGTACGTTTACCACTTGAAAATGCCTCGAGATCAGAAGCCTAGCAGTACAGTACTGTACAACACTTTATCGGATTTTCGAGGAAATGAGCAAAGGCAGAAAGAAGAAAAAAAATTCTTTTTTTACCGGTAATAATGTCATCGCACGAATTCGACTAATAAATTTTAAATGCACCTAGCCAATGCCTGTTCCTCCGCAACCCTTCTAACTCCATTCCCTCATCATAGAGATATAACCCGCGTAGCCAAAATCAAAATCATAAAAAAAGACATGTTCTAAACATGTCCCATAAGCCTTGCAAACTCCACCAACCTTAAGAAATATCATGACCCAGCAAATTATTTTTGGCTGAATACTCGTGCGAAGGGTGCGGAGAGGGGCGGCAACCCCCGGATACTCGCAGGTTCACAACCGGGGGCACTCTAAAGAGTGCCAGACGGCTCAACGTCACTGGACAGCCCAGAGTAATATTGTGAGTCGCCATAGCAACGTTCTGGTTCAGCGCAACTTGAAGGCTCAATATGAGATTAGTGATTCACGGAATTAAAAGCCGGGCGCTTTGCATATAAATTGCCATCTCTTGGTTATATGTCCAGCTTCAATACCGGTGCAGCTGAATTGAAGCTGGACACATAGCCAGGAGATGGCAAATTATATACTAAGAGTCCGGCCTTTAATCCTATGAACTATTAATGCCATATTGAGCATCAAAATTCTGCTGAGCCACGCGCCGCCACGGCGACCTACAATGTTACATTGAGCTGTCCAGTGACATCGAGCAGTCTGGCACTCTTTCGAGCGCCCCCGGTTGTGAACAGGCGAGCATCCGGGGGTTACCTCCGCTCCCTGCAACCTTGGCACAAGTAAGCCCAAATTAGACAATATGAATATAAGAGGGGTAGTGACAAAATTATAATTGCTCATTCGGGAAGCCAGCCCGAATTCTCATACCATTTCATGGTCCTGTCATCCCTGATGCGTGACCGTTTTCTCCGGGTTTTTCGATACCCTCCCCTTCGGTCCCTAGTATCATTTCCTTGGTCTGGTCTGTGTTCGGCCACTAGAGTCTGAGTTCCATCCGGGATTGGCGCTCCATCCGAGATTTCGATTTCCTCTGAGATTAGGGTTGAAGCGGGCACCGAGACCTGGGTTGAAGTGGGCATTGAGATCTCAGTAGTGGCCCTTGCCAACATGAGGTTTCCGGCTAGGGTTGCAGCGAGCCCTAGTGTGTTGGTTAAGATTCCAGCCCGCATTAGGGCCCCGATTAGAACCACGATTAGAATTCCCGCCAGCATCAAGGTTTCGCCAGCTGTTAGGACCCAGCAATGAATTGATGGTTGATCGGAGACTCTATCTACAGCGGGAATTGAGCGCTTGGGGATTTCTTGTGGAGGATCTAGAATTCAGCATCCAATTCTCGTTAGCAAAGTGCTCTATGTGTAGGTTGAATTTAGTATTTGGGGTCCTACATTGGGGACATATTTGTGAAATATCGCAACCCTGCTTTTTCCCCTGGTGCTCCCCGGGGGGCCCGGGATAAGTGGCCTGCATACCGTGAGACATCGGTTCGGACTTCGGGTGCCCCGTGTGGATTGCTGAGCTCTCAGTGGAGGCTGCATCAGATTGCGTTAACAAAGAAGTGTCAATTATAGCTTCAGGAGAGAAAACTCACTCCCTTGCGATTTCGGATTCACCCCTGAACCTACATCTCCTGTCATGCACCCAGCGTCATCCCCTCTAGGTGGGCCCCTTTTACTTATTCTCTTCTCGCGTCTGTGACGTGGGACCGATGTGTTTTTGCGCTTTCTGCTAGGGGTACTCTCATCCCATCTTGGTGGTATCCGATTCTCATCCCCTCCATTATGTTCTTTGCCACTCGTGAGGCCCGCCAACCACACATCTTTCAGTGCATCCCCCGCCGTCGGGCGATCTCCGGGTTGTATTGAGAGCATGGACTTGAGTAGAGAGGTTCCGACATCGTCGGCTGGCGTTGGCAGTCGTTTTAATCTCTCTTCGAGAAAGAGCTGGTTTTGGATCAAGTAACAAGAGACTTGGTGCAGTGAAACGAATAACTTTGTTCCTACAAGTAACTCATATATCACACATCCGAGTGACCAAATGTCAACAGAATTCGTATAGTCTGAGGATTCGCAATTGGAGTCCAATCCCAAAACCTCGGGAGCACCGTACGATGCGGTCACCACTTGGGTGTGAAGGGTTGTGGTAGCTGGAGCTTGGATCCATTTCGACGCTCCGAAATCCCCGAGTTTGACCCACACCGGAGACATGGAAACTACAAAAATATTCTATATATTTGTCAGCGTTCCGTGATGGGACGTGGTTAGGAGAGGCATTTTGAAAGGGTAATACCGCTGGCTTTATATCCCGATGAGTTATCCCCTGTTGATGCATTACTTTGAGACCTTCTAGTATCTGCTTCGAGATGATTTGAACGGTTCTTGCGATAGTGGTGGACTGATATGCTTGGTGAGATCGCCTTCCTCGAGATATTCCATTGCAATATACACAGTCTCGTGATCCTCGAACCATCCCAAGAACTTCACAAACAATGACGGATACTAAAACAACTATCCATTAGACACACAAGACAATCCCGTAGAGGCAGCAAGCTGGGAAAAATCCCTCAAGAGTGAGAACACAAACCTTTGCCAATTTGGCCATCATAAGGAGCTCCCTAGAATAATCGAGTCTGAGGGGCCCCCTCTTATCAATCGCCTTTACCGCACGGTAGCGGCCTGTAGCTTTCTCGATCTGCTTATAGACCACACCAAAACCTCCCCTCCCGAGTTCCCCGCAATTGCTCCAATCCTCCTTCACTTTCCGATTCCTATTTTCGGCTTTCTCCACATATCTCGTGTGCCTAACGTGATCATGAAAGAATTTGGTTTCGAGTTTATACCCCCGAACCAAATCGGATTGCGTCTTATCCATGTGTCAAATTTGAGGGTTCCGGACCCAAAAAATACTCCGAATGAGCTAAAGAAGTGAAAATGCAGGGCCAGAAAACAGCCGCTAGCGAGGGGGTGGAGTGAAGATTTGTGAATTAAGCGAAGAGTTGAAAATTCAGCGGAAAGGCTCCTAAGTTTACTTATCTCTCTCACATGCCGAAAATTTCTCCCACAACAACTAATATATATACAGAGCCGCTTCATTATCATGTTTCGAAGTAGCACTCCCGGAGATGTATTTGAAATTCAGCCCAGGGCTGCGCTGGCGGTGACTCGCGGTCATAACCCCCTACCGTACCAACTCGTGTCAGAAGCGGTGTGATGGTCTGTGTGTGCCTACAGTTGCATAAAGTGAATCAGGCTAAGCGCCAAGAAAAAAGCGACTAAAGTCACATGACTTTAGCGAGTAATAGTATCGTAGAAGCAGGTTGTCCACGGAGCTACGAGATTGCAAGACAACTGCCTTGTTTTATTTTATTTTCGTTTTTCTGCCAGCAGCAACGATAGAAAGCAAGGACATGAACACACAATCCTATTATAATCCCAACAATTTGAAATACAGTGGGAAGAGAGATAAGGCCGGATACCCTAGCTCAAAAAACAAGAGAAAAAGCGGTGGACAGACAAAAGCTAAAACCTTCAATGAATTTTGTTTCATCATCTGTTTTTAATACTTCCTTTCTAAACCCAAAAGCTTTAAGCCCAGTCCCGATATTCTACTGTAAAACTAACAAAGAAACCCTCGATAGAATTATGCAGGCAAAATTAGCCATCATTTATCTTCAGTTAGTTTATACTGATTTTCCTGCTCTATTGGTTGCCCAGTTGTTTAAAAGATACCTCCAACTCCAAACACCCAAAAGGCCAGTTTTCACGGAACTACACCCATATAATTGACTGCTGCTTGATGTTCTCCAGGTCATTAAATTTTCACTTTTTTGTTTTTGTGCTTGAGATGCACCTGCATAAGCTGTGTTACATACGGGCCCAGTACCCTGTCCATGTTGTGGTGGTGGCAACAAGCTAACAAGTAACGTGCCGCACAGTCGGGAGGAGGAGAGTGCTGGCATTGGTCTCGCTTACGGTACTGAATCTTCCAACCTCATCATCGCTCATCGCCCCCTTCTACTGGCCGAAAAAAAAGTCTGTCCTCGACCTTCACCAACACGCTAGGAAATACATAAGATACATGTATTCGTACAGTACTCGTAGTTCAGAACCGCGCTTCACTCATGGCAACAGGCGGCGTCTTACTATACCGGTACCGGCAATACTCGAGCAGATAAATGTCGGGGTTAGGCGTTTTTTTTGGCGAGCATAATACCGGTGCTGTGGTAATGCAATCGCTGGCTACTCACCACTGTCCTTGTTTGGATCAGTCTGCACGTCAGCACTGGTCAGCTCAGCACCAACACTGCGTAATACATACTCGAGGGCAGTCGTGTCCTAGCTCTTCTTCTAGCATCTAAACTAGTAAAATTTGTTAGGATAAGTTAAGCACGTTTCGGGACTGGTTGATTGCAAGAGAATGTTTAGATAGACCCAAGTGCTAAGTCATTTGCGCACTAAAAAGACCGAACAATCCTATTAACTAAGAATGCACAGCTCGCTGCTGGCTGATCCGGCTTTCTAACTTTACTGTTCTAGACCCCCTAAGGCATAGGCGATTCAAAAAGTAGGGAGCTCAATTAACGGGGGAGTGGTAGTACAATTAGTGGGCAATAAGGGGGCATTATTACCATCTTGCATGGAGTCTTCTTCAGCTCTTGAGGCAAGTGGGAGGGTAACAGTGAAGGCAGCAATTGCGGTGATGGGGTGTTGATGCTATCCCGCCGAGATGGGCTAAACCCATCTCATTTACCCTGTCCGGTACCACAAGAAGCTGTTTTCCGCACAAATCACATTTTCTCTGCCTACTCGTACAGGTAAGATGTCTAAGACTTTCAAAAAAACAATATTAATGAATACCCCTGGATTAGGGCTATTTTTAGGAGTATATTTGAGTTTTTATCATTGTGTTTTCTCATCAGCTGAGATATTATTTTCTTGACTGAGGCTGAAACGTTGGGTGGTGAAAAAAAGCGTTGGGGGCATAAGGGTCCGGCATGTACTCGAAACGGTCATCCATTTCTGCGAGACCGTACTTAAAAAAGTTGGTCAACCCCGACCAACACATTGAACTTTCCCACCTCATGAACAGCCATTCATGACCTCTTAACGATGCATCATAACTCCGCAAACCCATGTCCAATCGGGTGCGCTGGCATGCGATGCCATGCATCTGCTCGTAGCTTTCTGACGTCTACGAACTCGGCCACGATTTCCCACCAGAAAAATCCTCAGACTAGGACCAATTCTCAGCTCTTATTCAATAGCGGCTGTGTTCACAAAACAAACATTAAATGATTACGAGTAACCTCCACCTCACGAATTGCCACCCCAGATCTTATAACCACGTATCCTAGCAAACCGGTGTGCATATGATATTGTGATATTGTCCACCGTATCTAACTACCCTGCGTGACGAGTGACCACCCATGACCCCGGAATAAGCAAACTCGGCAAGCCCATGTCCGAATCCGTGCTGCTCACACTACCACAACTTCCTGCGCCCCTGCAGAAGCAATTGGTAGCTGAGGAAAAAACACATCTAATGGCACAAGGTCCCTCAAGAGGTTATCGAGCAGTTCCCTGTCTGTTCTCGTCAATAGCTCTTACACTTGCGTCATCGTAAAGGCGAAAGAACAAGTCATAAATTCTCCGTGCTCGGGTGCCCGGGTAGCTCTACCTCTGACCTGGCGTCTGAGGAAAAAATTTAGGTGCGCTCCCGGATAGATGAGATGTGTAGCTAGCTTGCCTTCAGGTAGCACAATAGGGGGGTGCCAGATCGGCTGCCCATTAGTTTGACTGGATTCACTGCTTGAACCCGGCTGGAGTGCGTGTGTATTCCGCCTATCGGGGCCTATGAATTGTCGACTCCCTCTTCTCGTTGTCCTAGCTCTTATATAGTCTAAGGGTGATCTTGAGAGATCCCCAACGGGCGCGGTAATCCGGTTTTGGAGGCGACTCTATGTAATTAAGGCAACGACCTTTATCTTCTCTCCCTTTTTTCTTTCCACCGCGGTACCACAGCACAACTGAAGAACAGTTAGGACTGTCAACAGGCGAAGGAAAATTTGGGAAGGCAAACAACAAGAGGAGGGTCACCTTAGGATAGATAGTCGGACAACCAGAAAAGGTTGGGCTTTCTTTCCTCTTTGGTCTTTTTCCTTTCTCTGGGTTTGAATTGCGTGAAGTGAATTAGGTAGAACAAGTTGAATTAATTGTGAATTGTGTGACTTTTTTACTGGAGTGTTGTCTGTCATAGTTGGTGATTTGTAGCTTCCTCCGCTGCAGAGAGTAGATACACTGTTGCCCGGGTTCTTGTTTTTCAGTACTACTTGTACAAGGGGCAATTATAATGCCCCACCACATTTCCCCCGTGTTCGGGTACCCCCCTATCGTACCCCATCTGCCACCAGTAAATTTTCGGATTTGAACAACCGCACCGATCAGAAACCCAGGGGGGGGCATTTAATGCTCCCGAGGCCCCCGCCGTGCGGTACAGATATCGACAAAGAGCAACACCATTATTACCACACTGCTCTCGGGTCTTCTTGGCCATGTGATGGGAGATAAGTGATGCAGAAATCCCTCCGGCTGGTCTTGCAGGGATCCTGCGGGTGTGTCCGAGCGAAGAATTGGTTCCCATACGACCTGTCAGCACGGTGATCCTGTACTCGGGGCAACCATAAGGTGGGCCCACTTCCCCAACGGGTAGGGAATCCGCCTAGAAACCGGCACAAATTACGAAATAAGAGTGATTTCTCATGATTAGAATTGGTGAAGAGAAAAGCAGGGCGCACGTTGCAACTTCTTCCTCCTAATAGTATTATTCCCTACAAGCAGGCCTAGAGACCCACAAAATCACCAGTCTACTCTAAGCACTACTTGTATTCATAAGGCTTGTATTCGTAACCGAGTATCTGCAGGGCCTGTGGTTGTTGATTGGGCTATATAGGGAACACGGAGAGGGGACGGAGGTGAATTGGGGGTAGGTGTACATCCTACCATTAGTATACATAGGGGCCTAGTTATCATACCCGGAACAAAATCAAGCTCCAAGGGCGCTAGACCTAGCAAGAGTATTGCGCCCGACATTCCCTCACCCCCGAGTACTCCCCGAGCCACCGGGTCCTCGTCCGCCACGAGACTCGTTCACCTTGCAACAGCAAACCGCCCCAACTCATTTTCGATGACCACGGATCAATTATGATAGCATATCTGCAATTTCCCCATGCCCACTCCCAGAAGCCCAGGACAACGATGTTCAGCCACCTCTGCCGGCATTTTCCCACTCCAACATCCTCACAATCCCCCAATGTCTATTCTTGGTAGCCCATGACAGCGGTGTCTGGCCACTGACGTCAACTGTGTTAGGATTGATATCGCTCCGATCCAGGAGCCGTTGGACAACCCCCTCAGACCCAGCCCCGGCAGCCCAAAATAGTGGCGTTCGGCCACTCTTGTCAGCGCTATCGGGATTAATATCGTTCCGTTCCAATAGTATTTTCACTATTTCCTTGTTCCAACCCCCGGCAGCCCGTGAAAGTGGTGTTCGGCCACTCTTGTCAGCGCTGTCGGGATTGACATCGTTCCGCTCCAAAAGTATAGTTACGATTTCCTTGTTCCAACCCCCGGCAGCCCATGAAAGTGGTGTTCGGCCACTCTTGTCAGCGCTGTCGGGATTGACATCGTTCCGTTCCAATAGTATTTTCACTATTTCCTTATTCCCTCCCCCCGCAGCCCAAGAAAGTGGGGTTCGTCCACTCTTGTCAGTGCTATCCGGCTTAACATCGTTCCGTTCTAATAGCTTTGTTACGATTTCCTCATCCCAACTCCCTGCAGCCAAAGAAAGTGGGGTTCGGCCACTCTTATCTGCCTTGTCGGGATTGACATCGTTCCGCTCTAATAGCATTTCCACAACTCGCCCATCCGAAGCCCAAGAAAGTGGGGTTCGGCCACTCTTATCTGCCTTGTCAGGATTGACGTCGTTCCGCTCTAAAAGCATCTTTAAAACCCTCTCATTATCCTCACCTGTCGCCTGTGAATCAACCATCTGTTCGGCAGCCCATGAAAGTGGTGTTCGGCCACTCATATCTGCCTTGTTGGGATTGACATCGTTCCGCTCTAACAGCATCTCCGCAATTCCCACATGCCCATCCTGAACAGCTAGTAACAATGGTGTTCGGCCATCCTTATCTACCTTGTTAGGATTGAAATCGCTCCGCTGTAGCAGCATCTCCACAACCCTCTCACACTCCCTCTCTACAGCCCATGAAAGTAGTGTTTGGCCATGCTCATCTGCCGTGTTGGGATCGACATCGTTTCGTTCTAATAGCATCTCCGCAATTCCCTCATGTCCATCCTTAACAGCTAGTAACAATGGTGTTCGGCCCTCGCGATCTACCATATCGGGATCGACATCGTTTCGTTCTAATAGCATCTTCGCAATTCCCTCATCTCCATCCTCAACAGCTAGTAACAATGGTGTTCGGCCCTCGCGATCTACCATATCGGGATCGATACCCTCCTGTTCAAGTAGCGCTTCCACTATCTTCGCATGCCCCTTCCCAACAGCCCACAACAACGCCGTATTTCCAAACAAGTCGGTGGCGTTGAGATCCCATTTCTTTGTCTGAAGCAAAGAAACCATGATCTCCAAAACGCCGAGAACTGCTCCAGCATGGAGCGCCGTGAAACCACTACCACCTCCGAAGTACCCCGTTATATACTCTGGTCCAGAGAGTAAGTACCCCGTTATATACGCTGGTTCAGAGAGTAAGAGTAGTTTGCAAGATATGTGCGCACTGAACCGATCCAGCAGTTCCAATGCAAGCGAAATTACACTTGCCGAGGCTTGTATTTGCGCATGCTCTCTCCAGTAACAAGAAGCGTATTCAAGAAAGGGAGTTGTAGGTGGGGGTGAATCGAGAGCCGGTGAAAGGTCTTTGATGCACCCAAAGTTAAGGTAGGTTAAGCAAACCTCGGCGATCATCGAATGGGGACTACAAAAGAGTGTAGGACTGGCTAGGATATGTTCTTGTAGAGTGAAATGAACAAGACGGACAACGGAAGACGATGAATCGACTGTGACCAGTCCTAGCCCGCAGTTCAATATGGTCCGGATCGAAGGGGCGTTATCATTATCCAAATCGGTAGACCCTATCTCTACCCCTAAGGCTTGGCATAACTCATCCGGTGACAACGGCCGCTCTGAATATGCTACCCACATTATAGCTTCCATTCCTAGCCGCGCCCTGTCCTCCCCCTGCGCCCTGATTCTTTCCAGAGTAGCAGTGTATACACCCCCCACGTCTCGACCATTTGACATCTGTTTAAGTTTTTCCTTCCGACGACGAATTGTTGTCTCCCCGAGGATCGTCTCGATGCTGAGAGAGACAAGAAGGAATCTGTGCACACATTTGTGAGTTACATGATATCTGCCGGATACAGGACAACTAGGCGTCTGGACATACATCTCGGATATTTTCCTTGGAATAATTTCCATTATATCCGCTCTTAGGTTTTCGTCCATGGCGTCAGGTTCTGGATCCCCGTCCAACTTCATCCTCAAAAATGCCTCTGTATCTTCCCTTGTTGGACTCACTAGGATAGTAAGGATAGTATCCACGCTATGGAAGTACCTCTCCACCTCAGGGCGGATGAAAGGCCTTCCAGTCATGAACAACCGGACATTCGGCAACTCCCGGACGATAGCTTGCAGAAATCCAAGGAGGCCAGTCCGATGCGCCGCGAGAGATTCATCCAACCCGTCAATACATAAAACTACCCAGGATCGTTGCCTAATGGCCGCCTTCAGCATTGGAAGAAGTTCTGGAACCCGCGGGCCCACCCCGCCGAAATGCTCTTTTGCGTCTTCGAAAGCTCTGCGGATCTCCTCCGGAATAACTCCCTTCCCCACCAACTGCTTGAGCATGGCTCCTAGCATGTTCGATGTAGTCTGTTCCTTTCTATCGAGGTAGTCGCAATACAGCCCGGCGACTGTGATATCCGGTCGCCTGCCATAAAAATGGTCGACTACCACAGAACTAAGATTTCCAGTTAGCCATCTGGATCCCACGGGCGATTTTCTTGTGTCACCTGAGATGAGTCTTCCCCACACCTGGATCACCGTGGCAAAAGAGAACAGAATGAGAAGAGCCATCTCCTCTCGTATCCCATCTCCTGAACTCCTTCGTTCGGAAAATCCATTGCCCCACGCCCTCCAGTCGGTTCCCCCTTAAATGTTGATGTCGATTCCGCGGTTCCAGTGGTGACAACCACTGTAGGACCTGGTTCCTGTCATCTGTTATAGTTGTGCTAAAACTATTGAAACTGTTGAAGCTGTTGACATTGCAAGATCCGATAATCGTCCGATCGTCCATATTATCTGAAGTCCGGCTGTAGATGCTGCACAGAAGGTTGATGAACGGGGGTCTCAAGGCGTTCAAGAGCCTCCTTAGAGCCAAATAAAACCATGTGGGAGAGTAAGGCTGAAAGATGTCACGTCTCGGCATTTCACCCAATAGTTTCACTCTAACAGGTCACACTATCTTCCAATGAGCCTCTTTCAAATTTCCAAGAAAACTTTGCACTTCCTGCGGCTGAGATACCATATGCCCGACTCGGCTAACTATCAAGTTTACCGCACACGTTTGTATTATCGGCATGTCCAACGAAAGTCCGGGGGGTGCCAGAGTATTAAACTAGCCTTAACTATGGCAATACACTGTTTTACGAGATCACAGTAGCCATATCCGGCTCTTAGAGAATTTTAGACCAGAAATCGCATCCGCACTCCGTCCGTGGTAGGGATGTCTCGCTTTCAATACCGTAAGCACGGGTAATCGAGCACAAGTGCGTAACTTAAGGTCGTTGGAATTATTCACCTGAGATAGGAGCAGAGAAGCCACGGCCGAACAGTTGAGGCTAAAGAAAAGCTTGTGGGCTGGGCAAGCGCTCGTTGAGACCGCAATTCCAATGAGGCCTGGAACGGCTTGACACTGCAGAAACTTAAACTTCAACCAGAACTATAGTATGATTCTCGCTAATATTAGCCAAGCCTCCCGGAGGGTACTGGAAACAAAAAAAAACGGGATAGTTGTATCTACTCTTCAAAACGCAAGAGGCACGGCAAACAACCGCCACTATCACGAGATCACACCGAGAAACAGAGACCAAACAGGTCACAATCAATTCAAAATCCACTAAGCTAATCCGCAAACCCTTTACCTAAAGCCAACCCAGAGGACCGCAAAGAAGAGAAAAAAATCCAACCGAAATAAAGCCCAACCTTTCTGGTTGTCCGAATATCTAGGTACTAGCATGGAGCAAAAAGTAATCGGGAAAAATGTAGTTGGTGCAACACCACTTTTTTTCCGATCACTTACCCTCACACCCAAGTACAGGAGATCTTCCTATTGTCATCTGCTACCACAAATTTCCCTTCCTCGGTTCACAGTCCAAAGCGGTTTCTCCGTTGTGCTGTGTGGTGGTGGGGAGAAAGCGCGAGAGAAGTAAAAGGTCGTAGCTTTACATAAAGTCCCCCTTGACTGCGAAGACTAGGCACACCCCTCCTGGAGCGACGACGCCCCGACCACCTGCCCCAGCTGCGACGAGGCCCCCGAGACCTTTGAACACGCCATACTCCGTTGCCCCGCTAAAGGGCCAGCCAGAGACCGCCACCTTCAG